>Ga0208507_1000191_pt1 | contig 45053 bp, 11 predicted proteins | sample CryBogCBH12Aug01_FD_184626 | JGI IMG/M metagenome (GOLD analysis project Ga0208507, IMG submission 184626) | Freshwater microbial communities from Crystal Bog, Wisconsin, USA - CBH12Aug09.1 (SPAdes) (version 2) | ecosystem: Environmental > Aquatic > Freshwater > Lake | place: Crystal Bog...
ATAACAAACGCCACGCCGGCGAGCGCCGCGCCGACGAGCAATTGCATCGTCCAGATCCACCAGCGCCGCGTTTTCAGGATGTCCACCGCCGGGCTCCACAGCGGCTTGATGACCCACGGCAGATAAAGCAAGCCGACGAAAAATGTGTTCTGCGCGTTCGGCACGCCGAGGTTTTGGTAGAGCACGAGCGCCACCGACATCACCAGCGCGTAAGGCAGCCCTTCCGCAAGGTAAAGCGTCGGCACCCACGACCACGGCGAGATTTTCTTTTCAGCGAACATCTGACTGGCGCGGATTTTAGTCGCGCGGCGGCGGAAGGGAAACTTTTCTTCATTTCCTTCGCGGCGCGGCGCGGCACAATGGGCGCGTGATCGGCGCATTTCTCAACGCCCTCGGCATCCTGCTCGGCGCGCTCGCCGCCCTCGCATGGCGCGAACCGTTTTCCGCCCGCACCCAAAATTGGTTCCGATCCACGCTGGGCGGGCTCACTGTCTTCTTCGGACTGCGGCTGGTCTGGGAAAATACCGGCGGAACGGCCACGACGATTTTACGGCAACTGTTCATCGCGCTGCTCGCCGTGGGGCTCGGCCATTGGCTGGGCCGGCGGCTGCGGCTGCAAAAAATGTCGAACTGGCTGGGCCGGCGCGCGGTGGAACGGCTGGGCGCCGCCCAAAAAAATCCGCCGGGCAAGCCGATGGACGGTTTCGCGGCGGCGACGGTTTTGTTTTGCGCGGCACCGCTGGGCATCCTGGGCGCGGTGACAGACGGGCTGGCGGGTGATTTTTATCCACTCGCGCTCAAGGCGGTGATGGACGGGCTGGCGATGGCGGGTTTTGTGCCGTTGTTCCGCTGGCCCGTGGCGCTGGCGGCGCTGCCGGTTTTTATTTTTTTAACAGCGCTGGCGTCGGCCGTGAACCGATTCGCGTTGCCCGCGCTGGCGGCGCATCACCTGGGGGAGCCAACCGCCGCCGCCGCCGGACTGGTGATGTGCGCCGTCTCGCTGGTGATTCTGGGCGCGCGGCGGGTGGAATTGGCCAATTTTCTGCCGGCGCTACTCCTCGCGCCGGTGTTAGCGCGGCTCATCGAATGATTTCCGCTTGCTGTTTTCCGGAAAACCATAAGTTTCCAAAATAATGAAGCGCAAACGGTCACCCACGGGACATCAAAGACAGATGCGGTTTTTCGCCGTCTTTTTCGGCGCGCTAATGATTATTTTGCTGGTGGCCATGATGTGGCTCATGAATCGCCCGCAACTGGCGAACAACTGATTTCCTTCCGCCGCCCGGCCGACTTCATTAACGGGCTTTTCCCGCCATTTGTCCCGGAGTATGCTAAGGCCATGAACTGCATCGTCACCGCCGGGCCGACGTTTGAGCCGCTGGACGACGTGCGCCGGCTTACGAATTTTTCCACGGGCCGGCTCGGCACGGAACTCGCCAATTTTCTCGCGGCGAGCGGTTATCGCGTCACGCTGCTCATCGGCGAGGCGGCGACTTATGCGGGCGAACGACGGGCGCAGTCGGTAAAAACTTTTTCCACCACAACGGATTTGCGGGCAAAGCTGAAATCATTTTCCGGCAGAAAAGTGGACGCCCTCTTTCACGCGGCAGCGGTGGCCGACTTTGCGTTCGGCCAGGTTTTCGCGGAAGAGAAAGCCGGGAAATTGGTCGCGCTCAAGGCGGCGAGGAAAATTTCCACACGGCAGGGAAGCCTGCTCGTCGAGCTGGTGCCCACGCCGAAAATCATTGCGGAACTGCGCGGCTGGTTTCCCCGCGCCAGAATCGTGGGCTGGAAATTTGAGGCCGACGGCCGGCGCGCGGACGCGTTGCGCGCGGCAGAAAAACAGATGGCGGATTGCAAGACGGATGCGTGCGTCGCCAACGGCCCAGCTTACGGACGGGGATTTGGCGTGGTGGTGGCCGGCGGGCAGAAGCAGCATCAGGCCACCCCGGCAGGATTGTTCGCGGCACTGGCAAGGTGTGGGGCCAGGAAATTTCAGCCGCGCAACTGACGCACATCCACGGCGTCCATGCCGGCGGAGCGAATGGCCTGCAATCCCAAATCCGTATCCTCGTAAGCGCGGCAGAATTTCGGCTCCACGCCGAGGCGCCGCGCGGCTTCGAGGAAGATGTCCGGCGCGGGCTTCTGGTGCTTCACCATTTCGCTCGTCACGACGGCGTCAAAAAAATGCCGGATGTTCAGGCGCTCCAACACGTTGATGATAATCGGCTGCGTGCCGCCGGAGGCGACGGCCAGCGGGATTTTTCCAAAATTTGCCCGCGCGATTTCCACAACGGCATGAATCGGTTCAATCCCGCCCATGAGCGGCAGGTAGGCATTTTCCTTTTCGTGCGCGATGGCGATGTGGTCGAGCGAACGGCCCTGCTCCGTCGCGAGCATTTTCAAAATGTCGCGCGACGGCACGCCGCCGAGCGAATAAAAACGGTCTTCGGGAAAATACAGATTGTGCCGCTGCGTGATCAGCTGCCACGCGTGCCAGTGCAGCGGCATGGTGTCAGCCAACGTGCCGTCGCAGTCGAAGATGAGTCCTTTGATTTCTTTCATTTTAGGGTCGCGCGAAGAGCGCGAAGGTGAAGAAGGAAATTATTCCTCGCAAACTTCGCAGCCTTCGCCAGATATTTATTTAAGTTTGCAATGCCGCCAGTTTGGTTTCCATGTCGTAGTTCATCAGCGGAACGATCAGTTCGTCTAGATGGCCCTCGACGAAATTCGCCAGATTGTAAAGCGTCACTTCGATGCGATGGTCGGTGACGCGGTTCTGCGGAAAATTGTAGGTGCGGATTTTTTCGCTGCGTTCGCCGGTGCCAACCTGGTCTTTGCGAAACGCCGCGTATTTCGCATTTTCCTCGGCGATCTTGATGTCGAGCAGCCGCGAGCGCAGCACGGTCATCGCCTGCAATTTATTTTTCTGCTGCGAACGCTGGTCGGCGCAGCGAACGATCATGCCGGTCGGTTTGTGGATGATCTGGACGGCAGAATCGGTCGTGTTCACGCCCTGACCGCCCTTGCCGGACGCGCGGCATACGTTCACTTCGATCTCGTCCGGCTTGATTTCGATGTCCACCTCCTCAGCCTCCGGCATCACGGCGACGGTGCAGGTGCTGGTATGAATGCGCCCTTGCGCCTCGGTGGCGGGGACGCGCTGGACGCGGTGGACGCCGCTCTCGTATTTCAGCCGCTTGTAAACGTCCGTGCCGTTGACCTGAAAAATGATTTCCTTGAAGCCGCCAAGGTCCGACGGATTGGAATCCAGCGTCTCAGCTTGCCAGCCGCGCGTTTCGCAATAGCGCGAATACATCCGATACAAATCAGCGGCGAAGAGGGCGCTTTCCGAGCCGCCGGCGCCGGCGCGGATTTCGATGATGGTGTTGCGCGAATCCGTCGGGTCGGGCGGGACGAGGCCAAAATGAACCAGTTTGCCGAGGTCTTGTTCCTCGGCTTCGAGCCGCGTGATTTCTTCCCTGGCCAGCGCGACAATTTCGGGGTCGGCGGACTGAAGCAGCTCGCGGTTCCCGGCCAGCTCGGTGGCGGTCTTGAGATACGCAGAGCCGTTGGCAACGAGCTCCTTGAGCCGCGCGTATTCCCGGCCCAATTCCTGCGCGCGCTGAGGTTGGGCGAACGTCTCCGGCGCGCTCAACAAGGATTCAACCTCGGCAAAACGCTGGCGGAATTTCTCGATGTGCGGCTTTAAGTCCATTTCTTATCATCCACAGATAAACACGGATCGGCACAGAGGCAAAAACCGGATTGGGCTTCAAAAGCCAAAGGCATCCTAGGTTTCATCCGAAAAAATCCGCGGCTCGACAAAAAACAAGCCGCCCGCAACTCCGGTGAATTCCGGCGGTGCGGGCGGCGTTGGGGGGTAAAGCTAGGCTTTCTTCTTTTTCTTGGAAGCGAAGGCTTCGGCGGCGGCGGCGGTCTTGGCGGCGCGCTGCTGGAATTTGTCCACGCGACCGGCGGTGTCCACAAACTTCTGCTGGCCGGTGTAAAACGGATGGCAGGCGTTGCAAATGCCGACGATGATGGTCTGCTTGGTGGAACGCGTCTTGATGACGTTGCCACAGGCGCAACGAATCTCGGCGTCCACATATTTCGGATGAATGTCCGTCTTCATAAAATTGGCCGTTCAAACTATCATTCACCCGCTAAAAGACAAGCAGGAATTTGGATTGTCCCGTTGCCGCGCCGGTTTGACAGGGATTTTTTCAGGGGAAACAGCAAGGTTCTGTTAGTTTTCGCTTTGCGCCGCGCAAAAAAAAAACTACTTTAACCAGACATTGTCCGATGGTGTAATGGTAGCACAGAGCTCTTTGGAGGCTTTAGTCATGGTTCGAATCCATGTCGGACAACCAGTTTAATTCGCCTGTTATATCAATGCTTTCCTGCGATTTTCACGGTCAATATAGCCTCGATAAAATTTGTGGCAAGTGGTTTTAAACGGGCAAAAATCGACAGTTTACCTGACAGTTTACCTGACACTTGCTTTCGGATGGTTTTGGCGTTGATTCCTCTTTTCCCAGACTTGTTCCTCAGCCTAAATTAAATCATCCTCACCTCATCGCCACTGAATTTAAACCGTTATGGCCCTCGACAAACATGGTGTGCCGGACAAAAAGATGGAACCGGATCTTTTTGATGAAAAGTGTGCGAGTCAGTTGAAATGGGCGGAGCTGGTTGCAGACCGTAAAATTCTTAAATCCAAAGAACGCAGCGAACTCAAGCAGCATTTGGTGGATCTGCTAGATGGACTGGATCTGCGCTATATCAAAGGCAAACCATCAGCATTTCCAACAAACGGCGAACTGGTGAAGCTGATGGAAGTGATCTATGCGTTGGCCAAATTGCTCGGCGTTAAGAAATCCGGCTTTGGGGATCTGTTCGGGGCTGTGAAGCGGATTGAAAACAAATTCAGCAAAATTCCGCTGCTAGATTTTGTGGATCAATTGCGTGACCGGTTATGTCAAATTCCCACCAGTCCAGCATCAGTGGTTTATCAGACATCAGAAAAGAACCAAGCCGACAAAGCGATACTAGAGGCGATTAAAGTATTCCTGACCGGCAAACCAACTGATGATGCTAAAACACCTTGGCTAGCCTGGTATCAAGCAGTCAAGAAACTCAAATTATCAAGATCGGTATTAAAGCTGGCGGACATTGAAAAGCTGGCGCAATCGGGTGGCTTGGAGCAACAAACCCAACTGGCTTGTCTATGGATGATGGATCTGCGGCGTCAACAACTAGAATGGAACTTACAATACGGCAAATTCATTGAGGCGTCGCTTAAATGGATTTATTTGCTACAACGGCCGGAGGATTTTGAGAAGCTGACAAGGGTGTTTTACGGTGAGGCAACTTCTCCGATCAAGATGGAAGTTGTTTTGAACAAATCAGGCAATGCTAGGCGACAGCGTAAGTTTCACAAAAAGAAGGTCAAATGAACGGTCAATCCCCACGTTTTTAGCTTACAAAATCCCAACCTCGTCAAAATAATAATTCGTCAGATTTCGTTACGCGGGATTTGGCGTTTTCGGTGATTTCATGCTGCTGCCGTCACTTCGGGTTACGATTTTTCCTCTTCCCGTCAATCAGCTAAAACCTGTGTTATATTGCCAATGCGGGGAGGAATAAAGGCCTCCCCGACATAGCTAAAACTCTTTCTTATTCTTTCCTCTTTCGCTCACGGTTTTTAGTTCGATGACATTGTGTCCGGATAATTATTTATCCGCTGGTGGTTTAGTGATCATCAGGTCGATTGCGGTAAATACATTGTTTATGAAAACTTCAACTATGACGGCGTCCAGCACGCCTGTGGATTTGAATTCTGTATGTGTTGATGTCGTGGACCACGGCATCGTTGATCTGCCCTGGGGAAGGCACCCCAGAATCTCGCTGTTCTTTGAGACTGACCTGGAAGATGAAAATGGTAATCCGAGGATCTTGTCCAGGTCGTTCAACAATTATGCGTATAGCAAGTCGGCGTTGACTGGGGCAATACGAAATTGGCTGGGAATCGACCTCTCCGGCAAAGATGAAGATTACGATTTGAAAGATTGTGTAGGCGAGCAGGCTCGACTCCGAACTTCTGAAACCGTCAGCGGTTCGGGAAAAACGTATCAGAAAATCGAGGAGATCCGGCCAGCTAGCGCAGTATGCGTGCAGCCGTCTGGAAATTATCGTCGCAAGGACGAGAACTGAAATAACGACCAGTGGTTGTTGCCCTGCCAATTCAGCTTGGCACAGCCACTGGGCATGAAAGGAATATTATATGACTGAAAGAATTGACCGGGCTGGCATCACCAAAACTGCCTCGCCGACCGCTGCGGTAAAAGCGGAAAGGATATTGGAAATCAGCCCCGGCCGTATCGAGCCGGTGGTGATGGTGCTGGCCGTGCACATGAACGCCGGTGATAAAATTGCGATCACGCCGATTGACGTGGAGTACGAGCAAGATGATCAGCGTGAATTGTCGGAGATGGAAATGCTGGAGCGAACAGATTTGCGTGACATGTATAACAAGAATGCCGGCGCGATGAAGGAAGCTTTGACCGCGCTGTATTATTTGTTCAACCAGCGCTTGTATCGGACGCAGTTTCGCACGTTTGAAAACTTTTGTTTCGCCTTGTTCGGAATGCACCGGATTCCGAAGGAGACGGAAAAGAAGGCCAGGGCACGTGTTGAAAAGCTTAAAGCTTCATTAGAGGAGGACTTGGATCTATGAAACGACCAGAGAGACGCATGGATTGGGCTGCGTGGCGTGTATGCGAAAAAGACCACAGATGCTGCGAATGCCGAAGCCGATGATTGCATGTTACGTATCCAGAGTTCGCAAAATGTGGTTTATGCTGCGCCATTAGCCGGCTACGAGTCCGGCGAATATGTGATGAACGAGAGGCTAGTGCTGGTAACCGAGAGCCCGAAGTTTATTCAGTCCAGCCCAGGTGATTGAGCACGTTGAGAAAATCGGCGCTGTGGGTTTCGTGGATGACCCTGCGCCGGATGATGTCAAAGGGTCGGCTCTCAAATGCTCGGCGCGTTCTGTCCTGCGTCGTCTTTCCACCTCGTTGCACCATGATCTTCATCACGTCAGCCCAAGTTCGTGTCATTAAGGCAGGATCGGTGGCGTTGAGATAAATCTGTCCGACTGCAAACGACAGAGAGTTTTGGTTGGCAGCCTCATTTTTCGCCGCCAGCAATCTTTCCGCTTCGCCTTGATTCGTTGTGCCAAGACTGGTCTGTTTGCCAGTTCTCGCATCTTCCGTGTAATATCTGTCTCCACGTTTAAATAACCAATATGCTGCTTTCATGCGTGTTCTTGTTGTTGAACAGGAAAGCAATTGATGTTTTAATCTGTGTGCTTTGAACCGGTCAAAGCCACGAATGATGAAGTTTGCGCCTAAAAAACCTGACAGTTTACCTGACAGTCCGCAACTCAATCGTCATTCTGTTCAATAAAATCAAGCGTTTGTCCGATGGTGTAATGGTAGCACAGAGCTCTTTGGAGGCTTTAGTCATGGTTCGAATCCATGTCGGACAACCAGTTTATCCAATGAAAACAGGGGTTCTTTGGTTGCTTGCACAGAATTTGCACAATATCCGGCCCGAACTCCTGACTGTCGCGTGAGCAAAGAGGATAATCCAGACGAGCTATTTAATGTACTTCCTTGCTGTTATTCCCGTAATCATGACATTTTCTCGCTAGACTAGTGCCGGCAAACCGAATCGCGGCGAAGCCACCTCCCAAACTTAATTTGAGTTGCCATGGGGCTTGCCCGTATTAAAGCGATAAATGCCGGAGCCGACGGAGAAGACTGCGTAATCACCTTCCATGCCGACGAATTTGACTCCTTCAGATGCTTCCGCCGGTCGGTCGTTTTCGGTTACAGCATTCTTGTTGGAAGCCGGAACAGAAACCAAGGCGGAAGTATTCACGGGTATGGTGACTTTCAGTTCGACGTTTCCATTATGCATCTGCCACCGCACCGCTATCCGTCCTTTGACGGTTTCCTGCGTAGCTTCGGCAAAGGATAAAGCTTCGGGCATGAACGGACGGATGCCGATTTGCGCGTAGCCTGGTTTCAAGGCTGTGATGCCCGCCAACCGTGTGAAAAAGGATGAATCCACGCCGGCGAGCATAGCGTGGTTGTGAGTTTCCATCCCGCCTTTGTAATTCCACTGTTCCCAGAGGGTGGTGGCTCCTTGCGCGATCTGGTTGCCAAAACCAGGATAGGTAGGCTGCTTCAACATGCTGATGGCGAGGTCGGGCCGGCCGAAGTCGCAGAGCACATCAACCAAATATCGTGTTCCAAAGAGGCCGGTGTCGAGATGGTCATGGTCTTTATCATGGATGGTTGCGACTAAGCCATCAAATACGTCCGCGCGCTTGTCTGGCGGAACAAGATTAAAGGCCAAAGGCAGAATCGCTGTCGTTTGTGAGCCATCACCGTAACTAGATGTTTCCGCGTTGAATCTTTTATCGTTGAAGGCACTAATGATTTGCTTGGACCAATCCTGGTAACGAGCCGCATCCTTGGGCTTGCCTAGAACCCCGGCAGTTTCGCCAACTATTTTTGTGAGTACGGCGTAGAGGCACGTGTTCACTTCAGTGACTTCATGGTAGGAGCCTAAATAATCTCCTTTGGGGTTCGGAGCGGTCCAGTCGCCGAACCCATTGGTGCAGATATGACCGGGTGTTCGAGCATGGATTACCTCCACATACGCCTGCATATTCGCATAGTTTTCCTCAAGGATACGGACATCTCCGTAATGCCGATAAAGCCGCCATGGTAGAAAAACCATGTCGCCGTTCCAATCCGGGTTGCCACGCCCCCCCTGAATATCACCCAGCCACTTCGTGTAGTAGCGGTCCATCCAAAAGTTGCAAAGGGCGGCATCTTCGTAGCCGAGCGAGTCCATTTGACAGGGTGTCCGCTCATCGCGCACACAAGTGTCGGTTGGTATGCTCATAAAATTGCAACGCATTGACCAAAGACAATTGCTATGAAGCTGGTTGATCACCGGGTCTGAAGTGATAAAGGTCCCAGCGGGTTGCACATCCGCATGAACAAAACAGCCCGTAACGTCAGCAAGCGTGGGGCGGCCAGGATAGCCTGTGACTTCAACGTAACGGAAACCGTGATACGTGAAGCGCGGTTCATATTCTTCCAAGCCCTCGCCCCGCAATACGAAAGTATCGGTTGCTTTGGCGCGGCGGTTGGTCCATGGATCAATCATCCCGTCAGCGCCTACGAGTTCGCTATGATGTAGATTAATCCGGGTCCCACGTGCGCCGGCGGCCCGGAGGTGGACCCATCCTGAAAAGTTCTGTCCCATATCGAAAACGAACACACCGGGCTTCGGTTCGGTCACGCTGACTGGGTGGATGTTTTGCACTACCCGGACAGGGGGCATGATGTTGGGCATGAGTTTGGCCGAAGTTGGCTTTAGTTCATGCACGGGTTGCCACCCATCCGCTGTGAAGTCAGATTTTGACCAGCCGGGTGTCTCCAGCCCGGCATCATTGATTTCACCGTCGTAAAGACTGGCAAAAGTTATCGGGCTGGTTCCAGATTTCCAGCTAGCATCGGTGACAATGGTGGTGGTCGTTCCATCTTCATACACCACATCGAGCTGAAGGATTGCACGTTTGGCATCCTCCCATCTCCAGCCGTATTGAGAATAGTCATCGGAATAGCCAGGGGAAAGCCACAAGCCAACTGTGTTGTCGCCTTTTTTCACAGCAGCGGTCACATCGAGAGTGTCGAAGAGCAGGCGTTTCACATACTGGGTATTGGCGGGTGCGAGCACACGGTCACCGGCCTTCGCGCCGTTAAGATAAAGCTCATAAAACCCCAGACCGCAAACCGATGCGGTTGCGCGATGGACGGGCTTGGTCAGGATAAAAGATTTTCGTAAACGCGGACAGTCCCTGGGCAAGGGCGGACGGAATAAATGCGCCGCGTTTGTCAGCACAAGCTCTCCCTTTTCTATTTTCGGCAAGCCAATCCATTTAGCCTTCCAGTCCGAATCCTGTAATAATGCGACCTGCCACAATGCCGGTGCGCTCCAGAGCGAGACATTGCCTTGCTTGTCCCAAGCCCGGACTTTCCAATAGCAACGCGCTCCGGACTGCAAAGATTTACCACGGTAGACAATATGGGTGTTCTCGTCCGGAGCGATTTTGTCAGTGTTCCAGAGAAGATTCTTGTCCTGCAACAAGTCCTCTGGTGAGGAGGCCACTTCGACCTGGTAAGCGGACTGAAGCTGATTCCGTCTTCCATCCAGCAGCGTCCAAGCCAAGCGAGGTTGGAGCGTATCAATGCCAATTGGGTTGATGGCATATTCACATCGCATTTCGCCAATTGTCATTCCTACCAATGCGGGTACTGCTAGGCAGACAAACTGAGCGATAGCTGTTAACAGGACAATAAGTCTCATCCGGTTTAATTTACAAATGGTGGTTAACCATTTAATAAACATTAGTTTTTTTGCAGCTCAATCATTTTTTCCGCATAGCGCCTACCTAAGATCCGAGCCGATTCGGTGTTGTAGTGCAGGTGGTCGCCCCGATGATCCAATCCTTCGACGGAAGCGCAGGCATAGTTTTTCACCGACTTTGCCAAGCCCTGAACCACGGCGTTAAACTTTTTTGTGGATGCTTGGTTATTGGTATTAAAACTCGACAACTCACCGGCAACGAAAGGAACATCCGAGGTGTTGAGATCCCGGCGCAGCAGTTCAATCAGGCTAGTCAAGGATTGGCCGTAGGTGCTTGCGCCACGATCGGCTTCGCCCTGATGCCATATAATGCCTTTCAGGACGCCGGATTTTTGCGCTTCATGAATACGCCTGAGCATGTCGTCGTAGGGATGGGTCCTGGTAATCTTGTCTTCAGCACCCGGGACCCAGACTTTGATGGAAGTTCCACCAACGGCACAAGGTACCAGGCCGATGCGCACTTTGGGGTTGGCTTCGGCCATCCGTTTTCCGAATGCCAAGCCCGGACCGACGCCAGCCGCAGATTTGTCGAAGTGCAGCGGATCGATGGCCGCTTTCCAAGTCAGGTCCTTCGTGAGCATTTGGACGCGGGGATCGGCGTTTTTACTTTCAGCATCCACGGTTCCTCGCCCAGCCATATTAGACTGGCCGATTAACAAATAGAGATGAAAGTTTGGATCGGGTGTCTGGGATTGAACTTGGCTTAAAACACAGAAAAACGGCATCGCGCAGAGCAATGTCAAAAGGGTGGGGCAGGATTTCATGCGGCAACATTCAATTCCTAGATGTACAGTTTGGCAAGAATTAACTAGCGAAGGAATCCGGGCCTTGTCAAACCCTGTTCCGTCCATTTCTTTACTGGTAATTCAGCCAATCCATCATACATTTTACAACAGAGTGGCCTCCACTCAACCCCAACCCATAAGCCAGATATACGCTGATCAAATATTGAAGGATAATCAAAACATCAGATCCAGACGCTTCGTTCCCGTCCTGAACAACGGCAACAAGAGCGTAGCCTGCCAAGTTTGAAATCAGGCAAAATCACTTCTGTCCGCCGCCGCCAGTTCAATCGTGGAAGAACAGGATTCACTCATCTCGTTTTTGACGCGGTAAAACACTACTGTTGGCCTATGATGATGTTGTCAAATTCCGCCGCAGCGTTATAGGTGCCCAAGGCGATTCGCCCGCTGGTTATGCTGCTATCGATGGCAAACAGTTCCAACGCTCCATTTATATAGACATTTAACAATGGCCCTTCCGCAGTCACATCCACCGTGTATTGAAGCCCAACATTCATCGGGTACGATATGGCCTGAAGCGTGGTAGATAATCCCGCCACCTTTTTTTTCAGCACAATTGTTCCCGGACTGCCAGGACTCAGTTCGATAACGTAACAGTTATTAAGATCAAGGTATCTAAAGCTCACCGTAGCCGTTGCCCCGGACAACACTTTAACCGCAGCTTCCAGAGAGTAGTTGCACCAATTGGTATTTCCCGCGTATGACGAAGTTAAACCACTAGTGTTCGTTTGTTGATAGACCGCACCGCCATCCGTTACCAAACTCCAACTGCCACCAGCGGGGGTCCATTGGCCGGCGCTGCCCGCCTGGAAATTGTCTGTAAACAATGGATAAATCGCCACATCATCAAACTCCGCCGACGCATAGCTCGTCGAAAGGGCAATCTTGCCGGAAGTCAGCGATGAATCCGCAGCCGTCAACAGGAGATTCCCGTTGAGATAAACCCAAAGATTGCTTCCGTTAGCCACACCCGTCACAGTGTACATATATCCCGGAACAATTGTATATGGCACCGCCGCCAAGTCGGTCCATGCTCCGGCAATCTGCTTCTGTAGTTTTACCATTCCCGGGGTTCCCGGCGCTAAAGCGATGACATATTTGTTATTCGAATCTACATATCTCAGGTTCAGCATGGCGTTGGTGCCTGATAACAGTCGGATCTTGGCTTGAACGGAGCAGTTCGTACAGTTGGCATACTCCGCCACGGCAACGGCCGACGCCATCGCTGCATTATTTTGCTGATAACAAAAGCCCCCATCCTTTACGACTCCCCACGTCCCGCCATAAACCGTCCAGTTGGTTGTGCCTCCGCTTTCGAAGCTGTCGCCGAACAAGGGAAGAATCGGTGGAATCGCTGCCACGGCCCCCATATTTTCAGATTGGGTAACCGGGCGGCCGCTATTTCCATCATCATAGAAGTAATTTGTTCCGGTAAACGTCAGTCCGGCGACATATCGCGCGAACAAGCCATAAGCGGGCATCCGGCCATAATTAAACGACTCGGGGTAACCGCCATTCAAATAGGGCGGATTGGCGGTCACAAAGTTGGTTTCTTGATTATGGATCGTCAGATTGCGGAAGAGAATATTCGACAAGGTGCAGGGCGTTTCCACGTTGATTTGCGAGGCCCGGGCAGAAGAAGAACAATAAATGTCAGAAATAGTGGCGTTGTAAAGCACGCTGTTGTTGACATGGGCGAGAACGGTCTGCCGGTTTTGCGCATCAATAAAGATCGGGGTATCACAGTTGGTGATGATGTAGTTCTGGAAAACAAAGTCGTGGTTCGTACCGCCATCGTTGCATTGCAAAGAGATGGCTGCAATACAACTGCCACTAGGAACAGGATTATTGGTCATGGTAATCTTCGAATGTTTGTGGACGGTAATATGATCAAAGAGAATGTTGTAAGCCAAATCGGTCGTGCCAGTGCCGATCTTGGTGGCATTACACGTCGTGGCAACGGTGCAATACCTAACTATCACATCATGGGTCGGGCGTCCGGGAGTCAGACTTGAGACGACACCCCCCGGTTTGAGACAAATTCCGTCATCCCCAGTTTCAATGTCCAGGTTTTCAATGGTGATATAGCGGCCACTAAAATCAATGCCATCTGTATTCTGGCTTATGGCCGCTTCCGGATTACGGACAGTCACTCCATTTACCGTCAAATATTCGCACTGGATATAGTTTTGCGTCCATTTGTCGCTGTTTTGCAACAATATTCCGCTGATATTCACATTCGTACAGGTCTCGATTACAATTATGCCGTTAGGACAGCTATTGCTTACAAAGTTCCCGCTGCTATCAACAAAGGTCTGGCTGCCCCCATCGATGGTTCCCGCTCCAATGATACCAATATTGGTCATGTTTATCGCATATATAATCGGCGCATGATTGCATATATTCCAATCGCTGCTGTTGGTGCTGGCGGCAATCATCGCCCCGCTGGCGATATTCAGGGTGACGTTGTTTTGCAATAACAACTCCACGGTCCGGTATGTACCGGCCGGTAAATAAACCGTTCCACCGCCGGCGCTGCCGGCAGCGTTGATGGCATCCTGAATGGCGCCAGTATCTAAAGTAAAGCCGTCTCCTTGAGCGCCATAGTCCCGGGCATTAAAGGTGTTATACGATACAAACCGATAAAATGCATAGCCCGGCTGATTTCCCCCCCGATCAATAAAACCATCCAAATAGCCAATCAAACCGTTTTTTGGCAGATTAGTTATCAACAGCATCACCCAATCCGCAAGATTGGTAGAACGTTCAATGGCATATTCGTTACCAGGAATCCCAGTAAAAGTTAACCCCACAGTTCCGTTGGTAATAATTAATAATTGCGGCGGCGCGTCCACTGCCGCCAATGGGAGCGAATTAATGGTGAAGGATGTGCCGTTCGTTGAGCCAAAATAGTAAACATCCGCCGCCACGGTGTTGGACACGTAATAAACACCGGCATTGGTTGGCGGGTTTATACTGGGGCCATAGCTTACTGATATTCCCACATAATTTGTCGTTTTGAGGCCAGTAGAACCGATAAAAGTCGTCACCGGGCTTTGCGCCGAACCATTGTAGAAGAACGTTGTCGGCCCATAAATTATCTCGCTCACCTGGCCGCCAACAGTCAAATACAATCCTCCAGGCAAGAGCTGAAGCAAAGGCGTTCCCGCAAGCGAACCGCCGGTGTAGACCACATTGGTTGGCACCGTGCCAGTCACGATCCCTCCACTGCCCGGAGCGATGATCTGGTAATTTCCACGGGACATGTTGGTCCCCGTGTAATTGAGTCGGAACACCGTACCGATTGTCAAAGACATTCCGCCGCCGGCGATAATGAAGGAAGCATTGGTGCCATCGAAGACCAGCGAAATAGTTCCAAGACCACAGTTATTGGTGCCACTGATGATGGCACCGCCCGCGCTGTTACTTAACGTCTGACCGCCACCCAAAGCAAACGGCGTGGTCATACTTGAGACATCCAAAGCAGCCCCGCCAGCTACAATGATGTTAGTAGAGCCGGCAATCGATGCGCCACCAGCCAGAGCCAAAGTGCCCGCATTGATAAATGTCGAACCTGTGTATGTATTTGCGTTAGTCAACGTCAGTGAACCACCGCCGAACTTCGTCAAACCGCCGCCGGGGCTGCCGGGGTCCAACAACAGGGGCAACTGGAGAGTGACGGAAAAACCGTTATCATTAATGATTGCCCCACCCGACTGCACACAGTTGGTGGGACTGACGGTTGTACTATTGGTCATTATCAAAAAACCGTTGCCACCCGCTGCCAGCGTGCCACCATTGAATATCAGACGGGAATTGGCCCCACCGAGAATGACTGAGGTCACATTCGTCACCAGGCCACCGCTCAAAAGAGTCAGATAATTGTTGCTGGCGTTGGTAAAGTTGCCGACCGACAAGCTCCCGGTGCCAAGATTCCACAACGCATTGGTCGAACCGAAAGCGCCGCCGACGATGGCATAGTTATTGTTGGCGTTCGAGTAATTGCCAATATAACAATTGCCCGAGCTAAATACCTGCCCCCCATTGGTGATGATCAGGGAGTTTTTAAATGCGTTCGTGTTATTGCCAACAACCACCGTGCAATTAGTAATCAGCCCGCCTTGTCCCACCCACACATAATCATTCGTACCTGAATAAGAAGCGTCCCCAACGCCGCTAAGACTTCCGATGTTTAATCTGAAAGCGTTGCCGATAGAGCTGATGATGGATGGATGACCGAAGCAGTCCGCCCCCGCCACTGCCATAACATTGGTCAGACCTTCCCGCCCAACCTGAACGCTCACAGCGCTATTCATCCAGATCTGGCCGCCGTTGGTCACCACGATGGAACTATTGATGCCCAGCGTAGACAAGCCACCACCGCCAATATTGGTAATGACTCCCCCATTCACCAGGCACCAATTATTGCTACTCAGCACCCCAGTAGCAGTATTCTGCCCGACATACAGGCGCGTATTGCCCACATCCAGCATTGATTTCTGGCCGGCGCTGTTGGCTCCCGCCACAATCAGGCCGTTGCCGATGCTGTTGGTGGTATTCCCGATTACGACACCCTGACCCCCACCAGTGTTGCCAGTCCACTGACCGGTGTAAACCCGTCCACCGCTGGTGATGACCAACACATTGGTCCCACCCGCACCATTGCCCACCACCAGATTCATGATGTTGGAATAAGTGGCTGGCCAAATCGCGGGATTACCCAAGCTCCAATAGGCGTTCGACACGGTAACCAAAGTGTTAGCAACCCCGTTACCAATGGTCACCGTGTTCCAGGTTCCAGTATTTTGAACAGAGCATACATTGTGGATGCCACCAAGCATGTTCCAGTTGCCGTTGATAACAAACGCCGTATTGGAAGCGAGCAATATATTGGCCGCAATGCCAGAATTATTGAAGGTAGTCAGCGTTCCGCCGTTGAAGTTGACGGTTGAATTCTTCGCCCCGCCCAAAACTACGTTGGTAGCCAGCAAAGTCTGCACCGTGATGGCACTGGAATCTTTGGACGCATTGGCCGTCCCCAACGTCAAGGCCCCTGAACCACCCAGCACCGACCCCACATTGATGATCGCGGCGGGAGCATTAATGGTCCCGCCATTGGTGACAACCAGCGTGCCGGCGTTGATCGTCGTATTGCCCGCGTAGGTGTTCGAACCGGTAAGAACCACCGCAGCCGAGCCAGACAAGGTAATCCAACCCGTGCCGGCAATATTTGCATTTATGATGTAGTTGGTGAGATTACTGTTGAATGTCACCGAGTTAGGTGAAACCACACCGCCCTGGCTGGCGTTGGTAATGGTCGAGTTTCTAACCAGAGTGTCGTCAAAGAGCACATCGTCGCCGGTATTGAAATTAGTGGCAGTGCCGTTGTTGGTCCAGTTTAAAACAGAAGTATCCCAGGTCCCATTGCCATAACCTTTCCAGGTATCGGGATAAATGCCGCCGGCACCGACCTGCAAAACCAAACTATTGGCATTAAGAACCAACGCAGCTTTATTGGTAAGCCCGGCAAGCGCAAAGGTACCCATTCCAACATACCCGTTGGCAAAGGTCATCAACGGGTAATTGCCAGCCGGAATCCCGCCAGCAACCGAAAGGGTGACGTTGTTGGCGTTTGTCAGATAAAGAGTGTTGCCAACTACCACGAGGTCATTCGTAGTTGGCAAATTGGTAGCAAGATTGAAGAACAGATTGTTACCGTTCAGCATCAGATTGTTAGTCAGAGTCAGTGTGCCCACGCTGCCAATCCCACCCGGAACCAGTCCGCTGCCTGCATTCATAATCACATTTCCGCCGTTGGTGCCAGTGCCGCCAAAGATTCCGCCATTGATCGTTACCGTGTTGGTGGCAGTAGAAGCGTCACTGTTGATCAGGAGCATGCCCGAGTTGACAATAGTCGAACCCGTGCCGGAAATCACACCGCTCAAAGTTTGCGCGGCGCTGCTGGCGTAAGTGAAAACACCATTATTGGTAAGATTGGCCGCATAATAGCCATTGCCCAGCGAACCCGTTCCGCCAACCACCAGGGTGCCACTGCTGATGACGGTTGGACCAGAATAGGTGTTTATCCCGGTGAGCGTGAAAGTGCCGGAACTGACGATGGTGGAACCCGTGCCAGAAATTACCCCACTCAAAATCTGCGCGGCGCTGGCGGCGTAAGTGAAAACACCATAATTGGTAAGATTGGCCGCATAATTACCATTGCCTAGCGAGCCCGTACCACCAATCACCAGGGTGCCCGCGTTGATGACGGTCGGGCCGGTGTAGGTATTGCCTCCCAATAGCGCCAGCGTGCCGCTGCCCAATTTGCTCAGACCGCCGCCCAAGCTGTTGGGATCTTGCAGCATCGGCAACGGGTTCGTCACTATCAGCCCATTATCATTTATATTCGCCCCACCCACCTGCACATAGTTGGTGCAGTTAACGGAACCGGCGGCGTTCGCGATCAAATAGCCGCCGGCACCGGCCGCCAAGGTTCCACCATTGAATTTTAAAAGTGAGCCACTGCCGCTCAAAACTACGGCAGTGACATTCGTCAGCACACCGCCGCCGAAAAGGGTCGTGAAGTTGTTGGTAGCGGCAGCGATACCGCCGAGTGTATTGCCGATGGCCAGAACATGGTTGTTAAGATTCCACAATGACACACCGGTACCACCGCCCACAGTGACAGAGTTGTTGTTACAGCCAGCCACATAACCAATATAGCTGCCGCCGCCGTTGCCTCCCAACCCATATACCTGGCCGCCATTGGTGATGATCAGCGTGTTGCCAATCGAGTTAGTGTCCATACCAACATAGATGGCGTAACAATTTGTGAGCAAGCCACCCGCGTCCACCCGCGCCACGGTGTTCGTCCCCGGCGACGGACTCGATGGCGTCTGCGTGCCACCACCGACCGTAAAATAGGAATGGCTATTGGTAATAAACGACACCGTCGCCGGGCTCCCCGCCGCATCCATCCCGCCCACCACCAGCAGGTTTTTCATGGCTGCACGGCCGACAATCAAGCCAACAGATGGGTATACCAGCCCGCCGTTGGTGACATACATATAACTGTAACTGTAATAGACGAAGAAGAAAGCGTTGCTGATCATCCCACCCGAATTCACGGCCAACCAGGAGTTGGAGGTAGCAGCGCCACCAATACTGAACCGCTCACCATTCAGGAAAGTCCAGGCAGCCTTGATCCCAGCAGCATTGGTCCCAGCCACATAAACGCCATTATTAACCCCGGAATTGAGGTTGCAACCGTAGATGCCATTTTGCCCGGACCGGGTGATGACTTGACCACCCTTGGTGATGATCAACTGGTTGCCTGCGGGTCCCACGCCATTGCCCACGTTAAAAGCCGCCGTTGAACCGGGGTTGTTTGTCGCAATCACCACCCCGCCGTTAATCACAAACTGGTTGCTAGCGGCATTGCCATTGCCGATCACCACCGCCAATGTATTTGTCGCCGGGCAGTTGGTTGGAATAGCAGCCCACCAGACAGCATTCGAATTCACATTGACCTGCACATTATTAACCTGATCACCAACATAGATATAGGCTGCAGGGTTGACGTTGGTCGCCACAAAGCTGATGAGGTTGGTGCCACTGTTCATGGTCCAGTTGCCGTTGATGTCAAAACTGATGTTGTTAGCCAACAAGATTCTGGCCGCATAACCATTGCCAGCACCGTTGGAGGTGACCAGCGCTCCGCCACTGAAATTAAACACCGAGTTGGCAATCACACCCACCACATTGGTCGCCAGCAACGTCTGAACGGCGATGGAAGCGTTGGGCATCAACGTAAGCGTGGCGGCGTTGGTGGGGCCGACAATCAATTGACCAGCCGTCAGGCTGCCGCCGCTGGTCACATTCAACGTGGCATTATCCACCACGTCGGTGTCGATGGACTGGCCATAAACGGAGTTGAACACGAATGTGCCATTAAGCCAGTTGGTGGACTGCGCCTGCGATATACCCGCAGCAAACAGCATTGCCGCCATGACGGCAAGGGCAAGAAAAACAACACGAACAAAATGTCTGGCAGGATGGGCTTTAATAATGATTATTACCCGGAAATTGGAGTTTAAGGTGAACACCACTGCAATTTTAATGGATACTGCAGAAGATTATCCAAGACCGCCAAGGGCGCAAGTTTAAGATGATAAAACCACTGTGCCAGCAACCAGATTGTCAGACCCGTAGTGCTCGGGTGATTGAAGAGAGATGGTTTCAAGAGCATCGGGAAGCCAAGACCCAGCTACTTCGCGTATTTAATCCAGGTCGGACAACCACGCGGTTTTACTTTCAGCCAACCAGATTGCGGAGAGAGGGATTTTCTTTTTGCAGCCGTTTTATGTAAACGAAATAAACCGACGTCACCACGGCAATCCAAACGGTCGTAAATCAACCTGCCCGATCCGCTGCTTACGGGTGCATCAGCCGGTAGAAAACTGCGGGCTGCCGAGGGTCAATCGGGATGATGACATTCGTCAGGCTGGTGGAACCCGGATAGGGGAACCAGTCATTCGTATTAGCCAGCCCCAACGAGTTTGTCTGCAACGTCCAGCCAAGATAATCCGCCGGCCACGAGAGGTTGAGCGTTTTGCCACCGCCGCTCACAGTGAACGCGAGGTTGGTGCGCGAGAGGTTGACACTGGAAGCAACCACCAGATACAGCAGGTGATTGCTGATGACCAGCGAATTGATCCCGGCCGTGCCACCGCCATTGACGGTGACGGATAACGGCACCGCACCGGCAACCGAGCTGACGCTGCCAGCATTGGTGGCGATGAGCAGATAATTGCTGACGACCAGCGGCGAACCGGTGTTGTTGACCTGGAAAGAAGTGGTGCCAGACAACGTCAGTATGCCGTTGATGATGTTAAACGACGGATTCACGCCGTCGAAGACCAGTGAGAGCGCACCCGAAGCGGTGCTGAATCCGTTGGCACCACAATTCACCGTGGCACCCACCGCGCTGTTGCTCAAGGTCTGACCGCCGCCCAACGTGAAGGCACTGCTCAAACCGGACACATTGAATATGGCCCCGCCCGCCACGGTGATGTTCGCGCTGTTTGCAATGGAGGCACCGCCGCCCAAGGCCAGCGTGCCGGCACTGGCCAGAGTCGGGCCGGTGTAGGTGTTGACGCCCAGAAGCATCAGAGTGCCGCCGCCAAGCTTGATCAGGCCGCCACCCGGGCTGTTCGGATCCTGTAACATCGGCAGCTGGTTCGTGACATTGAAGGTAACGGAATCAATAATCGCCCCGCCGGCCTGCACATAGTTGGTGGCGTTGACCGCTGTACTGTTCGTCGCCATCAAGTTGCCATTGCCGGCCGCCGCCAGCGTGCCGCCGTTGAAGTTTAACCGCGAATTGGCGCCGCCCAGGATGATGGCGGAGAAATTCGTCAGCCCACCGCCCGGGAACAGGCTTACCAAGTTGTTACTGGCTCCGTTCGCGCCGATGGTCAGGGTGTTACCGCCCAGATTCCACAGCGAAGCGCCAAGGCCGCCGCCCAATGACACCTGGTTGGCGTTGCAACCCTGCATCAGACCCACAGTGGCCGCCCCGGAACTGAACAACTGGCCGCCGTTGGTGATGATCAATGTGTTCAACGGACAGTTGCTGTCATATAGGGTGTTAATACCACCCACCGCCACCTGGGCCGCATTCGTCGCCACACCCCCCGCGTCAATCCGCAGCAGGCAGTTGGCACCAGGGTTGTTGACGGACACCGAGCCGCCGCCAACGGCAATACCATAACCGTTCGCATTGCCCGAAGCCGATGTGATCATCGCCTTGTTGCCGCTGCTATTCGTGCCCCCCACCGCCACGACAATATTGGACACGGCAATATAATTGCCGCCCCGGCCAATCGACATATTATTCACCGACATCAATCCGCCGTTGGTCACATACAGAGCGGCGTAATTCCCCGACATAATCGGGTTGCAATTGGTGATCATGCCGCCCGCACCCACCGCCACCCAGTTGGAGATGCCACCCCAGTTGATACGGTCCGACATCAAATTGACGGTCGATTTCACTCCCGCCGCGTTCGCCCCCATCACCACCATGCTGTTATTGTTGCCACTGGAGAGGAGAATAGCCTGGCCGCCGGTATCACCACGGATGCGGGAAATGACCTGACCGCCATTGGTGACAATCAACTGGTTGCCCACGCAATTAGCCCCGTTGGCGATGATGATTTCGGAATTTCCACCATTAGGCCCGACGATGGCATTGGTTGCAATCAAGGTGCCGCCGTTGACCACAAACTGGTTGTTTGTCGCCTGTTGGTTGCCGATGACCAGCTGTAGGTTGTTCGTCACCGCATTGCCCACAAAGCTGGTGGCCATGAGGTGCAGCCAGACGGCATTGCTGTTCACGCTGACCACCACGTTGTTCACGTTATTGCCCACATACACACCACCACCGCCACTGTTCGTGGAAACGTTGCTGATAATGTTCGTGCCGCCGTTCAGGTTCCAGTTGCCGTTGACATTCCAAGTGGCGTTGGACGCCAGCAGGAGGTTCGCCGCCGAGCCACTGCTGTTCGAAGTCGTCAGCGTCCCACCGTTGAAGTTGAAGACGGAATTGGCCGTCGCGTTGACGACATTGGTCGCCAGCAGCGTCTTGACGGTGATTATTCCACCCGCCAGCAGCGTGTTCGTGCCGGCGCTGCCAGCCGTAGCCCCGATGTTCAGCGTCGCGTTGGGCGAGTAGATCAAACCGCCGTTGGTCACCACCACCGTCCCCGCGTTGATCACCGTGCTGCTGGCATAGGTGTTCGCCCCCGCCAAAGTCACGGTTCCCGATCCCGACTTCGCAATGCCGCCCGGCCCACTCATGTTTGCAGACACCAGATAGTTGATCGCACTGTCGTTGAACAGCACCGACCCGGGTGAGACCACCGCCCCAGGCGTCGTGTTGCTCACCACCGAGCTGCCCGCCAGCGTGTCGTCAAACTGCACCACGTTCCCATCCGCATACGTCGCCGCCACCCCGTTGGTCATCCAGTTTGCCGTCGTGTTGATATCCCATGTCCCGTTCACATTCCCGCGCCACGTCTCCGGGCTAGTCGCATACGTCCCGCCCGCGCCCACCACCAGTTGCAGGTTGTTCGCGTTCAAAGTCAGCGAAACGTTCAAATAACCGCTCTGAAGCACAAAACCGCCGGGGCCGGTGTAGCCATTGGCAAACGTCATCAGCGTGTTGGTTCCCGCCGGCACCGACCCCTGCGGGAAGTTCAATACAATGGTGTTCGCGTTCGTCAAATACAGCGTGTTGCTCACCGCCACCAAATCACTCACGCCCGCCACGTTCCCCAGGTCGTAATACAGCGTGTTCCCGTTCAGGTTCAGATTATTCGTCAGCGTCAAGGTCCCGATCGTGTTCAATCCGCCGAGTGCCAGCTTGGCCCCAGTGTTCAACACGACGTTGCCGCCGTTGGTGCCGCTGCCGCCAAAAGTGGCCCCGCTAGCCACCGTCACCGTGTTCGTCGCGCCGGAGGAATCGCCGCTGATCAGGAGTGTCCCGCCGTTCACCGCCACCGGACCCCGGTTGGTGTTCGCACCGGTCAACGTCCACATACCTGAGCCGGTCTTGGTGACGGCCAGCTTATTATTGGTGTAGGCTACGCCACCGTCACCCATGATACCAGCGATCACACCATTACCCACACCGCCAAGATAGAACATCGTCTGACTATTATTCGTCACCGTGCCGACCCCGATTTGCTGTCCGGCACCAACCAATACATTGCCGCTGAAGGTGATCGTGCTGCCCGCCGCCATGTTCGAGATTGCGCCACCGTCCGTGGGCGTGATGCTATTTTCGAGATAGATGGTGCGGTTGCAGGTGGTGCCGTTGGTGCCCACAAACTGCAGGACGCCAACACCGGCGTTGATCTGACCCAAAATCAGGAATGGTCCCGTGCCGAGCGAACACGGCGCCCCGCTGTTGGCCAGCGTGTCCACCACGATAGTCCCGTACGAAATATAAGTGTAATTCGTATATGTGTTGAGCGCATTGGTCAGCGTCAATGTGCCCGTGTCTGTCCGGCCGATAAAGCCGCCGCCGGAAATCAGCCCATTTTCCACAATATTGCCCGCGTTGCCACGGAAGACGTCGCCGCCAGTGCCATTCGTGATCCCGCCGGTCAATAAAAGCGTCCCGCCGTTGTCGTTGAAGAACGTGCCGCCGCCATTGATCACGCGGTCCGAGGTGCAGAGGTTGGTGCTAATGTAACGCAAGGTGCCGCCCAGATAGATCACCCCGTTGGAAGTCGTCGTCGGTGCGCCCAAGGAGCTCGCTCCACCGCCCACCATGCCAATGCTCGTGAAGTAATTTGTTCCGCCCGTCAGCGACGTGATTCCCGTATAGCTGTTCAAATTGTTCGTAAGATACATAAACCCGCCCGTGTTTGTGACACTGCCGGTGCCACTGATGATTCCGTAGGGAGCAAACCCGCCGCCGCCCGCATGGGCCAGACCATGATTTCCCAGATTGATGTTCCCACACACCGTCAATGTGTTCGACGTGCCCGTGATGAGCACATTCATCCCGTTGAGCGTCACCAGCCCAGTGCCCAGATTCATATTCGCCGAGCCGCCATACGCAAAGTTGCTGTTCCAAAACATCGCGTTGTTGTTTGCGTTGCTGATGGCCACCCCCGTCGTCGTGTTGATCGCGCCGCCGTTGATCGTAAAAATGTTCGTCCCCAAGGCATACGCATGGTTGAGGTTCAACCCGCCGCCGCTCAACGTCATCCCACCACTGAAGCTGTTGCTGCCGGCGATCGTGACCGCCGCCGAACCCAGTTTGACGAATGCACCCGTTCCGCCAATGTTCGCATTGATGGCATAGTTGGTCAGGCTATTGTTGACCGAAATAGAGCCGGGCGAAACCGTGGCCAGCGGGTTGGTGGTGGTTATGGTCGAGTTACCCACCAGCGTGTCGTCAAAGACCACGTTGTCGCCAGGGTTAAAATTGGCGCCCACACCCAAAATGCTGTTCGTCCAGTTTTTGTTGACCGCATCATCCCAATTCGCGGTCGCGTAACCTTTCCAGATCAGCGTGTTCCCCGCATAGGCGCCGCCGTTGCTGACCACCAGCATCACATTGGTGGTGGTCACCGCGAGCAAAACATTCGCATAGGGAACGGCCAGCGCGAAGGTGCCGCCGCCAGAGGCCGAACTGAAGCTCATCAAGATGTTGGTGCCGGCCGGGGCCATGCCATTGGCGAACGACAGCGCGATGATGTTGGCACCACTTTTTACCAGCGGGCCGCCCACATTCACGAGGTCGCAGGAGCCAGCCACATTTCCGATATCCATGAACAGCGTGCCGCCGTTCAGCGTTAGACTGTTGGTCAGAGTCATGGTACCCACGTTGCCAGCATTGGCCGGAGCCAGCCCGCCGCCCGCATTCACCACCACATTGCCGCCTATTATGCCCGTGCCGGCGAGAGTGGCACCGCTGCTGACCGTCCAAGTGCCGGTGGCAGCCGAAGCGTTGCCATTGACCAGCAACGTGCCGGCGCTGACGGTCATCGTGCCCAGGCCGGACATCGCGCCACTTAAGGTCTGCGCAGCGGTGCTGGTGTAGTTGAAGGCCCCATTGTTAATGAGGTTGCCCGCATAATTGCCATCGCCCAACGAACCCGCCCCGCCAATTGCCAGCGTGCCGGCGTTGATGGTCGTGCTGCCCGTGTAGGTGTTCGTGCCGGTGAGGGTCAGTTGACCGCCACCTGAATTCGTCAAGTTGCCGGGGCCGGTGATCGGATTGCCGATGGTCAGCGTGAGGCCGGAGGTGACATTGAACGTACCGCCGCCGGGATTGAGCGTTACACCGCTATTCGCGTTGGTCAGAGCCATGCTCGCGAGAGGCCGGAAGCTGCCGTTGTCCAAAACCAACTGGTCGGCATTGAAACTGGCAGGATTGCCACCCAGATTGGTCTGCGAATACGCCTGCAGCGTGGTGCCAAATGACGTCGCGACCGGACCGGTAAAATTCACAGCATTGCCAGCGTAAACCATCGTTCCCAACCCGCCTCCGGCCACGCCGTTGCTCAAAGCGGAGGTCCCGCTCAAGTTGAGATTGGTCAGAATGAAGGCACGCGTGTTGTCACCGCCCAATCCGAAGCTACTGGAAGCCGTGACCAACCAATAATTGCCGGATAGATAATTCGTGGCATTGGCCACCCCGGCATCAATGATGCCGCCGGCCAAGATGCAGTTATTCACGGTGCAAGCCCCACCGGGAGCATTGAAGACAAGGCGAAACGACGGGCTGCCCGGAACGGAAGGCCCAATCGTCAGGGAATCGCCGGCAAAGGCGAGTGCCGCTCCAGTGGTCGGTGATAGCAACAGGTTGGTGGAGGTATAATAACTGGAATAAGCATGCGGTGCCAGACCGTCGGTCCAGTTGGTGGAACCGGTGAAGGCTGAGGTGCCGGCGGCATCGTTGGCCAAAAGTGTATTAGTATCCTCTATTATCGGACTTAACCACACCGCCGTGATCGGCGGCACGGTGATGGTTAACTGACCGTTGGCGGCGGGAATCACCGTTTGGAAGCCACCGGCCCAAGAGCCATCTGGATTTATCACCGCCCCGCCCAGCGTGTAACCGTTGCTGCTAGACAGATCCGGCCCAGTCAAAACCATGGATGACGCCGCCGCGACGTTCGAACCCAGATTGATCGTCACCTGGACGGTGTAATTGGTATCTTTGTTGTTCAGAATCGCCCCGATCACGCCAGCGGTCTGCCGCACGCCGTAGGCGGTGAAATTGATGTTGGTGTCCAGCGAGACGGCGGCAGGAAGAGCACCGCCCTGTCCCGCCAGCGAGAACAGCTTCATTCCGTAAAACTCCGACCGCGCCATGACGACCGCAGTGCCATTGTCCGCGATAGGAGTGAAAGTGTTGTAACTGCTTCCACCGCCGCCGCCGTGAAAATTCACTCCCTGACAACCATAGATCGCCAGAGTGAACATATAGTCCAAGGTCCACAAGGCGGCTCCGTATTGGGAACTAACTGGGTTGGTGGTATAGTAAAAGGTGTTGCATTCGGCCATGCGAAAGCCCAAGGGCAAATGATTGACATTAGCGGCAAGAACGAGGTTGCTCACCGTGCCGGGCAGGGTCGGGTCCGGTTGCAAGAGAAACTGCATGGTATTGGTTAGGCCGCTGGCTTTGTAGTAATGTTGCGAGAGCAGCGAAATGACTCCCGCCTCATTCGTGGCAAACGGCAGCGTGTAACCCGCAGTGTTGCCGGCAGAGACCGGGCCGGTAAGAGTCCAACCATTGCCTCCATTGGTGATCGCCCAGCCGGGAACAGTGTTGGTAATCGCCGCCACCAGTGCCCGCCATTGCGGGAGGAAATTGGTATAAGTGTAATTGGTAGCGCGAATGCCATTGCCGGCATATAAATCACATTCATTGCCGATCTCGAAGCCGAGCAGGCTGGAGCCCAGCGCATTGGCGGCATAGGCCGCTTCGACAGCGCAATTCGTGGGATTGTTCACCGACAGGTTGATGCCGTAGATAACGTGCCAGTTGGTGGGCAGAGCCTTGACGAATCCCGCAAACGCATCCACCTGCGCCGCAGTGATTGCCGTCAAGTTCGACACGCCTCCCCAGCAGGTTGTGTCCACGGTGTTACCCCCAATCCGCAAAACGGCGGGGGCAATCTGGCCGAACATGCCGATCAGCGAGACGTTGTTGGAGGTAAACAGGCTGCGGGTTAAATTGGATTTTTCGTAGCTGAGACCGCAGAACGCCGGGTTGATCACCGATCCCGCGTTGGTCGCCGAAAAGCTGACCGTCGCCACCGTCCGCGGCAGGATCGTGAACGCCGTGCCGTTGGTTGCGGCGAAATAATTTGCATCCGCCGCCACCGTGTTCGACACATAGTAAGTGCCCGCGTTGGTCGGCGCGTTGACACTTGGGCCATAACTGGTCGGGGCAACTCCCACAAAGTTTGTGGTTCTCGTTCCGGTGGAGCCGACAACGGTGATGGTCGGACTCTGCGCCGCGCCATTGTAGAGGAACGTCGTTGGATTATAACCAATCGCGCTCGATTTCCCGCCGACGCCCAGATAAAGGCCGCCCAACAAAATCTGAAACGTTGGCGCTCCCGCCAGGGAAGCGCCGGCAAAGGTCACGTTGGTGGGCACCGCACCGATTATCCAGCCCGCGTTGCCCGCCATAACATTGGCAATGATTTCGTAGCTGCCCAGCGGCAGGGTCGGACCCGTATTGTTAAACTTGAATCCCGTGTTGCCAGCCAGCGTCAGCGTGCCATTGGTGACGAAGAAGGACGGGTTGGTGCCATCATAGACCAGCGAAACGATGCCGGCGCTGCAATCGTTGGCACCGGCGATGCCGGCGCCCACCGTGCTGTTGCTCAACGTCTGGCCAGCGCCCAGGCTGAACGGGGTGGACAAGGCTGAGACATCCAAGGTTGCACCTCCCGCCACTGTGATATTTGTGCCACCGGCAATGGAGCCGCCGCCGCTTAATGCCAGCGTGCCGGCACCGACAAAAGTCGGGCCGGTGTAGAGGTTGAGGTTGGTGAGCGTCAACGTGCCGCCACCCAGCTTGGTCAGCCCGCCGCCCGGACTATTGGGATCCGGCAACAGCGGCAACTGGTTTATGACCGTGTAACCATTGTCATTAATGATTGCGCCGCCAGCCTGCACATAGGTATTGGCATTGACGGTGGTGTTCGTCGTCGTCATCAGGCTGCCGTTGGTGCCGGCGGCCAGCGTCCCGCCGTTGAAGTTCAGCCGAGAGTTAACACCTCCCAGAATGAGGGAAGAAATATTCGTCAGCACGCCGCCGGCAAACAAAGTGAAGGAGTTGTTCGTAGCGCTGGCGTTATTGCCGATGGCCAGCGAACGGTTGCCGAGGTTCCACAGCGACACGCCGGCGCCACCACCAACGGTGACGGAGTTGCTATTGCAGCCGGCCACATAGCCAATGGCGCTGTTGCCGGTGCTGAACACCTGCCCACCATTGGTGATGACCAGCATGTTGCGGACAGAGTTGGTGTCCTGGCCGACATTAACGCTGGCGGCATTGGTAACAAGGCCGCCCAGACCCACCAGCGCCAGATTGTTCGTGCCGGGAGCGGGAGACGTTGGGGTGCCGGTGCCGCCGCCAACGGTCAAAGTACCGGCGGTGGGAAACGCCAGCGTAGCCGAATTGCCGGCGGCATCCGCCCCCGCCACGGCAAGCTTGCTGTTGAAACCGCTCCGGCCGACCACGCAACTTAAGGCGAAGATCTGGCCGCCATTGGTGATAAACAGGGAAGAATAATTACCGTAGGTAAAAATGGTGACATTGGTAATCATCCCGCCTTGACCGACCAATGCCCAATTGTTGGAACCATTGCCGATGCCGAGGCTCAATCGGTCCGCGCCCAGATTCCACATCGCTTTGCGGCCAGCCGCATTGGTGCCAGCAACAATCAAACTGTTATTGGGACCTGTGCTATTGCCAATGTTGCCGCATTGCGGACCGCCGCTTCCCTGCACTTTGGTGAAAACCTGGCCTCCGTTGGTGATAATCAGTTGGTTGCCAGCGGAACCCGCAGTATTGCCAACATTAATTGAGATGTTCGCCCCATAAGTGTTGGTCACAATCAAGGTGCCGTTGTTCACCACCAACGCGTTGTTGGTCGCATTGCCACTGCCGATTACCAAGGTCAAATCATTCGTTGCCAAACTGTTGGTGGGAATGGCCAGCCACCAGACGGCGTTGGGATTCACGTTGACCTGCACGTTGTTTGTTCCACCGCCCACATACACATAGGCAGTAGGATTGCTATTGGTCGCCACGTTGCTGATGAGATTGGTGCCACCATTCATGTTCCAGTTGCCATTGATGATCCAACTAGCATTGGAAGCCAGCAGGACGGCGGAGGCGGTACCGCTGCCGGTGCCGTTGGATGTGACCAGTGTCCCGCCGATGAAGTTGAAAATGGAATTAGTGGGGCCGCCGCAGGTTACGTTGGTGGCCAGCAACGACTGGACGGTGATGGCACTGGTGCTATTGGACAGGGTCAACGTGCCAGCCGCCCCGGCTTGGGCTCCGATATTGAGCGTCGCCAGCGGCGAATTGATAGTGCCGCCGTTGGTGACCACCAAAGTGCCGCCGTTGATCGTGGTGTTGCCGGTGTAGGTGTTTGTGCCCGTGAGCGCCACCGCGGCCGTGCCGGATTTGATCAGAAGATTCGTCCCGCCAATGTTCGCCTTGATGGTGTAGTTGGTGAGGTTGTTATTGAAGGTCATGGAGCCGGGCGAAACCACGGCTCCGGGGGTGGTGTTGCTGATGATCGAATTTCTTGCCAGCGTGTCGTCAAAAATGACGGCGTCATTATCCTGATACGGGACGATCGGGCTGCCATTGGTCCAATTCAAGGCCGAGGTATTCCAGGTTCCGCTGGCATAGCCTTTCCAAGTGTCGGTAAACACATAAATGCCGCCGGTTCCCACCTGCAAGACCAGGCTGTTGGCATTCAGTTGCAGCGAGGCGTTGTTGGTCATGCTGCCGCCCAGCGTGAAGGTGCCTGTGCCGGTGTAACCGCCGGCAAAGGTCATCAACGTGTAATTGCCCGCAGGGATCATGCTGGAAACCGAAAGGATGACGCTGTTGGCGCCATTCACGGTCAGGCGGTTGCCGATCGCCACCAGATCATTCGTGGTCGGCGCATTGGTGGCCAGGGCGAAGAACAGCGTGCTGCCGTTCAGGGTCAGGTTGTTGGTCAGGGTCAAGGTGCCGACGCTACTCAATCCACCCGGGGCCAATTGGCCGCCCACATTCAGAACCACGCTGCCGCCATTCGTGCCGGTGCCGCCCAAGATGGCGTTGCTGGAAACCGTCACCGTGTTGGTGCAGGCCAGCGAATTGCCGTTGACCAGCAGCGTGCCCGCATTCACCGTGACCGGGCCATTGTTGGTGTTCGGGCCGGACCAGGCCAGCGTGCCGCCTCCGGCCAGTGACAGGGAAACGGTGCCTGGCACGGAAATAGTTCCGGTCACATTGAGGGTTTGATTGCTCGCCACCATCCAAGTCTGGCTGGCCGGCAGATTCAACGGCACGCCCACCGTCGCCGAGGCGTTCACGGTGATGCCATTGCTGACAGTTAACGGGCCGGTTCCGGCCAATGTGTAAGCACCGCTGCCCACCGGATTAAACGCCAGAGCAACAGCCGTGTGCGCATTCGTCAGCGTCACCGTGCCCGCCGTGCCTCCCGCGCCAAACACGGCGATGGAGGCGATGGTGTCATTCCAAAAAATGTCACTGGTTCCATCCCACCAGTTAGCGCCGGGATTGTCCCAATTGCCGCTGCCGTCCTGCGCATTGGTCATCGTGGTGTCAGCATCCCAGGTCAAGGTCACCGGCGAGTAGAGAAACGACGCCTGATATGTTTTGCCCAAGGAGCCGCTCACGTTGACCGAGAGAATAATTTGCGGCGAAAGTTGAACCACGGTCACTCCCGGGTCGGCGGCGGCGGTGAGAACCGCCGAGCGGTTCAAGGTCACGCTGACCGTGCCGGAATTGGTTTGCGTAGGATCAGCAATCCCGACCGAAATACCTTGCGCCGTCTCCAGCGTGATGACGGCGGATTTTTTGTTGGCCTTGATCAAGTCCGCCGAGTTGGTGCCATCCACCCAGAAATGGGCCGCCACCACGCCCAAGCCCGGCTTGCTCGCCGCCTGAATGGTTGCGGTGTTCGTCAGCACTACGATATCCGGGCTGGCGGCGTAAGCGGCCATGCCGCTCGCGGTGTAATTCGGCAGGATGACATAGGCATAAGTCGAGTTGGTCGGCTTGATGCCGTGGTTGAACCAGAGCGTCAGGTAATCGTCCGTGTAAAAATTGGGATCCGCCGCGATATGCGAACCGTCGTTGATTTGCGACCACGAACCGGTGTTCGTCACGAACGCCGCCCTCAGGTTGGTCGCGCCACCAGGAAAATAATATCCCGCCACCCCGTCCAGCGCGCACCATGTGGCGCTTGTGAGATTGGAATTCCAGCCCATCACCGGGGGATTAGCCACGCCATTTACGGTGAAATTGTTGTTCGGGGAGGTTCCCAGCCGGCGATTCTCAACTGTCGTGTCCACTTCCGACCCATCGCCGCAAGTGATGCCCGCGCCGAGGCAGACAATATTATTGTCAAACATGAACCAGGATTTTTTTGCGGTGAGCGTTGTGCCGTAGGCAGCCAACGACATCCCGGCCGTGCCATATTGGAGGGCGACCTGGGCGCCGCCGACCCAGGGTTGTCCGGTAAGCTGGCTTTGACCGGCCGAATTAGCGCGCGCAAACTGTTCCACCGTGGTCCCCGGCAAATGATACGCGTCCACTGTCGGCCAGAAATCGCTGGTGAACTGCGTGTCGGGATTGCCCAGGTAAAGATACAGCATGCCGTCGCCGGTGAACCAGCCGTGCAAATCTTCCCCGTTGCCGGATTCATAAGTGGAGATGCGGCTGGAGGACATGCTCAAGCCGGCACAAAAATTTGACCGCCAAGCCACCACGCGGTCCATGCCGGCAAACTGATATTGACTTGGCGGCAGTGAGGGTGAATGGGACCAACTGAGAATCGCCGCTGCCGTTGCCGCTGGGGCGAATTGGGCGACCGGGTTAACAAACGAGGCGCTGGAGCTCGAAGCCGGACCACGCGAAATGGCGCGCCCACACACCATGGCCATCCACTCGCCATTGTAGATGACTGGTTCGTAGGTTTGAAACACCCAGTTGAACACATTGGTCAAGTTCGGATCCGTAATCTGCCAGGTTGAACCGTTTAATAAGTTGACCAACTGGGCGACATCACTCAACACCGTTGCGCCATATCCGCCCGTGTAGGGATGAGTCGTGTGCTGGATGAAAGATCCATCGCGGTAAAACCCGTCGCTGTTGGTCACATAAAGAAACACCGGACTCAAGTTGGTCTGCGCTTTGCTCATCTTGTTGGTGTCCTGGCCAGTGATGGCGCGGATGATTATGCCTTTGCACTGGTCGGTGAGATTGGCCCCGGTCATCCAGCCGTTATTAGGCGCGATGCCGGGGCCGCCAGTCAGCTTATTGGGGCCGTAATAATCCACCGAATTATTGTAATTGGTGATTTGCGCCGGCGTCAGCACCGGATACATCAGCACCACAATATTGTTTAAAGCCTGAAGGCTGCCGATTTCCCAATCCCACCAGTTGAAATATTCAGTCGCATTCGTGGTGTAAACCTTGGCGCACATCCAGTTCATGGCGTTGGTAATGACCGTCCCCAGCGCGGCGTTGGTTTGCAGTGGACAATTGGTGGTCGCCCAAGCCAGCGCCAGAGACTGCAACCGGCCAAAAGTGGTGCTCATGTAAGCCGAACTGCTGCCCAGCGGCAGATCGCTCCAAAGATAAGTCAGCGAGGGATTCGTGTTGATCGTGTTCCAGTAATTGGTCGCGGTGCTCGCGTAGCCCGTCAGGGTCGAAGCGCTTAAATTGGTGCCGGTCAATTGATTCTGCCAGTATATCCGCAGCGTGTCGAACTGGTTGGCGCGGAGGGTGCCCGGCATCAAGAGGACCATGCACCCCAGCATCACCGCAGCCGGCCGTGTCCGCCGGATCAAGGTTCCAAGTGATATGACAATGGTTTTCACCATAGTTCAATAATTACTGTTCCAGGCATCATCAACCGACGTCGCCTTGAGCTTCGCGTGAGAAAATTCTAAAAGCAGAAGTGATGCCAGCATGGCATGCTGGCGACAGCCACCAGCAGATCATTAATGAGTTTAAAGTCGTGTCGGCTGGAAGTTGGTTGTGCAAAATTTGTACTTTAACATTTGGTTTAAAAAACAAACTACCATTTCTTCACGACATCTCAATTACTTTCCCCCGGCGCCTGGCTGGACCAGGCAGAGCGAGATCAGGCTATGATGCCGGGGATGTATTCGTTTATGACCGCCGGCAAATTGAATGGGTGGCTGAATCCGATGTCGAAGCATCCGGTGGAATATAAAAAACAGACCCATCGGACTGCGGCCACCTTGTTGTTAAGTGCCGCAGTGCCGTCGTAAAAAGTACCGGGTTGGCGCCGAACTGCCGCCGTAGATTCGGGTGTGTTTACGATGGCAATGAAACTAAAGTGCCGTCAGCGCCGAACTTCCTTTTCTCAAATCTTGCTGAACCGAGTCCCGCCGTCAGGCAGTGCCGTGAAAAAAAACTCGCCAAAGCCCATGTTAGACACTTTGTTGCAACCATCCGAACATAACAGATTGGCCTAGCGTCTGCCAATGCCCAGCAGTCCCTCTGCCAGTTCAGGGATATACCGTCCGGAAATATGCCGGCGCTGGCGAATTGGTCAGATTGAGCAGGATTTGTCCAGCGCCATCGGCCGCTTGCGTGTGGATGTCGGTCCACTGTGGATTGATCAAATTCGTGGTCATTTGGATGCGATAAATATAATTGGGAATGCCTGTAAATTGCAGTCCCACAATCTTGCCGGTTCCCGAAACCTGTCGGGCATTGATGGAAAGCAAGTTAAAGTTTGGCAGGGCCAGCGGGACAACCGTAATCGTAAATTGATTCGTGGCGACCAGACCATATGTGTCGGTGGTTAGCAGATTGATGGGATAAACCCCGACGGCAGCGGCCGTGCCGGAGAAATTGCCGCTGAGGGGATCAAAATTCAACCAAACCGGAATGTTGGGGCTGCTCGCCAGGCTGTAGCTGATGACATCGCCGGCGTCGGGATCGGCAAACGCCCCGATAGGCACAGCGAAGGCAAACGGCACCCCCACTTGGACTGTTTGGTTGGTCACCGACAGGAGCAATTGTGGCGGGTTGTCATAGAAAATGCGGAACATATAAGCGTCACCGGCGCGGTATCCGCCAATGAGACCGTTGTAAGCACCCGCCACAACCGTGTTCGAACTAATCGCCACCGAACAACCAAAGGCGTCCGACACGCCGACCGCCGCCGGCAGGAACTTGTCCACCTGGCCCCAAACGTTGGAGCCACCCTGATTCTGCACGAAAAGATAAGCGGCACCGTAGTCAATGCCACCACTGCCATCAGCCAAGGGCACACCGACCACTGCGGCATTACCATCCAAGGCAACTGCGGAGCCAAAATGATCTGCAGCGGCAAAACTGGGTGACGTAAGTTTCTTGACCAACCCCCACTGATTTGTTCCTCCTTGATTACGAGAGTAAATGTAAGCCGCGCCAGCATCCACCGCGCCGGTCAAATCCACCAGCGGGGCGCCCACCACTAGGTTATCGCCACTTAAGGAAACGGACGTGCCGAACCGATCCGAAGCCACCGCGCCGGACAACGTCAATTTAGTTACCTGGCCCCATGTATTGGAACCGCCCTGATTGCGGGCAAAGACATAGGTGGCGCCGGCATCCACCGCACCAGTCAAATCCGCCAACGGTGCGCCGACGGCCAAAATGTCGCCATTAATGGAAAGGGACGTGCCAAACTGATCCGAGGTCGTTAAGTCGGAGGCGATCACCTTCCTTACCATTCCCCATGCGCCAGCACCGCCCTGATTTTGGTCAAACAAATATGCCGCGCCGCAATTGACCGCCGAAGACACGTCAGCCAAGGGACAGCCGACAGCCACCAGCGTGTTGTTAATGGATACCGACGTGCCGAACTGGTCATAGGCTTGGCCATCGGTAGCCGTCAGCTTTTTCACCTGACCCCATTGGTTGGAGCCACCCTGATTGCGGGCGAAGACATAAGCCGCTCCGGCCTGCACAGCCAGATCACTGTTGAGCGGAGAGCCAACCACCAACAGGTCGCCGCTCATCGCCACCGCCGCGCCGAAACGATCTCCGGTATGGGCACTCGGATTTGCGATGCGCGTGACAAACGTCCACGTGTTTGAACCGTCCAGGCTGCGCGCGTAGACGTAAACCGCACCCGCGGCGCTAACGGCGTCGTTCGGCGCACCGACCACCGCGTAATCGCGCACACAAGCCACGGACCAGCCGTATTCCATGGAGTTAAATTTGCCGGCCGGCGATACTTGCGCGTTAAGCGGATCGAATGCGGTGACGGTCGTATTCGTGTCCACCACGGTCGGAGCGAAGAAGTCGTCCACGCGGATGGTAAACCGCGTCGTTTCCGGCGAACCGGGCGTAACACGGCTGGCTGTCGTCGGCGTGAAGATCAGGCCGCGAATGGCTATAGTGATGTTGCTGGCCGTTACGACACCGTTGGAGGCGCCGTAGGAATACACGCCGCCGCCAAGGTTGCTGAAGCCACTCAGATTAGTTAGCATGCCCTTGCTGGCACTGTCGAGGCTGATGGTGCAACGCAGCGGCTGTTGCCGGTCATTGTCCACTTCAGTGATGGTCACGCCGGCGAACGGATTGAGCGACAGCCGGTCATAAACGATCTGGCCTGACCGCGTTCCGGTGATCACCGGCGGATCGTTCACCGCGATGACATTGACCGCAGCCGCATTGGTCGTCGGGCTGGCGACAAATCCGTCATCCGCACTCAAGGCGAAATGGATGGTTGCCGTCGTGGGCACGGGAATGTGATTTTCCACCGGCACGAACACGATGTTGATCAAAGAAGCCGTAATAGCCGGGGCATAACCGACCATCTGGAAAACCCCATTGGAGACCGTGGTGAAACCACCCATATTTTGCAGGCTGCCTTTATCCAGATTGTCCATGACGATGCGAACGGTGAGCGGCTGCGGCTGCGGCGGCACAGCCGCAAGATTGTCCACGTCGGCGACAGTGACGGTGGAGAACGGCAACGTTGTCTGCTTGTCGGTGATGCTGTTGGTTGCCGTCCCCGTGATGGTCGGCGCGTCGTTTGTGGCCGTGACCGTGACGGTTGTGTTCGCGTTCGTCACAAGCGGATACTGGAAGCCGTCATCTACGGAGATCGTAAACGTGGTGACTTCGGAATTCGGCACGATAATGCGGTTTCCCGTAGGAACAAAGGTCAGGTATTTTAAGGACGCCGTAACGTTGGTCGCCACGCCGTGCATGATGTAAACGCCGCCGCCGGCATTGGTGAAGCCACCAAGATTATTCAGCAACCCTTTCGCCGCCAGATCCAGTGCGACATAAACCGTCAAGGGCTGCAAGCCGAGGTCATCCACGTCGGCAACCACAACATTGGTGAATGGCTGGAGCGTCTGCTTATCGTTGATGGCCCAGCCACCTTGCGTGCCGGTGATGGTGGAAGGATCGTTGGTGGCGGTGACAAAAATCGTCGTGTCGGTGTTGGTCACCGGCGCGGCGGTGAAACCGTCATTCACGCTGATGGTAAGCGTAGTGGTTTCCGTCGTCGGCACGGTGATGCGATTCTCCGTCGGGCGGAAAATCAGATACTTCAAGGATGCCGTGATGTTCGATGCCGTGCCCTGCATGGCATATAGGCCAGCCCCCGCGTTGGTGAAGCCGCCAAGGTTTTGCAAGATGCCTTTTGCCGCCAGATCCAGACTGACATGGACATCGAGCCATTGCGTGGTCGAATTGTCCACCTCGGTAACAACCACATTGGTGAACGGCTGCACCGTCTGCTTGTCGTTGATGGCCCACCCACCCTGCGTGCCGGAAATCACCGGCGCATCGTTGACCGAATCCACCAGCACAGCCGTGTTGGTGTCAACGACCGGCGTGACAACATAACCGTCATCCGATTGAATCGTGAACGAAGTCCATTCGCTGGTCGGCACCGGAATGCGATTCTCGGTTGGCTGGAAAATAAGGCCCTGTAGCGATGCCGTGATATTCGCCGGCACATCTTTCATTTGATAGACGCCGGGCAAAATGTTTACAAAGCCGCCCAAATTGAGCAGCACGCCCTTGATTGAATTGTCCAAGGACACCGTAACTGTGTTGGTCTGGTACCCGCATTCGTCACGGTCAGCGATGAAGACATTCGTGAAGGGCAGCACGGTTTGCTTGTCGGTGATGTGGAAACCACCCCAAGTGCCCGTGATGGTGGGCAGGTCGTTCACACCGGCAACGGCAATCGTAACGGTGTTCGTGTCCCGGTCAGAACCGGCGCGGCGGACGTTCACCGTGACATTGGCGCTGAACAGATTGGTGACCGCCGTGCTGTCATCGGCAAGTTGGTAGGTAAAGCGATCCAATCCAAAGAATCCGTTTGTCGGGGTATACAGTAGAGCCGTGGCCCCGATATTGGTCGTGACCGTTCCATGGCTCGGGGCGCTAAAACTGAAAATCGGGCGAAGCGCATTGGTGTCAGGGAATGGATAGTCATTGGCGCGGACATCGAGGAAATTATTCGTCGTGTCGGAAACCACGTTAAACACATCGTCCCGCGGGGCAAGATCACCAACAGTGACATAGACTACATTGGTCCCTTGATTGCCCAGATTGTCCTGCAAAACATAGCTGAAGATATCGCGTCCGATGAAACCGGCATTCGGCACGTAAACCAGGGAATTATTGGCGTTGGTGCCGGTGATGCCGACATAGGCGTGAACGCCGTTTGTCAGCACAGCGGTAATGGTCAGCGAGACCGACTCAGCCGGCAAGGTATAGTCATTGGTCAGCACCGGCAGGATGTTGTTGGTGCTTTCCCGCGCAACGCGGTAGTGATCCGGATTGGATGGCACCTGCGAGAAGTCAAGAATGGAGACATGCACCGTGCCCTGCGCCCGCAACGGACTGCCGTCAGTGATTTCATAGGTGAACGTGTCGCTGCCGTTGAAACCAGCGTTGGGAGTGTAAATCAGGCTGGACCTCGAAGGGCTGATGGCAACTGTGCCGTATTGCGGCGCGTTGGCACCCAACCCAATATCGCTGATATACAGGTGCTGGCCGAGGTTCGGCAGGATGACGTCGTTCGCCATGACCGGCAAAGAATTACTGAGACTGTTCTTGATGATCGTTAAATAATCATCATTGGCAAAGAAACCGGAACCGATGGTTTGGATGATGGCGCTGGCCTGCGCTGTGCCGCCCACGCCATCCGAAATGAAATATGTCACGGACTCCACCAAGTTGGAGATGCCGCTTGGCGGCGTATAGACCAACCGGTTGCCGGCATTATTAATGGACACCGATCCAAGGAAATTGGTGGGCACGCTGAAACCGAAGATGAACAGATTCGTATTAGGGCCGGAAAGATCATTATCATTGGCCAAAACATCCAGGGGATTACCGGCACTGCCGGCCAGCACTGTGAAGCGGTCCGTGTTGGCCACCAGCGCATTGGAGCGATCCATCACGCTCACCGTCACTTTTCCCATGGCCACATTCGTGCCGCTGGTGATGGTGTAGGTGAATTGTTCCAGATAGGAACCGGAGTTGGTGGGATTGGGCACGTAATTGACTGTGTTGTTCGGGCCTGATCCGTTCAAAGTCACCGTGCCGCCCGAGTTCGGCACCCCGAGTGAAGTGATGCTGATGTTCGCGGCGGAGGCCGGAATGATGACGTCGTTGGCAAGCAGATTGAATGTGTTGGTTGTGCCCTTGGCCACGGTAAACGAATCGTCCACGGCATAAATCATGTTGCCTTGGACCGTCACGCAGACCTTCGCCCAATCGCTAGCCCCCAAGGCGTCGGAGTTAGTATAGAAGAATGTTTCCAAACCCACAAAACCCGGTGCCGGCGTGTAAATGATCGTGTTGTTGGAAGTGCTGAGGGAAACCGTGCCGCCTTGATTCAGCGCAGATACGGCGGTAATGGTGAATGCGCCACCCACGCCGGACAGAACGGCGTCGTTGGCCAAAACCGGGAGGACATTGTTTGAGGTGCCGGCGTTCACGGCATAATTGTCGTCAGCGGCAATACTCAAACTGTGATCCATCACCACATACTTGAAGGAATCGTAGTAAGTATCACCTTGCTTCACCCAATCAAAGACCACGCGCGGATCAAAGGTGAAACTCCCGGCGGCATTGACAACCACGGGTGCCCCGCCATTGGTTCCTGTGTCGCAGTTGGTCACCGTATTCAGGCTGAACGGAATCACCCGGATCAAATCGTGCACATCGGGATCGTGGTCATTGCTCAGGACGCCGTTCGTGACCGAAATGGTCAACGGAGTGTTTTGGTCCGTGTTATAATAATCCGGCTTTGACTTCGGAGCGTCGTTCACACCGGCCACATAGACGGTTACGGTTGTGCTGCTGTTCGTGCCCCACTGATCCGTCACGGTATAGGTGAAGGAATCGTTGGTAAACTCCTTCTGCGCCAGACCATTCAGAAGATTGGTGGAAATCGTCGGGTCGTAAACGACGTAATTGGTGCCGGTGATATTGGTGAGCCAGATTCCCGCCCCCAACACACTTCTCGGAGAGACGCTGGCGATGCTCAAAACGGCACTATTGTCGATGTCCGTATCATTGGTCAGGAAGTAGGACGCCGGGACGACCAACGGGGTATCCTCATCCGTTGACAACGAGTCCGGATTGGCCACCGGGCCATTGTTCACGCCGCGGACCAGAATGCTAATGGACGCCGTGCCGACGGCACCGTAGCGGTCCTGCACCGTGTAATAGAAGATGTCGTTGGTGGTTTGATCCTGATTCAGCGCCCGCAAAATTATCGAACCGCTTGGATCATAGGTGATGTGAGCCTGGTTGCGGTTGTAGCGGATGTCGAGCAGGGCGGTGGCGCCCAAGGCCGTGGTAATGCTCGCCAGATAGGGCACGAAACCATTGGTATAATTGATGGCAACGATGTTGAGGGTATTGCTATTGTCGTCGCTGTTGGGATCCGTGTCGTTCCAAAGAATATTCGTAGCCGTCGTGAAATCGAGCGGCTGGTTGGCGAACGTCGTCAGGTTCGTATTATTACCATAGTTGTCATTCCGGGGCGTGGGCGCGGAATTGACCCCCACCACCGTTACGGCGACAGTGGCCGTGGCCTTCAACAGGTTCTGATTCGTTTCCGCGAGCGACGAACCGCGCGAATGGGGAACACCATTGGAAAAATCCTGAATCGAGTATTGGAACCAGTCGTTGGTGATCACCCCCTGCGGCAGGGACTGTAAAATCGTCGAGCCAGTCGGGTCGTAGCTGATGCTGGCGCCGTTGGAAATAATGGTGACCAACGCACCCAAATAGCTAAGGGTGGTCAGATTGGTCACGCCAGGGCTGGCATTGGTGATGCCCACGCCGACAACCCGTATGGTATCAATGATGTCGGGATCCACGTCGTTGGCGAGAACAGACAGGCCGGCGATTACCGTGTGCGCATCCGTAATAAACGTGTCGGCATTGGCTGTGGGTGGGGCGTTTCCGCCACCCAGCGATTGGGAATTCGCATCGTAACCGGCATCTGAGAGACCGTTGGTATCCGTTCCGCCGGCCATGACCACGACCCGCTGATACGGCAGAAACGCACCTTGGAACTGCGGCCACAATACCAAGGATTGATTGGGTGCAGCGAGATGTCCCGCATCCGTCGGGTCGGTGGAACTGAAAGAACCAAGGTAATCCGCTTCAAAGACAATCTGATTGTTGGCGTTCATCACCGTGATGACGCTGCCGTCCTGCGTCAAATTAAAGCTGTTGCTGTTGGTCTGCTGTAAAACTCCCGGCGGCACGCCGATGGATGAACTCTTGGTCAGCACCAGCGCCTGCCCGGGCTGCACCAGTTGGTTGGAGAAAGTGTAGCATTTAACGCCATCAACCAGCACCTGATAGCCGCCGACGTTCAATGGCGCGGAATCACGCGGCACATAAAATTCGATGAACTGGTTGGTTGCGTAAACCGGATTGAAGCCAATTTCCTCGATGATGATCTTCTGCGACGCGCCTAGTTCAAATGCGCCGATGTCCGGAGCGTTGGTGCGGAAGTAACCGCGCTGGTCTGCCCCTGCGGTGTTGGTGTTGTAGGGAGCGGCGGGCACGTTGGAAACGGCGTTGTTGACGGCGACACCACTGGCAAGCAGCGCATAGGTCGCCGTCGGACCGCCATTGTTAGCCAGCGCGGAAAAAATGTTCGTGGCTGGAATGTTTGTATAATCCAAGGGCGAATGGAAAACGTAATTGTTCACCGGCGTGCCGCCGCTGGAGTAAGTTTGACGGGTGAAATCATCTGAAATGTTGCCGCCCAGTGAGGTGACGTGCCCGCTTAAATCCAGTTCCAAATTGTTACCCGACCCGTCCGCCACGATGGTGTTTTGCAGGATTACGTTGGCATTGTCATCATTGGGACGGATGGAGGAACCATGACCTGCGGCATCCACATTGTCGTGGAAGGTGCAATTCAGCACATAGGCCTGCAAAATGGGTGGAAATCTCAAATCCTCATAATCCGGTTCAGCATAAATAGCGCCGCCGCCCAAGCCCGTGTAAACACCATCGCCCGCCGCGTTTTGGCGGTTGGTGGCAAAGGTGGTGTCCATAAACCGGCAGGTCTGGTCGGTGTAGAGCGAGATGGCACCCCCGCCGGCTCCCAGTTCAGGACTCGTGCTGTTGCTGCGGAACAGGCAGTGCTCCACATCCAGAACGCCGGAGTTCACGTCCACGCCGCCGCCGTATTGATCCGCTCGGCAATCCGTGACCAAACAGTATTTTAGTTTCAAATTGCCATTGGCGTTCACCTCGAACGCGCCGCCGTTGGTCGGCGAATAGCCCTTGGTGAAGGCCATGCGGTTCATGGTCACGTTGGCGTTGACGACGAAGAGTTGCGCGGTGGGCGTGCCCGTGCCGGCGGAATCGCCACTGACGGTCAACCTTTCGGCGCCGGGACCGTCGAAGACCAGATCGCTGTTCAGGAAAATGGGCGCCTGCAGGGCAATCACCTGCGGCGCAGCGCTGGCGCCAAGATCAAAGGTGATGTGATCACCGCTGCTTGCATTGGCGATGGCATTGCGCAACGTGCCGGGCGCGGTGGTAGTGCCGTCATCCGTGAACTGCGTCACAATGTGCGAGATGCGGGTTATGCGCAGTACAATGGGATAGGTCACCGTGGTAATGCCAGGTGGAGTCAGGGAATTGGTCACGCTGACAGTAAAATTGATGACGGTGCCGGCAGGCAGGCTCGGGTTGGGCGCAAAGGCAAGTTGCTGCAATGCCGCTGTGATATTGCTCCCCATGCCGGCAATGAAATATTTTCCACTCCCCAGACTGGTGATGTTGGTCGAAACTGAATTGGTGGTAAAATCCCCCTGCGTAAGATTGTTCACCGTCAAGGCCAGCTTGAACGGCTGGGCTTGTCCGTAAACATTGACCGAGTTGGCAAACGGAAAGATATTCGTGGCTTTCAGCAACGAATATGGTAGCGGTGATGGCAGGCCAACAATCGGATTGCCGGCGGTGGAAATCACGCGTACCACCGTGCCGTTGTTCTGTAGAACGCCGCCATGGAAGTCGTCCAAAACGATGTTGAAGGTCGTGTTGGTGCTCAGGCCCACCGGGGCCAAACCCTGCATGGGAACAAAAACCAGTTGGCGGATGGCTTTGGTCAGATTAGTTGGTGTTCCGGTTAGTTGATATTGCGTGCCGGTGAAGATGAACTGCAGGCTGGGGTCGCTGGATCCGTTGGTCAGGACGCCGGTGGTGAAATCAAAGCTGATAGCACATTGGTTGGTCTGCTGGCCCTTTTCGTCTACGTCCGCAATCCGGACTCCGCTGAAGGGATTGGCGGTTTGGCTGTCCAGAATGGTCGTCAGCGGCGTGATGCCCGACATCTGCGGTGAGTCATTGACCGCCTGGATGATAACGGCGGTGGAGGTGTCCGGAGTATTCGTGCTCAGTCCATCGTCGAGGTCGATTTCAAACGTGGCAGTGTCAAAACCGGCCGGGCCTATGCGGTTGGGCACGGGCTGAAAGACCAGCGCGCGAATTGCGGCGGTGACAGCTTCGCTGGTTCCAGAAAGGCGGCATGTTGAATTCGTTGGCGTGGTGGTGGTGGTGAAGCCAAAACTGCCGGCATTGACAAACTGGCCCTGAACGTCATTGACCGCGTTGGTGAACTTGATGGCGAGGTTGACGGGATTGCCGTTCCGGCTCTGAATGTTGGCGCTGGCAAAGGGATTGAGCGAACTGTTATCGTAAACCAGCTGGCCGGACTGGGTGCCCGAAAGAATCACCGGCAGGACCAGCGTGGACAAGTCGATATAAATATTGTTGGAAACAAATCCCCCACTGAGATCGTTGGCTGTGATGGCGATCTGCAAATAATTGGTGCCGGTTACACTTTGAGCCGGCGGCAGATAATTCATCAGGCGCAAATTTATGCCCGCATGATACTGATCGTTGGTGAAAGTAAAACTGGCGGCCGTGTTGCCGTTGAACTGCAGATTGCCCAAAGGCGGCGCAGAACCGGTCAACGTCACCGTGCAAACCAGATTCTGTCCGTAGCTATTGTTCGGATCGTCGTTGTGGTCCACGTCAGCCAGAACCGCCGTGATGAACGGCGAGGGAGACAGGGATTTGCCCGTGTAAGCCAAAATATGATTCGGCGGCAGGTTGAGCAATATCGGCGCGTCGTTGGTGGAATAGGTGACGACGCTGATACCGGTATTGGTCACGGAAACGTATCCGTCGAATTCAACGATGGTCAGCACGTTGGTATCATACTTCCCGACCGGCAGCAGGTTATTAATCGGCTGATAGATCAGATTTCTCAACGCACTGCTGATGGATGCCGTATTGGTGGGGATGTTGAATGTGTAGGTAGTCACATTGTTACTGATGAATCCACTCGAGCCCACCACCAAAAATCCGTTCGTATCGGACAAGGTCACCGTGACCGACTGCTGCAACTGCTGTCCTGATTCGTCGGGATCCGTGACGGTCACATTCACAAATGGATTGGTCGTTTGCTGGTCCGTGATATGCGCCACGCCGGAGGCCGTGATCACCGGGACGTCATTCGTGGAATAGACCACCACGCTGACACTGGTGTTGGTCACCGAGGCAATCCCGTCGGAATCAATGATGGTGAAGTTGTTTGTAAAATATCGGTTTACTTTGAAAACATTATTGATCGGCTGGTAAACCAGATTCCGCATCGCATTGCTGATGGAGGATGGGGCCGCATTGGTCAGCGTATAGGCCAGATTATTACTGACGAACCCGCTTGAACCCACCAGCAAAAAGCCGTTCGTGTCGGACAGAGTCACCGTGACGGCCTGCGGCTGCTGCCCCTGATTGTCGGAGTCGACAGCCGACACGTTCACGAACGGATTGGTTGTCTGCTGGTCCGTGATATTCGCCACGCCGGAGGCGGTTAATTGCGGCGCGTCATTCGTGGAGGTGATTTTTACAGTGGTGCTTTGAGTGGCCGAATAACTACCGTTCTCCAATGCGTAAACCTTGAACACTACATTCGATGAGAATGGCACCGGGATGAAGTTGTTGGTCGGAATGAAAACCAGGTTCCGAAACATTAAAGTCGCCGAAGCCGCGTTGGTCGGGCCGATGATGAAATTAGTTCCGTTCTGAACCACCACGTTCGTCGGCAACGAGAGGTTGCCGAGATTCGTCGGCGTAAAAGTGACATAGACGCTGAGCCAGTTCGTGGTCGAAAAGATCACGCTCGCACCGGCATAGAGGTTGGTCGTCTGCGCGTCGTTGATGCTGATATTGGCGGCGGTATTCGTAACTATCTGCGCCCGCGCCTGTGGCATGGCGAATTGGCACAGCAAAACCAACGTCCAGCAGCATAACTGGCGAAGCATGCTGCGATTGAAGTAGGATTGGGATTTCATGTCTAAATTCAAGGTGCAACCGGCAAGAAGGGAAACTGCCCG
>Ga0208507_1000196_pt1 | contig 43939 bp, 40 predicted proteins | sample CryBogCBH12Aug01_FD_184626 | JGI IMG/M metagenome (GOLD analysis project Ga0208507, IMG submission 184626) | Freshwater microbial communities from Crystal Bog, Wisconsin, USA - CBH12Aug09.1 (SPAdes) (version 2) | ecosystem: Environmental > Aquatic > Freshwater > Lake | place: Crystal Bog...
GGCCTCAAGCGCTACCTTCGCCTTAAAGTCACTGCTGAATTGTTTTCGTGTCCTTTTTGTCATTACCTGCTCCTTTTGGGGCAAGTTAACAACTTAAACTGCTGTCTAAAAATCGGGGTCCACTATAAAAATATTTGCCATTAAATCACAAAAAGGCGTAACCATGATCGAGTATGCCTTGATCGCTGCTTTGGTTTCTGTTGTTGCGATTACAGCTCTTACAACTGTTGGGTCAAATTTGACCGCTGTGTTTACGTCGATAGGAACCAGTCTCGGTACTGCGTTGTAAAAACTCTTTTACAGCCTAAACGGTGAAACTGTCACTCTTCTCTCTAGCCATCGCACCCACTATGGGAGCGATGGCGTTTTTTTTCGCCCCCCGCAGGTTGAACGTCACCCAGACATTACGCTCTAGGGTCTTTATTATGGACCATTCCATCGAAGCTTGCAAATTGGCTCCGGCAACGAAGCTCGCTCAATCCCAAAAGGGTAGTGTGTTGGTCGAATTTGCACTCATCCTGCCCGTGTTTCTGGCTCTCCTCTTTGGAGTGATCTCTTTTTCTGTAGCCCTCTACGATAAAACCGTACTCACTATGGCCACCCGGGCGGGTGCGCGTGCTGGAGTCATGTACGTTAAAAACCAGACCAACGCCATCATCACGAGCAGCGCTCAAGCTGCTGCCTTGCAGGTCTATCAAAATAATCTCATCTCCTTTGGGACTGGCATGAACCCCACTGTCACCTGTAATATTAATCCGATGGGTGACAAAATCCTCACGGTCTATGCCAACGTCCATTACACCGGAGTCTACTTTTTTTCGGGTCAATTAATATCGGCCCAAACCACCATGAAGCTCGAACAATAATCATGTCACGCTTACATCACATCATCAAACTGCTGCGCGACCAGCGTGGCGGTGCCGCCATTTTGTTTGTCCTGTGCTTGCCGGTGTTGCTTGGCTTTGCCGCTTTGGCAGTTGACGTAGCCCGCCTCAACCTGACCAAGGTCGAACTTCAAAATGCCGCCGACGCTGCTGCTTTAGGCGGCGTTCATTCTCTCTGCGATCCAACTTCTTCACCCTCAAACCAGCCTTATAACTGGACAGATGCTTATAACACGGCGAAACAGGTGGCACAATCCAACATCGCTAATGGCGCGCTGATTCAGGATGTGACCATTAAAATGGGTTACTGGAACCTCATAACCCCCTCACTCGGTCTGCGTCCATACACCACCATACCCGGCGCTGGAGATGTCTTCGCCGTTAGCGTCACGATTGCTATCTCCAGTACCAAAAACAACGGACCCTTGAAGTTGTTTTTCGCCCCCATTCTGGGCATTGCGAACAGCAACATTGAAGCCAGTGCCATTGCCGTGCTGCCTGCACCCGCGGCAGGTACGGGCATGTTCCCCGTGGTCATCAACATGGCCATGTTCACTCATTGGTGGGACACGAGTACAAATAAACCCAAGCTGGACCCCGCCACAGGCAACCCTTACATTTTCTATATTGGTAATGCTGCTGCCAACAAATACTTCGGTACCTCGGCTGGCTACTGGACCACCTTTGGCTCTGTTAATCATGATTCCCCAACCGTGATTGGTCTCTTCACTACAGGCAACACCACCAGTTTAGGTATCGGCGACCTCACTTATCTCCCGTCAGGCGTCAAAACTGACATTTACAGTTCTGTACCCACTAACAAAGATGTTGCTGTTTACGTGGTCAACAGCATAGTGTCTAACTCATGGCAACCCATCGTAGCGATTGCCGGTTTGCATGTTGTTGGGACTTCTAATCACTACGGAAATGGCTCTAACCAAACAATTGAAGCTCAATTCCTCAACAACGTGTACGCCGGTGGCACCAACCCGGGCTCCGGCAACGGGCTGCCACTCGGTGCCTATAGTCCACCAATACTCGTCCAATAAACACAAACGCCATCTCCAAAACCATCGTCGACTGGGCCGTGCAACTCACAGGCGGCAGTCGTCGTAAACACTCGCTATTATGGCAACGCTTAAAGATCAAATAACTCACTGGAACCTCTCCACCAAACGGGTTGCAGCTCCCCCTGCTTCTGTGCCTGCAGCCACTGTGGCGCAGGCACAACCTAAGGTCGTTGAGGTTCCATCTTTGCCTTCACCGGTACCGGCGATAAAAACCGATGCATCCTCAGGGGTTGACTATTATGCGACCAAAATGAAGCTGCACCAGAAGCTGCTCACCCGCATCGACCTCAACTCCATCGAAAGCATGACCCCGCAGCAGCTGCGCAACGAGCTTGGTCTCTTGCTTGTTGCGATCATCGAAGAAGACGCCATCCGCCTCAATGATCAGGAACGCGCCAAATTGGTGGCCGATCTCAAAAACGAAATCATGGGTCTGGGCCCTTTGGAGCCCCTGCTGGCCGACCCAGCTATTTCTGAAATCATGGTCAACGGCTACCAAAACGTTTTTATCGAAAAAAGCGGACGCATTCAGCTCACCGACATCCGTTTCAACGACGACGCACACCTCATGAAAATCATCGACAAAATCGTCTCTCGTGTGGGGCGGCGCATCGATGAATCCACCCCCATGGCCGATGCCCGCCTGCCCGACGGGTCGCGCGTCAACGCCATCATTCCTCCATTGGCTCTCGACGGCCCTGTCCTCACCATTCGGCGCTTTTCGGTTGTGCCCCTGCAGGTGCACGACCTTATTCAAAAAAACGCACTCACACCAACCATGGCCGAACTCTTGTCAGCTCTGGTTAAAGTCAAGTGCAATATTATCATTTCCGGCGGTACTGGTACAGGTAAAACCACGCTGCTCAATATTCTCTCAAGTTTTATTCCCCATAATGAACGCATCGTTACCATCGAAGACACTGCCGAACTGCAGCTTCAGCAGGATCACGTCATTCGGCTCGAAACGCGCCCGCCCAACATCGAAGGTAAAGGCGAAATCACCATGCGCGCACTTGTGAAAAACTCCTTGCGCATGCGGCCTGACCGCATCGTGATGGGCGAGGTACGTGGCGGCGAGGTGATCGACATGCTGCAAGCCATGAACACCGGGCACGAAGGCTCGCTCACCACCATTCACGCCAACACCTCGCGGGATGCGCTGAGCCGGCTCGAAAACCTGGTTGGCATGGGTGGCATAACTCTGCCCAGCAAAGCCCTGCGCCAGCTCATTGCCTCAACGGTTCACTTTATCGTCCAGGCCACACGACTGGACGACGGCAGCCGCAAGATCACCAGCATCCAGGAAATCAGCGGCATGGAAGGCGACGTCATTACCACCCAGGAAATCTTTTGCTACAAGCGCACCGGCACTAACCCGGACGGATCCGTGCAAGGAATATTCAGCGCTACGGGCGTGCGTCCCAAAGTGTCTGAAAAAATTCGCACCTACGGCATCTGCCTTAGCGACGGCATGTTCGACCCCGGCACCAACGACTAAACTGTGAGCACATCATGAACACGTTTTTGATCCCTTTCTTTGCTTTTGTGGCAGTCATGCTGATCATGCTGCTGGCCTTTTTGGTGTGGGTCAACTTTTTAGACCCAGGCATTCAAGCCAGAAAACAGCGCTTGCAGGCCGTCCACAACGCCGTTCACTCGGGTGGGCAAAACCTCAGCAGTGCGCAAACCACCCGGCAGGAGAGTGCACCCGAAACCTGGCTGCGCTCGCGCTTCAAAACATTTGAGCAGCTCGAAAAGCTGGTCCAACGCGCCAACAGCCCGCTTACTGCCGGGCGCTTAATGGGCCTCATCGTCGCCTTGTTTACGGTGGTTGTGGTGTTGGGTATTCTGCGCCAGACCAACCCCTTGCTCTTGCTGGTGCTGGCTGTCGCCATCGCCAGTACGCCTGTTCTGTGGTTATCTCTGCAATCCAACAAACGCCGCCAGGCCTTCGGAGACAAGCTCCCGGAAACGCTCGACTACATCTCGCGCGCAATGCGCGCCGGTCACAGCCTTACCTCAGCCATCGGCATGGTTGGCAAGGAGTTTCCCGACCCCATAGGTCACGAATTCAAAACCGTCTTCGATGAAATCGCTTTCGGCATCCCGTTCAAAGACACCATCAGCCATCTCGCTGCTCGCGTTCAAAGCTACGACCTCAATTTCTTTGTTATTGCGCTCATGATCCAGCACGAAACTGGCGGCAACCTCGCCGAACTGCTCGATGGGTTGGCCAGTACCATGCGCGAACGCATCAAGCTGCGCGGCAAAATTCGCACGCTCTCAAGCGAAGGGCGTGCATCAGCCTGGGTACTGGGCAGTATGCCATTTTCGCTAGCCGGTATCCTCGGGCTCATAAACCCCGGCTACATCTCGGTGCTCTTTACCACTCCCCAGGGCCATAACCTCATCCTCATCGGTGCCGGGCTCCTGGCCGTTGGCTTCTCTATGCTCAACCGCATCATCCATATCAAGGTTTAATCCTGGCCAAGCTCATCATGCAATCCACACTGCAAATACTGACCATCCTGCTCTCGGGGGCCGCTGTCGCCTCGGTTGTGCTCGCGTTGTATAATTTCGTGGTCGACAACGCTCTCCAAAAACGCCTCGCCAAAATCGTTCGCCAAGGCTCGGCCCCAAACGACACCTCCGTGTCCAAAACGCTCAGCACCCGCAAAATAGCCTCAGTCATCAACATACTCTCTAAGCTCTCGCTCCCGGAAGAAGGCTGGCAAAGCTCCAGTGTCCAGATCAGGTTTTTGCAAGCAGGCATTCGAAGCAAAAACGCACCTCAGTACTACTTTGCCGTTAAAACCTTGCTCTCAATGGTGCTGCCGGTGTTGCTGGCCTTGTTTCTGCGTTTCATCCAGCCCCACAGCCCCGTCGCTCGTATTATGATCTTTGTGCTGCTCACAGCCGCCGCTGGCTACTACCTCCCCGAAATGCTGCTGCGCTTCATCACCCAAAAACGTATCGGACGCATGCGCGACAGCCTGCCCGATATGATCGACCTTATGGTCATCTGCACCGAGTCGGGCATGGGCATCGACGCCGCCATTGCCCGCATATCGCACGAAATGGCCCCCACCAACCCCGACCTGGCCCAGGAGTTTTACCTCTCGGCTATCGAAATGCGCGCTGGTGCAACCCGTATCGAAGCCTTGCGCAACCTGGCACTGCGCTCACGCCTTGAAGACCTGAAAGACCTCGTCTCCATGCTCGTTCAGGCCGACAAATTTGGCACCAGCCTGGCCGAAGCGTTGCGCGTGCAGTCAGACATGATGCGCTCACGCCGCACCCAGCGCGCCGAAGAGCTTGCCGCCAAACTTCCCGTCAAAATGCTGCTGCCGCTCATCTTGTTTATTTTCCCGACGCTCATGCTGGTGTTGCTGGGGCCGGCAATCATTCAGCTGATACAAGTCCTCTCCAATAAGCCCTAGCCATGAACCTCAGCGACATGTTGCGTCCCCTGTGGGCACTCTTGCTCATGCTGCCTGGCCAGTGCGAGGGTGGGCCTGTAGCTTGTAGGCAGCCCGTCCCGGGAACGCCGAGCCCCAGCTCGGCACAAACATTGCAAAAATCATTACTGAGACTGACTGAAATCAATCAAAAAACATTGCAATACAACACGTTACCAGTGCATCTTGTCAATAAGCTTGTAACCTTTTTAAGTTTACCAACAGCTTGTGCTGGCGTTGACGGGCATGAACGTGAGGATTGTTCCGTGCCTGCCTGCGGCGGTAAAAAATAACCGTATACCTTTATAATATAGTTGTTTATAGGATATTTTATTTTAATAATCGCACACCAATGAAAATTAAAGAACAAATTCATGTTTTCTGGCGGGATTGTATAATCCGTTTTCTGGTAGGGGGTTATTTCGCCTTTTCAGCAGTGGTTTGTCTGCAATATGGCATAAAACACCTGAAAGGTTTTGATCCGAACCTTCCGCAAATTTACTTTATAAGTAATGCGCTCTCTGGCTTTTCAATGGGTCTGTTTTCATTGACAATTGCAGGACTTTACGCACTGCGTTTGCCTGCAGTCAGTAAATTTGCTGGCACTTTCCCTGCAATAGCTTCATTCCTGGGAGCCTATATGATGTGGCCTTTAATTTTGATAGGGCCATGCAAAGATTTGCCTTTATGGGCGCGCATGGTGTCTTGTTTTCTTATTATGGTGAGCAACATACTCGCCGTGTGGATATTGTTCTGGCTTGGGCGTTCTTTTTCGATTCTGCCAGAAGGACGAAAGCTTGTGACGCGCGGTCCTTATGCCCTTGTGCGTAATCCGTTATATTTTGTAGAAATGCTTGGGATTTTGGGAATTGCAATCAATTTTCTTTCATGGCAGGCGGTACTTCTTTTTATTCTGCAGACAGCAATGCAGTTTGTGCGTATTCATTATGAAGAAAAAGTCTTGAAGGAATCGTTTCCTGAATATGAAGCCTATGCGGCGCAAACGTGGCGGGTTATTCCATACCTTTATTAGGACACCAGCTCCATCACCTCATCATTCCCCTAAGACAACCCGCTTGCCAACTGCCCACTCCCCACTGCCCACTGTTTTTTCATGGCATTTTAAAGAACAATTGTTATTTTCATGCAATAACTCATTTTAGGTACATGGTCGATCTCTTTTTTCGGTATATTTCTTTGTCTGCCTAAAAAAATTAGCAAAATCCGCATTCTGATAATCTGATTTTTATAAAACGGAGGTAAAATGCAAAGCAATCAGTCCTTTGCCGATGTATTCAGGGCCGGGGGAGTAAGCCGCAGGGATTTTCTGAAGTTCTGCTCACTTACCTCTGTTTATCTAGGACTCTCTCCCTCGATGGTGCCAAGCATTGTTGAGGCCATGGAAAAAAAAACAAGAACGCCGGTAATATGGCTCCATGGTCAGGAGTGTACCTGTTGTTCTGAATCGTTTATCCGCTCTTCACACCCCACCATTGAAGATATTATCTTCAACCTGATCTCCCTTGATTACGATGACGTTCTGAGTGCAACTGCCGGCCATCAGCTTGAAGATGTTCGCCGCAAAACCATGAAAGACTATAAGGGAAAATACATTCTTGCTGTTGAAGGCAATGTTTCTATTAAAGACGATGGTGTCTATTGCATGGTTGGAGGCGATTCATTCCTCAATACCTTGAAAGAAACAGCAGCAGATGCTGCCGCAGTTATCGCCTGGGGAGCCTGCGCTTCATTCGGCTGCGTACAGAATGCCGAGCCGAATCCTTCCGGAGCGGTTCCCATATCAGATGTTATCAAAGACAAGCCCATCATCAAGGTTCCCGGATGTCCGCCAATTTCTGAGGTAATGACCGGCGTTGTCACTCACTTCCACACCTTCGGCACGCTTCCTGAACTTGATCGTTTTGGCCGTCCCAAAGCATTCTACAACACAAGAATTCACGACAAATGTTATCGCCGTGCATTCTTTGAGGCAGGCATGTTTGTCAGAAGCTTCGATGATGAAGGGACCAGAAAAGGGTGGTGTCTCTACAAAATGGGATGCAAAGGTCCTACCACCTACAACTCATGTTCAAAGATACAATGGAATGGTGGAACCAGCTTCCCGATCGGTTCCGGACATCCATGCATCGGCTGTTCTGAGCCGAATTTCTGGGACAAAGGTCCTTTCTATACCAGACTTGCCGAAGTTCCATTCCTCGGCAGCGACAGTAATGCCGACAAAATCGGTGTCATTGCCGTTGGTGCAGCAGCAGCAGGCGCAGCCGCGCATGCTGCAGTCACAGCGGTAAAAAAGGCAAAAGCAGGCAGTGAAGATAACGACAAAGCTTAACCCAGGAGTAGCTAATGGCCAAAAAAATAGTTGTTGATCCAATACCTCGTATCGAGGGTCATCTCAGAATAGAAGCAAAGCTGAACGACAGTAACGTCATTGAAGATGCCTACAGCAGCGGTACGATGTGGCGCGGTATAGAGGTCATTCTCAAAGGGCGCGACCCGAGGGATGCCTGGGCATTTACCGAGCGTATCTGCGGCGTCTGCACCACGGTGCACGCTCTTGCTTCAGTCCGCAGCGTTGAGGACGCACTCGGTATCGATATTCCAGCCAATGCCCGCATCATCAGAAACCTGATGAATGCAACCCAGGTGACACAGGATCACCTTGTGCACTTCTACCACCTTCATGCCCTCGACTGGGTTGATGTTGTCAGCGCCCTCAAAGCCGATCCAAAGCAGACCTCTGTTATTGCTCAAAGCCTCTCCTCATGGCCCAAATCATCGGTTGGCTACTTCAAGGACCTGCAGCAGCGCCTTGTCGGATTCGTTGAAAGCGGCCAGCTCGGTATTTTCTCCAACGGTTACTGGGGCCATCCAGCCTACAAACTGCCGCCGGAAGTAAACCTTATTGCTGTAGCCCACTATCTTGAAGCGCTCGATTTCCAGAAGGAGATCGTCAAGATTCAGACCATTTTCGGTGGCAAGAACCCGCATCCAAACTACCTCGTTGGTGGTATGGCCTGCGCCATCGATCCAAACAAAGATACAGCCATCAATATTGAACGTCTCTCGATGATTAAAAAAATCATTGACGACACCACTGCCTTCATCGACCAGGTCTACATCCCCGATCTTATTGCCATTGCAGGATACTACAAGGGATGGCTGCACGGTGGCGGACTTGGCAACTACCTCAGTTACGGAGATTTTCCCGAAACCTCTCTTGCTGATTTCAAAACACTGCTCTGGCCAAGAGGCGCTATTCTCAACAAGGACCTCAAGACCGTTATCGATGTCGATCCACGCGATGCCTCCCAGGTAACTGAAGAGGTCAGCCACAGCTGGTACACCTATTCGAAGGGTGACGGCAAGGGACTACACCCTTGGCAGGGAGAGACCAGCCCGAAATATACCGGTCCCAAGCCTCCGTTTGAGCACCTCGATACCGACAAAAAATACAGCTGGCTCAAAACCCCCCGCTGGAAAAACCACCCGATGGAAGTCGGTCCGCTTGCCCGTGTTCTCATTGCCTATGCCAAGGGCGATCCAATGATCAAAGACACTGTTGGTCTTGTACTTTCAAAGCTTGAGGTCGGCCCTGAGGCGCTCTTTTCAACTCTTGGCCGTACTGCCGCCAGAGGCATTGAGTGCAAACAGACAGCCGGTTTCATGCGCCACTACTACGACCAGCTTGTGGCCAATATCAAAACCGGTGACTATCGTACCTTCAACAGCGATCGCTGGGACCCCTCAACCTGGCCTGCAGAGTGCAAGGGGTTCGGTTATACCGAAGCCCCGCGCGGCTCTCTCGGTCACTGGATTCACATCGCCGACAAAAAAATCAAGGAGTACCAGATTGTTGTGCCTTCCACCTGGAATGCCTCCCCAAGGGACGCTAACGGCAATTCAGGTGCATACGAATCGGCACTCAAGGGTACACCAATGATCAATCCCGAACAGCCGCTTGAGATTCTCAGAACGGTGCACTCATTCGATCCGTGTCTTGCCTGTGCATCTCATCTCTTCGATATGAACGGTAACGAGATAACATCGGTTAAAATCGTTTAAAAGGAGTCTGTCATGGGGAGAATAATTGAAGAAATCTACGTATGGAGGCTGCCCGTCAGGCTGTATCACTGGATCAACGCCTTATGCACAGTAGCTCTCTTTGTAACCGGCCTCTATATTGCCTATCCCTTGTTCAATCCGCCTCTCGGTGAGGCGGTTTTTTACAAGGGTATGTCCTGGTGGAGGTATCTGCATTTTGCAGCAGCGTTTATTTTTGTCGCCAACTTCCTTTTCCGCATGTACTGGGCGGTATTCGGTGGCGATAAATATGGACGATTCGGCGGTTTCAGGCCATGGTCGCCTTCATGGTGGGGCAGACCCTTCCGTGAACAGGTTGAGTCCTATCTCTTTCTGCGCTCCGAGGAGCCGAACTATGTCGGCCATAACCCTGTCGCTGCCCTCGCTCACTTTTTGTTCATATTCTGCGGGTCAAGCTTCATGATCTTTTCCGGCCTGGCGATGTATGGCGAAAACAATCCCGGCGGATTCAACTCTGTCTGGTTTGGTTGGATGATACCGCTCATGGGTGGCAGTTACACGCTGCATTGGGCTCATCATCTTATGGCATGGATTTTCCCGATCTACCTTATCATGCATCTTTACGCCGTCTTCCGTCACGACGTGGTCGATCGTACCAGTGTTACCTCATCGATCGTTACGGGATACAAACACAAGGTCGAGGAAGAGCCAGTCTGATTCAAACACTGTAGGGGCGACCCTTGTGGTCGCCCCTCCGTATCAACATCCTGGCCATCGGCAACGTTATCTATACCCATTGCAGGTGAGAGTTGCTCCCGCAATGGGCTTTTTCTTTTAAGTCAATCATTAACTTTGAGTAGTGAAGTACAATCGTATCAATATTATAGGCCTCGGCAACGTTCTCTACGGCGACGAGGGATTCGGTGTCACCGCCCTCAACACTCTGCAGGAATCCTCAACCTTTTCCGACTCGGTTAACTTCATCGACGGCGGAACCCAGGGAATCTACCTGCTCGACTTCATCGAATCAGCCGAAGCCGTCATCGTTTTTGATGCACTGATTCCGCTCGACTACGACCGTCGCGTCTATGTCTATCGCAACGAAGAATTGCCCGATTTCATCCATCGAAAAATGTCCTCTCACCAGATGGGCTTCAGCGAAATGCTCGGCATAGCCAAACTACACGGCAAAATGCCAAAAGAAATAGTCATGATAGGAGCCCCCCCCAAAGACCTCGAACTGAATATAGGCCTGAGCCCCGAACTAGCCCTCCTTCTCCCCGAAGCAGTAGAACAGGCAAGAGCCATCATCGAAGGATGGCTGGCCGAGTAACAACAAAGCGGAATGGCATATACTCACCATTCCGCCCCCTCTAGACGCCATCAACACCTGAGCCCTCAGTCCTCAGCCTTCCCAACTGTCATTTCGAACCTCCAGTGAGAAATCTTCCTGTTCATTAATGCATAAGCCCTATAGGCCCTATAAGCCCTATAGGCCCTATAAGCCCTATAGGTCCTATAAGTCCTATTCCCCAACACTCCTCAATGCTTAATAAGCCGTAAAAACTCCCCCCTCGTCGACTGCGAACTGATAAACTGCCCCGACATCGCCGACGTGGTCGTAATAGAGTTCAGCTTCTCAACACCGCGCATCACCATGCACATATGCCGCGCCTCAATCACCACCCCGACACCTTTCGGACTCAGTACATTTTGAATGGCATCCCTGATCTGCTGCGTAAGCCGTTCCTGCACCTGAAGCCGGCGTGCAAAAACCTCCACGACACGCGCGAGTTTTGACAGTCCGACAATTTTTCCATCAGGGATATATGCCACATGCGCCTTCCCAAAAAAAGGAAGCATATGATGCTCGCACATGGAAAAAATATCAATATCCTTTACAAGAACCATTTCATCATAGCTCTCTGTGAATAGTGCATTCTTCAAAAGTTCTTCAGGATCCTCTCTGTAACCTTTAGTGAGAAAACGAAGCGACTTCGCCACCCGCTCAGGAGTTTTAAGCAAACCTTCACGCTCGGCATCTTCACCGATCCCTTCTAGCATTGCCGTTACTGCATCCGAGATCCCCCCGATAATCAAAGGATCGTCTTTTGTCATATCGACACAATCATCATCATCGCAGCAACTGCCACGGCCGGAAGGTAACGTGTTACTCGCCGAGATAGCGGACGGCATTTTTCCCTGTTTCATATAGTTTGACTTCATGGAGAGCAAGCTCCCTGTTATTGATGTTACGCAGTCGTTGTTCAAGTATATCCCAAATCAGCACAGCAAGCACTTCCGTTGTAGGTACACACTCCTGCAGTTCCGCTACGTCATGATTCAGATGCCTGTGATCAAATCTGTTGATAATCTCCTCTTCAAGAATAGTTTTAAGCGCTTTCAAATCGAATAGAAAACCTGTCTTCCGATCAACAACTCCGCAGATCGTAATGTCAAGCAGATAATTGTGACCATGTCCATAGGTATTGCTGCACTTTCCGTAAATTTCAACGTTTTCACTCTCTGTTAAATTGTGGTTGAAAAGACGGTGAGCAGCATTAAACTCAATCTGTCGTGATACGTAAACTTTCCTTGGTTTCAGCAAAAGATCATTCATAAAGCGGCTTTGAGTTTTTTTCGCTGATCGGTTAATCGTAACAGGCAAAAAAGTGTACTCAGAGAGAGACTTTTCGACTTCGTGACCTAATGTACTCTTTTCGATTAATTATTCATTTCGTTCAATTAACCGGTCCCGTTTGTTATAAGTTTCATGATCATAGCATCATGATGTTTGATAACCTGGGCAGCATAATTCCAGCCCCTTTCGAAGGGGTTTCTTTGCTGACCTGCATTTCGCGAAAGCATTAAGGTCTGCTGTTACTGCAGCGCGCGGATTTTATCGATAACCTCTTTATAGGTATGCATGGCAGGATCTGTTCCATATTCCGGAAGTTTGACATGCTTTGCCACAACTTCAAGGACGTTTCGATTGAGATGCTGAGCTATTTCAAGCATACGGGATTGATGGTGCTCGAGTTCGTAGTTAATAAACTTTTCGACATGATGCTTTTTCATCTTCTCAAGAATACGGGCCATCATATCAGCATCAATATGCATTGAAACCTCACTGAAGTATACAAGCGGAAGATCGTTGGCGTAACCCGTCGCTTGATCAATATCCATTTTTCGGCAAACTCCGGCAGCTATCTGGGGGCGGATATACTCAACCATCAGCGGAATCACTATAAAATGAGGGATAAACTTGACAATCATGCTTATGGCACTGTAAAGATCTTCAAATCCTTCCGTTTTATGGCTTACCAGACTGCTTGCCCATGAGGCTACCTGCTGTTGTTGGTGAAAAGGCAGCTGGCGCAGTACATCCGGTACAGGAATATTGGTCCATGCCAGCAATTGTTCAAGGTCAATTATTTGCGCGTCACTCATAGGGACTATTTCTGCCGTGTTTGAAGAGGAAAACCAAAGCTAAAGTCAATACTTAGTTTATCAAAAAAAATAGAGAACAGAAAACCACGAAGAATAAAAAATCCGTATTTTTCGTTAACTGAAATACACTGACAACGGTAAACGCATCGTGAAATCAACACAAATGAACAAAACCAAAGCACTCTCCCTCCTCAAAGCCATTCCGGAACCCATGCTTATTGACGGTGGATACTCCAGGTTCGGTCATCAGTTTTTCATTGCAACACAAGCAGGCCTCATCACCCTCGACTTCCAGGTATACGATCCCATACTCGGCCCTATAGAGTACACAGAAGCAGAGTACAAAGAGATCACACAAATAGCCCGGGAGAGCGGCACCATCGACAGCAACCCTGACCTCGCCCCCGACGAACAGCTCTTCCTCTTTAACAATGCCAGACCCAACACAAAATACTGGGCCTTCCAGCCCCACGACAACGCCCCCCTCGAAGCCTACACCTTCTCACCGGATAAAGCGATAATCGGGCAAAAGTTCCTCGAGCAATATAGCAGCACCACCATCAAACCCTGGGAAGCTATGGACGAGCCCTCACTGATAAACTGGTCAAAAAAAATTCAACAACCGTAACCTTTTCTCCCCCCGGGAACGCCGAGCCCCAGCTCGGCATTTTATCATAAAAAAGGATTCACCCCTCACCCCCTCGACCAGCTCCCATCTTGAAACTCTTTACAAAATAAATCCTTCGCTCAAGTAAAGCTTGGCTATGGCTTTATTTTCGGCACGTAATTAACTCCCTTTTTTCCGGGTTAACAGGTAACAGCATCGGTTCTTGTTGATGCTGTCAATGATATAGACCTTAAAGGTGTCCGGCAGTTGCACAGCAATTGATTTCTGGTCCCGCATGATATAGACAGGTCTTCCCCAGTCATCTTTTTGAGGAGGTATCTGCGTCTCTTGGCGATTGATAACAGTGCCGAATGTAGTATACACAACGTTTTTCTGCACTTCATAAGCGGGAGGAGGCTCATTATAATAACTCCCTTTTGAGCGAAACAGCTCATTGCCCGACTCATCCGTTATGAGATATGTCCAGTTAGGCCCGTTCGCCATCCTCCATTCATCTCCCAGCAGTTCAAGAAAAATCCCCCCGCCTTTTGGCACTGAAGCAAGCAAGGCAGCCTCCTGATCCCGCGGGAGCATCTCATTTCTTGCCTGATCCTGTACATCAGCATAACACTCCTCGTACGATTTATATACAAAACTCCTTACCCTCGCATGATCCTCAACAGTCTTCACTTCATACGCATAAGGATTGCTCCTTCCCACCGCTGCTCTGGCCGAAACCACCATAAGAAGCGCAATAAAAAACACCTTCATTTTCATTATTCATTCCGTTTTAGGGGTGACAAATATCCATATAATGTAATCAATCCCCCCATTTATTTTACCCCCCCTCGCGAGCCCCGGGAGCGCCGAGCCCCAGCTCGGCATGATATTCCCTGCAACATTTCTCTCCTTCCCGCCATTCAATCTGCATGACCAGAACATAGCAGCGATCGTGTTCCTAAACTATACGGTTGGATAAAGTTTCACTCTTACCCTGTGGAGTAGTATATTAAAAAAGCTGACACAGAGTGAACGGAATCCACCCCGTATACCGCAGATGCATTGAACCGATGGGGCGTGTTTAAAGTCAGAACGTAATCGCCCGGAATTTACCGGGTTTTTTTGTGAAATTTTTATGGTATTGCGTCGAAATAATGGTTTCGATAAAGCCTTTATATATAATCAGATAGGATAAGGAAGAGAAAGAGTATGGTGCTGTTAACGGTTGAAGGGTTAGAAAAAAAATATGGTCTGAAGCACCTGTTCGAGGATGTCTCGTTCGGTATTGATGACCGCGACAAGATTGGTATTATCGGTGCGAACGGAAGCGGTAAAAGCACGCTGTTGAAAATTCTTGCCGGTGTTGAGACTCCCGACAAGGGAAAAGTCATGGTGGCAAACCAGAGGACAATTGCCTATCTCCCCCAGGATTCACCCTTTGACCCTGAGGATACGGTACTTCAGGCCATTCTGAAGTCAAGCGGCAAGGTCATGGACCTCATCTACGAATATGAGGTGGTCTGCAAAGAGCTCGAAACCAAACATTCCGAAGATCCTTCGCTCATCGACCGCATGAGCAATCTCGCTCATGAACTCGATGTCTGTGGCGCCTGGGAGCTCGAGTCAAACGCAAAGACAGTGCTTGGCAAGCTCGGTCTCTACGATCTTGAGGCAAAAATGGGTACACTCTCCGGCGGTCAGCGCAAGCGTGTTGCTCTTGCACATGCGCTTGTTGTCCCGAGCGACGGGCTTATTCTCGATGAACCGACCAACCATCTCGACGCCGACAGCGTCGAATGGCTTGAGAACTATATCAGGCGCTATCAGGGTGCCGTGATTCTCATTACGCACGATCGTTATTTTCTCGACCGTGTTGCTACAAGGATGATAGAAATGGACGGTCGCACAGCCCTCACCTTTATCGGCGGCTACTCAAGCTATCTGGTTCAGAAAGCCGAACAGGAAGAGCAGGCCATACGTGACGACCGAAAGCGCTCCGCCCTTGTGCGTCAGGAGCTCGACTGGATGAGGGGAGGCTGCAAGGCCCGCACCACCAAACAGAAAGCCCGAATGATGCGTGCCGAAACCCTTGTCTACGCCCCTAAAAAGGAGAAGGCGAAAGAGCTCGAAATCGGCTTCGGTGCAGGCCGTCTTGGCGACAAAATCATGGAGTTTCACAAGGTTTCGAAATCCTACGGCGACAAGGTACTGCTTCACGACTTTGAATATCATCTCCAGAAGGGAGACCGTATCGGTATTATCGGCCCGAACGGTTCGGGTAAAACCACCCTTTTCGATATGATTACAGGGCGCATCAAGCCCGACAGCGGCCATATCGAACTTGGCAAAACCGTCAACATCGGCTACTACGACCAGCAGAGCCGTGGCCTCGACGACTCCAAGCGCGTTATCGAATACATTCAGGAACATGCCGAGCAGATCAAGACAAAGGACGGCATGGTATTCTCTGCCGCCAAAATGCTTGAGCGCTTCCTCTTCGCTCCGTCAACCCAGTACAGCTATATCCGTACCCTTTCCGGAGGCGAGCGCCGTCGGCTCTATCTGTTAAAGCAGCTTATTGATTCCCCTAATGTGCTGCTGCTCGATGAGCCGACAAACGATCTTGATATCCCGACACTCAGGGTGCTCGAAGACTACCTCGACACCTATCCGGGCTGCCTTATCGTAGTAAGTCACGACCGCTACTTTCTTGACCGCACCGTTGAGTACATTTTCGCCTTTGAGGAAAACGGTGTCATCCGCCGTTATCCGGGAAACTACACACTCTATCTTGAACTGAAGGCATCAGAAAAAGGGGAGAACGAAAAGAAACCGGTAAAAAAAGCTTCGGAGGCACCAAAACCGGCGGTGGCTCCCTCAGCTAAGTCCGGCAGCCTCTCCAGTAAAGAGAAGCGTGAACTCGAGTCTCTTGAACGCAAAATCCAGGAAGCTGAAAGCCGTCAGTCAGAGATAGCCGGACGTCTTGCAACGGCCGGCAGCGATTTTGAGTTGCAGCAGAAACTTGGTGCTGAGCTTCAGACCATTCAGCAGCAGCTCGATAAAGAGATGGCCCGATGGACTGAACTTGCCGAGCAGGCATAAGGCTCGTCAAGTCATGGAGCATACAGCAGCAACCATTCGAAAAAGGCTCGAAGCACTTGCCGACCCAGATGCGGCACAGTTTGCCCAAAGGTTTTTCAAGACAGGAGCGGGGGAGTATGGCGAAGGTGACCTTTTTCGTGGAATTCGCGTTCCGGTCTTGCGAAAACTCTCTGTGACGCTGGATAATACCTCTTTGCCGGAGGTTATCCGCCTGCTCTCATCCGACTATCATGAAGACCGGCTGCTTGCTCTTCTGCTCTTGATGCGCCGCTTTCAGCGTGGCAAAGAACAGGATCAGGAAAGCATTTACAATCTCTATCTTGCACATACTCACCTCATCAACAACTGGGATTTGGTCGATATCTCTGCCGCTCATATAGTCGGCCGGTTTCTCTACTTCCGCGACCGCTCACCGCTTTACACGCTTGTCAATTCCGGCAGCCTCTGGGAACGCCGGATTGCCATAACAGCCACCTTTCATTTCATCCGGCAGGGTGAGTTCACCGATACCATTGCCCTATCGGAAATTCTTCTCCGGGATCCGGAGGAATTGCTCCATAAGGCAACGGGCTGGATGCTCAGGGAGGTCGGTAAGCGTGATGTGGCAGTGCTCGAAAGCTTCTTGCTGAAGCACTGCCGTTCTATGCCGCGAGTGATGCTCCGCTATGCCATCGAACGGTTTCCCGAAGAGAGACGCCAGCAATACCTCAAAGGTTTTCTTTAGGCTTTACCTGAAACTCAGGGTGCCCTGTCTGCCATAGTCCAAAGCTCAGGACGTCAGCAAGGCTCTCAAACTCCTTCGTTTTGCTGTTTCCCATTCCATGACCTGCTTTATCATCCGCAAAAAAAAGTATTGGTTTGTCTGACGAAGTCGCCTGCTGCAGTCGGGCGGCAAACTTTGCCGGCTGCCATGCAATCACTCTCGGATCGTTCAGTCCTGTCGTAACAAGCACTGCAGGGTACGGCACGTGATCCCTTATGTTGAGATAAGGATCCATGGCAATGAGCGCCTTGCACTCTTCGCGGTTCTTGACGGTTCCAAACTCAGGGGCGTTGACCGGCCCGTTGGGACTCTCTTCGCCGCGCAGAGGGTTCAATGCCCCTACTTGCGGAATAACGGCAGCAAAGAGGTCTGGCCGCTCATCCATGGCCATGCCGACCAGAATTCCACCTGCACTTGCAGCATTGATCGCGATTTTCCCCGGTCCGGTAGAGCCCTTTTTCTCAAGATATTCAGCGCAGCTGATAAGATCTTTCCACGTATTGGGTTTTGTGGCTTTCATTCCCTGACTATGCCAGCTCTCGCCGCACTCTCCGCCACCCCGTACATGGGCAAAAGCCAGAACCCCTCCCTTATCAGTCCAGAGCAGCATCCCCGGGCTGAAAAACGGGGTGATCGATTTTCCGTATGCTCCATATCCGTAAATAAAAGCAGGGTTTTTGCCGTTCTTGTGCACCCCTTTTTTATAGACGATTGAGAGCGGCACCATCACTCCGTCATGTGAGGGAATCATAACCTCTTCAACCATCAAGTCCCGATACTCCGGATATTCAGCAGGGGAGGAGAGTGTCTCCTTGCTGAACCTGTTTCTCTCCGAATCAAAACGGAACCGACGGTAGTCGTTGCTCCAGCCGGCAATAATCACCCACACATCAGCAAAGCGGAACCCTTTTGAAGAGAGGCCTATCGTACCTGCCTTGAACGGCAGTTCCAGCTCTCTCTCTTTTCCCTGGCCATACCCTTTCCGGAACAGCTTTGCTTCAACACCGTTCAGTGATTGTGTGTAATAAAGGGCATCTTTAGTGAGCGTAAACGATGTCAGCATCGCCTTGGGGTCTTCAGCTACAACAGTTTCGGCATGCGGAATATCCGGATTCCTGAGCGAGGTCTTTACCACCTTGAAACGCCCTGCATTCTTTGGCGTATAGAGATAGAGCTCATCCTTGGTAGCGGCAAAATCGTGAACCTCATCTTCAGGAGAAAAGAGCTTTTTCCATTGTATTTTTTTGTCTGAAAGCATGGACACCGGGGCATAATAGATGGTCAGCCGAGGGTCAACATTTGAGACCAGAGCAAAAAGGTACCCGCTATGTCGGTCGTAATCAACAGAAGGAATATCTTCACTGCGTATATGCAGTTCCGGATTTGTGGCATTTGAAAATATTTCACGGTCGGTTGAAGGGTCACTGCCTATCCGGTGCAAAAAGGTTTTACTGTCATATTGGGGATTCTGTCCAGCGTGAGTAATCGGCTGCAGGCGGTTGTATAGAAATGAACCTCCGTCCTTGACCCATGACGGGTTGGCAAACCTGCATCGGTCGATTCTTTCGGGGTAGAGTTTTTTTGAAGCAACATCCATGACAAGGATGACGCTCTCTTCAGAGCCGTTTGCTGAAACAGAAATAGCGATTTTTGATCCATCTTCCGATGCCGAAACTCCACTGATCACATACTCTTTTCCGCTGCCTGCAAAAAAAGCCCGGGCATCAAACAAAAGACTCTCTTTTCCCTTGAACGTGTCGCGAAAAAAAAGCTTGCCGGTTTCGTCCTTCGGAGTCTCTTTAAGATAGAAATACCGGTTGTTATCAGTGATGGAGAGATTATATGCTTTTGAGGCTTTCCGTTTATCGAAATCACGCATTTTTTCAATAAGAGCGCTCCGGCCGGGGATGCTCTTCAGGATTGATTTTGCATCTTCCGACTGCTCTTTCATCCACTGCTGCACCTGAGGATTGCCAAGGTTCTCCAGAGAACGGAAGGGATCTGACACTTTGGTACCATAATACTCTTCCTCCACAGGCAATGATGGCGGTGCCGCATGTCGCTTTGCAGTGATACTTTGTTCAGCACTGACGGTAAAGAGGGGAGAGAGCAGAAAAAGGGAACTTAGCGCAATGAGTGAGTAACGTAAATTCATAATGTCGGTTACGAAAATGAATATAAAAATCTCAATACTGAGGATACTCTTATCGAACAAAAAAAGCAAGCCGTCAGCAGTCAAAGAGCCAGGCTTGATGTCACAGAGAAGCCTGCTTTACGGCAGAACGGATTTTATCCAGAGCACCAAGCATGTCTTCCGGCATCGGAGCCGTAAAAGAGAGTGGCTCATGACTGGTTGGCTGGTGAAATGAAAGGGTTTCTGCGTGCAGGGCCTGGCGCGGCAGCAGTTCCAGAAGGTTCTTGACAAAGCCCTCGCTCTTGCTGAAAGGGAGGGTGCGCACAGCTGCGCCACCATAGGTTTCATCACCAAGAATCTGGTGGCCAAGGTGCTGCATGTGAGCTCTGATCTGATGGGTCCGCCCCGTATGCAGAGTCAATGAAAGCACCGAAAACCAGTGAAGGTCTTCACTGACCTTGTAGTCCGTAATCGCAGTTTTACCGTCCTTCCCTTCAAAAGCGAAGTTTGCCATCACCTTACGGTCTCTTCTTGATCGCCCTATATTGGTTGTTATGGTTCCTGATAAAGGAGTCGGAACTCCCCAGACAATCGCCTTGTAGATTTTTACCACCTTGCGTTCAGCAAACTGGCGGGCAAGCCGATGCAGCGCAACCGGATTTTTTGCAATGATAATGAGCCCTGAAGTGTTCTTGTCAAGCCGGTGCACAATACCCGGACGAAGTTCTGATTTGTCCAGCTCCTCGGCATCTTTGCCGATATGGTGCAGAATGGCATTAGCCAGTGTGCCGGTCCAGTTCCCGAAAGCCGGATGCACCACCATGCCGGGCTCCTTGTTGATAACCATCAGATCCTCATCCTCATAAATGATATCAATCGGGATATCTTCGGCAGCCAGTTCAGGTGCTGGCGGACGCAGCAGGGTGAACTGTATCAGATCGCACGATTTGATGCGGTAATTGGATTTAACCGCTTTTTCATTCACCAGTACACGACCCTCCTCAATAGCCTCCTGAACCTTGTTGCGCGTGGCATTTTCCACCTGTTGCGTCAGGTACTGGTCAATACGCATCGGGGTCTGCATTTTGCTGACCTGCAGGATAATTTTTTTAGGCTCAAGAGCAGCTTCATCCTGTTGCTCTGATTCGTTTTTTACTGGCTGATTTTGCATTTTATAGAACTTGAATACTGCCGACACTCCTTTTTACCCGATAAGTATAACAAAACCATACCATATCTATGCATTCCATGCAACAGTTGTCCGAGGAGCTCGATTTTACCTTCGACCTGGCCGTTATCGGTTCCGGCCCGGGAGGCTATGAAGCTGCGCTTCGGGCCGCCAAAGCAGGAATGAAGGTTTGCCTTATCGAAAAAGGAGCACTGGGCGGTGTCTGCATAAACTGGGGCTGCATTCCCACAAAAGCCCTTCTCAGGAGCGCTGAGGTATTCGATCTAAATAAAAAAGCTGCTTCCTTCGGTCTGAAGGTTGAGCCTGGCACTATTGATTTTGCGGAAGCCGTTAAACGCAGCCGCAACGTGGCAAGCAAAATGTCCAAAGGCGTCGGCTTCATGCTTCGCCGTGCAGGTGTTGATGTCCGTCAGGGCGAGGCGGTATTCCGTACCCCGCATGATCTCGATATCTATCGTGACGGCGTGCGTGTTGATGGTGTCAATGCCCGCTATATTATAATAGCTTCCGGAGCCCATCCGCGGACTCTGCCCGGTCTTGAGCCAGACGGAACCCGTATTGTCACCAGCAGGGAAGCCCTTGCCATGAAAAGCGTTCCAGCCACAATGATTGTTGTCGGTGGAGGCGCTATCGGATTAGAAATGGCCTGGCTTTACGCCATGGCGGGTACAGCAGTGACGCTTGTAGAACTCCTGCCCCGTCTCCTTCCGCTCGAAGATGAAGAAATTGCCGAAGCCCTGAAACGCTCCCTCCAGAAAGCAGGCATAACTATCGCAACAGGCGCAAAACTTGAGAATGTAAGTATAGAAGGAGACCGGGTAACCGCCCATCTTTGCATGGAAGCAAACGACTGCCCCCTGCCCATTGCCAACTGCCCCCTGCTAACTGCCGACTGTCTTCTCGTCGCCGTCGGCGTATCCCCCAACAGCACCAAACTCGGTGTCGAAGACGCCGGAGTAGAGACCGCGCGTGGTTTTATTGTCACAGACAGTGAGTGCAGAACCTCTGTCAATCATATTTTCGCCATTGGTGACGTCCGTGGAGGGATGCTCCTGGCCCACAAGGCTTCGGCAGAAGCAGCCATTGCTGTCCAGGCTATGCAGGGAATGACCGCTACCCCCATCGACGACTCCATGATTCCCCGCTGTGTATATGCTGAGCCATCTGTTGCAAGCATCGGGCTGAGTGAAAAGCAGGCAGAAGAGCGAGGGTATATGGTTCGTGTCGGCCGGTCGATGTTTGCTGCTTCAGGCAAAGCGAATGCCTATGGTAATCTTGAGGGCCTGGTAAAGCTTGTGTTCAATGCTGCAGATGGTTGTTTGCTTGGTGCTCACGTTTTGGGACACGGAGCTGTGGAGCTGATCGGGGAGCTGACACTGGCACGTCGTCTTGCTGTTACCGCCGAAATGCTGGCCGGTACAATTCATGCGCATCCGACCCTTTCTGAAAGCATAAAAGAGGCCGCAGAAAATGCCCTTCAGTCGTAACAGGCCAGCCGGTTAGGCAAATGGCTTGTCCCCTGATAAAAAAAACGTCTCTTACTCGTGATCAGTTTTGGAAAACCATTTTCTATTGTCTTTCTAAAAGCATAAATTCAATGTCTATTATTGAAAATCTTTAAAACAGTAAGCCTTTTTCGGTGAATGACTTTCAAGGTTCCCGGGGTTAAGGTATCAACTAAACGATCAATTATGACTCAGACTGAAACAGCTGCAAAAAAGAGTGCTGCAAAGAAACCTGCTGCGGTAAAGGCAAAGGCTGATGCAACGGTTACAACAGCTTCCGAACCAACAAAAGCAGTAAAGCCTGCTGCCAAAAAGAAGTCAGGTCTTGCTTTTCCGTTTACAGCAATTGTAGGTCAGGAGGAAATGAAGCTAAGTCTGATCCTCAATATCATTGATCCGAGGATTGGTGGAGTGCTTGTCATGGGTCACAGGGGTACAGGAAAAAGCACCACTGTCCGGGCGCTTGCAGAAGTGCTTCCCTTGATTGAAAGGGTAGAGGGCGATACCTACAACCGTACTCCTGAACAGTATCTCGAAGCTGAAGATGGCAAAAAAGGCGCCAAAGCTCTCGATCCAAAATCCATCAAAACTGAGAAAATTCCCGTTCCTGTTGTTGACCTTCCGCTTGGCGCTACCGAAGACCGTGTTTGCGGAACTATCGACATCGAACAGGCGCTTACCAGCGGTGTAAAAGCATTTGAGCCGGGTCTTCTTGCCCAGGCAAACCGCGGGTTCCTCTACATTGACGAGGTTAACCTGCTCGACGACCATCTTGTAGACGTTCTGCTCGACGTTGCCGCAAGCGGTAAAAACGTTGTTGAACGCGAAGGCATCAGTATCCGCCACCCTGCCCGTTTCGTTCTTGTCGGCTCCGGCAACCCCGAGGAAGGCGAGCTTCGTCCGCAGCTTCTCGACCGTTTCGGTCTGCACGCGCGTATCATCACCATTCTCGATATCGCAAAGAGAGTTGACATCGTCAAGCGTCGCCGTGAGTTCGATGAAGATCCTGATGCATTCATGAAAAAGTACAGTCGCGAACAGCAGAAGCTTCAGAAAAAGATCCAGCAGGCCAAAGATCTGCTGCCTGAAGTTACCATGACAGATGCTGTCCTTACCGATATTGCCAAGCTCTGCATGAATCTTGGTATTGATGGTCACCGTGGTGAACTCACCATAACACGTACCGCTTTTGCTCACGCAGCTTTCCGCGGGGAAACTGTTGTTACCATGAAGCATGTTAAAGAGATTGCAGGTCTCTGTCTTCGTCACCGTCTGCGCAAAGATCCTCTTGAAACCCTCGACGCCGGGGAGAAAATTGATCGTGAACTCGCTAAAGTCCTCGGAGAAGCAGAAGCAGTATAATGATAGCCTTTACCGATATTGTTGGAATGGATCTGGCCAAGCAGGCACTCATGCTGCTGGCCGTTGATTCTGAACTTGGCGGAGTGGTTATTCCATCGGCCGTAGGGTCGGGAAAATCAACTATTGCCAGGGCCTTTGCCGATATTCTTCCCAAAGGCACCCCTTTTGTGGAACTTCCGCTGAACGTTACCGAAGACCGACTGATTGGTGGCGTTGATCTGGAAGCAACCCTTGCAACCGGCCTTCGCGTCGTCCAGCACGGCGTCCTCTCGAAAGCGCATGGTGGAGTGCTCTATGTCGACTCTATCAGCCTCCTCGACAGCTCAGCCGTTTCGCATATCATGGATGCCATCTCGCGCGGCGAAGTTCTTGTCGAGCGTGAAGGTCTCAGTGAGGTGCATCCCGCAAAGTTCATGCTCGTGGGCACCTATGATCCCACAGATGGCGAGGTTCGCATGGGACTGCTCGACCGGATTGGAATTATTGTTCCCTTCACCGCCCAGAACGACTACAGGGCACGAAAAAAAATCGTCAACATCGTACTCGGCACCAGAGACGCCGAAGACACCAGCGACGAGCTGAAAATGCTTTCCGGTCTCATTCAGGCCGCCCGTGAGCAGTTGTCCCACGTCTCAATAACCGGCGAACAGATAAAGGCGCTCATACAGACGGCGATCAGTCTCGGGGTTGAGGGTAACCGTGTTGATATTTTTACTGTCCGTGCCGCAATAGCCAGCGCAGCCCTTGCTCAGCGCAGCGATGTTGAGGAAGAGGATATGAAACTTGCCATCAAGCTTGTGCTTATTCCACGTGCGACCCGCATGCCCGACAGGGAAGCCGCACAAGACGAGATGCCCCCTCAGGAAGAACCGCCGCCGCAGGATGAAGAGCCGGAGGGCGAGGATGAAGAAGCACCTGCCGATACACCTGATGCCGATGCCGAAGAGGAGCAGAAAGAGACTCCCGACATGATTGAAGAGTTGATGATGGATGCTATCGAAATGGAGCTCCCCGACAATATCCTCAACATATCGCTGGCATCGAAAAAGAAAACAACCACAGGCAGCCGTGGTGAAGCGCTCAACAATCGTCGAGGACGTTTTGTAAGAGCCCAGCCTGGTGAAATGCGCACCAACAAAGTCGCGCTTATTCCGACACTCATTTCAGCCGCACCATGGCAGGAGACACGCAGGCGTGACAGCAAGATGGCTGGCAGACCAAAAACAGCTCTTCTTATCACGAAAGATGATGTAAAGATCAAGCGCTTCCGCGACAAGTCCGGCACCCTCTTTATTTTCATGGTTGATGCTTCGGGTTCCATGGCTTTGAATCGTATGCGCCAGGCCAAGGGTGCAGTAGCAAGCCTTCTGCAGAATGCCTATGTCCATCGCGACCAGGTCGCCTTGATCTCCTTCCGTGGAAAGCAGGCACAGGTTCTTCTGCCGCCATCACAGAGTGTTGATCGTGCAAAACGCGAACTTGACGTCCTCCCGACCGGCGGAGGTACTCCTCTTGCTTCGGCGCTCTATCTCGGATGGGAGACAGCAAAGCAGGCCCGTACCAAAGGTATTTCTCAGATCATGTTTGTCCTTATCACCGACGGACGCGGAAATATCGGTCTGCAGGCTACGTTTGACCCGAATGCTGAAAAAGCTCCCAAGGAAGAGCTTGAAAAGGAGGTCGAAGCCTTGTCGCTTTCAATTCAGGCGGACGGTGTCGCTTCAATCGTTATTGATACCCAGATGAACTACCTTTCAAGAGGTGAAGCGCCAAAACTTGCCCAGAAACTTGGAGGCCGTTACTTCTATTTGCCCAACGCAAAAGCTGAGCAGATCGTTGAAGCAGCCCTTAGCTTTTAATCTCTGAAGACCCTTCCCTCAACGGTCCGGAAGGGTCTTTTTTTAGGATTTATCCCCTTCTTTTATACATTAGAGGTACGTACAAAATATTCTTAGAAAGTAACCTCTAATTATTACCCACCACTTACCATCATGTCTAATCGCCGCAAAATTGTAGCTATTGTTGGACTTGAACAATATAACGCCGGCCTCTGGAAAAAAATCAAAGCCCTTCTTGCCAGCGAAGCCGACCTCACACAGCTGAGTGACGTTGATCTCGAAAAACAGAATCCTGAAGCTGCAACAGCTATTCTCGAAGCCGATTGTGTTTTCATGAGTATGATCAATTTCAAGGAGCAGATCGACTGGTTCAAACTGCAGCTCGACCAATCGACCAACGATAAGACACTCTTTGTTTTTGAGTCAATGCCTGAAGCCATGTCATTGACCAAAGTAGGAAACTATTCTGTCGGTGACGGAAAGGCCGGTATGCCGGATATGGTGAAAAAAATAGCCGGTATGCTGGTGAAAGGGCGTGATGAAGATGCGCTGTATGGTTACATGAAGCTCATGAAAATCATGCGCACCATCTTGCCTCTTGTGCCAAAAAAGGCAAAGGACTTCAAAAACTGGCTGCTGGTATATTCCTACTGGATGCAGCCCACGGCAGAGAACATCGCCAACATGTTCCGCCTTATTCTGCGTGAATATTTTAATGAGCAGGTCACTGTCGGGGCAATTGTTGATGTGCCTAACATGGGACTCTATCATCCTGATGCACCGGCATATTTCAAAGACATCAAGAGCTATAAAAACTGGTTGAAAAAGCGCGGAATCAATATCGACAAAGGCCAGAAAATCGCCCTTTTGTTTTTCCGTAAACACCTGCTTCAGGAAAAAACCTACATCGACAATACCATCCGTACGCTTGAAAAGCGCGGAATTCATCTTTTCCCGGCCTTTGTGACCGGTGTTGAAGGCCACGTTCTGGTTCGTGACTGGCTGATCAAGGAAGAGATTGATCTTCTGGTCAACATGATGGGTTTCGGTCTTGTAGGAGGTCCTGCCGGATCGACCAAACCTGGAACAGCCGCCGAAGCGCGCCACGAGATCATGACTAAACTCGATGTTCCCTATATCGTTGCCCAGCCTCTCTTGACTCAGGGTTATGAATCCTGGCATGAGCTCGGCGTTTCTCCTATGCAGATGACCTTCACCTATGCCATTCCCGAAATGGATGGCGCCGTATGTCCGGTTATTCTTGGAGCCTTGCAGGATGGAAAGATAGAGACTGTCCCTGAGCGTATCGACCGGCTTGCCGGTCTTGCCTCCCAATGGCTTCGTCTGCGTGCAGCAGCCAACAGGGACAAAAAAGTTGCCTTTATTGTTTACGACTATCCTCCCGGTCTCGGCAAAAAAGCAAGTGCCGCACTGCTCGATGTTCCAAGAACGCTTTTTGCCGCTCTGCAGCGCATGAAAAAAGAGGGATACAATGTCGGCCAGTTGCCTGAAAGTGCCGATGCACTCTTCAGTGCGCTCGACAAGGCAACCGATCACCAGATTCAGCAAAATCGTCCCGATGCTCTTAAAATCAGTTACGATAGCTTCAAGGAGCTGACCTCTTCACGAGAGCGCGAACGCATCGAAGCGAGGTGGCAGAAATTTCCCGGCGAAATCGTGCCCATCGGAGAGCAGGATGTTTTTGTCGGCGGCATACAATTCGGCAACATCTTTATCGGCGTTCAGCCACGCATCGGCATGCAGGGTGATCCCATGCGGCTCCTCTTCGACAAAGAGAACACGCCGCATCACCAGTATATAGCCTTCTACCGCTGGATCAGCCGCGAGTTCAAGGCACACGCCATGGTGCATGTCGGTATGCATGGATCGGTCGAGTGGATGCCTGGCCTGCAGACAGGACTGACCGGTGACTGCTGGCCCGATGCCTTGCTTGGAGAAGTGCCGCATATTTATCTCTATCCTGTCAACAACCCGAGCGAATCGACTATAGCAAAACGTCGGGGGCTGGCCACCATGGTATCCCATGTAGTGCCTCCTCTCTCTCGCGCCGGTCTTTACAAGGAACTTCCCGCCCTCAAGGATCTTCTCGTCGATTACCGTGAAAGATACCTTTCAGCCTCATCAGAAGAGAGTGCGGATGGTTCCGGCATTGAAGAGGCCATCATGCAGAAAGCCGAACTTCTCAACCTGACTGACGATTGTCCACGCCGCGAGAAAGAACGCTTCGGCGATTTTGTAAGCAGGCTCTATATCTATATCGCCGAACTCGAAAACCGCCTGATTTCCAATTCGCTGCATGTATTCGGCGAAGCAAGTCCTCTCGAATCACAAATCATCACCATCACCGAAACCCTCAAGAACCGTGGCGAAGACGGAAAGACCCTTCCCTATATTCTCATGACCTCGTCCGGCAAAAACGGTCATTACAGCAGCTATGAGGAGTTGACCACCAGGTCACGAAGCGGAGATGAAGAGGCTATTCAGCTTCGCGAGTGGGTTGAGGGTGCATGCCGTAATTTCGTGCAGCAGGTATTTTTTGACCGGAATAATGTGGCATCCGCCTTTTCATCAATTACGGGCGGAACAAAGCTTCCTTCTGAATATATGCCCTTTCTTGAGCAGCTGACCCAGGATGGAGCAAAGCTTCTCCATGCGCTGCGCGACAACACCGGCGAAATGGAATCGCTCATGAGGGTTCTTAATGGACGCTATCTTCCATCCGGTCCCGGAGGCGACCTTGTGCGTGATGGTGTTAATGTGCTTCCCTCAGGGCGCAACATCCACTCCATCGATCCATGGAGAATACCCTCTGTCATGGCCTTCAAACGCGGGACACTCATCGCCGATACTATCATTAAGAAGCATCTTGAAGAAAATGACGGGCACTATCCTGAAACCATAGCTCAGGTGCTGTGGGGGCTCGACACCATCAAAACCAAGGGCGAGGCTGTTGCTGTTGTCATCAGGCTGCTCGGCGGTGAACCCGCCTATGACGCTTTTGGTAAAATCAGTCACTACAGCCTTGTCCCGCTTGAAAAGCTTGGCAGGCCCCGTATCGATGTCCTCATGCAGCTCAGCCCGATTTTCCGCGATGCCTTCGGCCTGCTCATGGACCAGCTCGACCGCCTTGTCAAGGAAGCCGCCAAAGCAGATGAGCCGATAGAGATGAACTATGTCAAAAAACATGTTGAAGAAGCCCTCGCTTCAGGTATGGAGTTCGATAGCGCAACAGCCCGGCAGTTCACTCAGGCTCCCGGAGCTTACGGTACCTATGTCGACGATATGATCGAAGACTCTGCATGGGAATCGGAAAACGATCTTGACGACCTCTTTATCCGCCGCAACTGCAGTGCATACGGTGGCGGAAGAAAAGGCGAAAAAGAGACCGAAATTCTCCAGAAACTCCTCGGCTCGGTAGACCGGGTTGTGCACCAGGTTGATTCAACCGAATTCGGTATTTCCGACATTGATCACTACTTCTCCTCCTCCGGCTCCCTGCAGCTCGCAGCAAGGCGCAGAAACACTAAAGGCAGCGATATCAAGCTCAACTACGTTGAATCTTTTACGTCCGACATCAAGGTTGACGATGCCGAAAAATCACTCCGTATCGAATACCGCTCAAAACTGCTCAATCCAAAGTGGTTTGAAGGGATGCTCAAACACGGTCACAGCGGCGCCGGTGAAATCAGCAACAGGGTTACCTATATGCTCGGCTGGGACGCAGTGACCAAAAGCGTGGACGACTGGGTTTACAAAAAAACCGCCGAAACCTACGCGCTTGATCCCGAAATGAAGGAGCGGCTCGCAACACTCAATCCGCAGGCAATCAAGAACATTGTAGGCCGAATGCTCGAAGCCCATGGTCGAGGCATGTGGAAAGCCGATCAGGACATGATCAACGAACTCCAGGAAATCTACGCCGATTTGGAAGACCGCCTCGAAGGACTGAACGACGAAGTCTAAGCTATAACTCCTATAGGTCCTATTGAGTCCCATAGGACCTATAAAAGCTCTCACATCGAAGTCGAATAATTCGGCGCCTCTTTGGTGATTTTGACATCATGCGGATGGCTCTCCCTCAAGCCTGCGGAGGTTATGCGGACAAACTTCGTATTTTTTCTCAACTCCTCAATACAGGTTACCCCACAATAGCCCATTGCCGATTTAAGGCCGCCGATAAGCTGGTAAACCACTTCATCAAGACCTCCTTTTGCCGGTATGCGCCCCTCAATGCCCTCAGGAACATATTTTTTCGACTCGCTTGTAGCATCCTGGAAATAGCGGTCACTGCTTCCCTCAGGCTCAGCCATTGCTCCCAGAGACCCCATGCCGCGATAGGTCTTGAACTTTCTTCCTTCATAAAGAATCGTCTCTCCTGGGCTCTCATCAGTTCCTGCAAAAATGCTTCCTATCATAACCGAATCCGCTCCGGCAGCGAGCGCTTTTGCAATATCACCACTATACTTGACGCCACCGTCGGCAATAATCGGTGTATTGGTTTTGGCCGCCTCTTCAGCGCAGTTCACAATAGCCGTCAGCTGCGGCATGCCCACCCCCGCAACAATACGGGTTGTACAGATACTTCCCGGTCCGATACCCACTTTTACACAATCAGCACCTGCTTCAATAAGGTCTCTTACGGCCTCAGGCGTAGCCACATTACCGGCAATCACCTGAAGATCAGGATAGGTACTCTTAATGCTCCGAACCATATCAATAACAGCCTTACTGTGTCCGTGAGCTGTATCGACAGCCACAACATCAACACCGGCATTCACCAGCGCCTCAACCCGCTCAAGCGTATTGCCGCGAATGCCGACCGCAGCGCCGACTCTCAGGTGCCCATGACTGTCCTTGCAGGCATCAGGAAACTGTTTGCGCTTCTGAATATCCTTGAACGTAATCAATCCTTTCAGGTTCCCCTCAATATCCGTAATAAGCAGTTTCTCGATTTTGTGAGAGAGTAATATATTTTCCGCCTGTTCAAGATCAACATCCTCACGGGCAGTAATGAGGTTTCTGCTGGTCATGATATTCGCAATTTTCTCATCAAGTTTCGGCTTGATCCTGAGATCCCTGTTCGTTACAATACCCTTCAGCTTCATATCACATTCACCGGGTGATGATGGTCGTGCAATAACTGGAATGCCCGAAATGGAGTGCCGAAGCATCAAATCAAGCGCATCCTGCATCGTGGCATCTTCATACAAGGTAAATGGATTGCGGATAATCCCGCTTTCATACCGTTTAACCCGTGCAACTTCCCGGGCCTGCTCTTGAATCGAAAGGTTCTTGTGGATTATGCCGATACCTCCGGCACGTGCAAGCGCAATGGCAAGTCCCGATTCAGTAACCGTATCCATTGCAGCACTCACCAAGGGAATTCTCAGCGCAATCGTTTTGGTAAGCCTGCTTGCCGTAGTTGTTTCTTTAGGCAGAACACTTGAATATGCAGGGATAAGAAGAACATCATCAAACGTCAGTGCTTCATAGAGAATCTTCATAATAGGCATCAGGGTTAAAAGATTGCTGCTAAATCAATTTTGCCAATTTACAAAAAGTGAGCATAGAATGACAATGTTAGTAACAGAATGCTTTTGAAAATCTAAAATAGAGTGTAAATTGTAGGCCATTTATTACGGAGAGGTCGCATAGTTGGTCTAGTGCGCTCGCCTGGAAAGCGGGTAGGGTGTTAAAGCCCTCGAGGGTTCGAATCCCTCCCTCTCCGCAGGGAAACATATAATAAAGAAACTGAATCATCTTTCTTTTTTTCTGGCATTTAAAGGGATGATTCATTATCTTTGGAACCTGTTCATTACAGCATCGAGGAGGATTAGTCTAATTGGTAAGGCAGCAGTCTTGAAAACTGCCGGGTTAACACCCTTGGGGGTTCGAGTCCCTCATCCTCCGCCACATTAGCAGTTAGTATGGAGAGGTGGCCGAGCGGCTGAAGGCAACGGTTTGCTAAACCGTCATAGTTCTTATAGGGCTATCGAGGGTTCGAATCCCTCCCTCTCCGCCATACCACAGAAGCCCGCAAATCGCGGGCTTCTGTGGTTTAAGCAATCCCGCTGAAAATCCTTTTTTTCCTTCTCGGAATCCGGCACTGAATCCTCACCATCATTCGGAAAGTATGAAAGAGACAATGGCATATTTATGGAAAAGGTCAAATTATCAGCCAAAGTGTTGCTTAAAACGAAAGTTCCATTAAGAAGAATTTTGCGTTTTTCCCCAATCTTTTCTCCATCTCCCATCTCCCATCTCCCATCCCCCATTGCCCACTGCAAGCAAAGAGTTTTGATTTAAAATGAACTATGGCAACTTTTTTTGTCAAGTCTAAACGTTTGATCCGCCACCCTTTGTCATCTTCAGTGTGAGGCATCTTGGTATTAAAAAAAAATATATCTATATATTCACCTTTTATTTTAAAAAAATAAGGTGATACATCGTGATTGATTTTAACAAAAATATACTCTTTATTGGATTTGGCTCAGTATCCCAATGTACAGTTCCAATACTATTTAAACACATCAAGGTTGATTATACTCATGTCACTATTATGGATTTTGAGGATATGAGTGAAAAAGTATCACCCTGGACAGCATTGGGCGTTAAATATATTAATCATCAAATAACACCGGATAATATAGCTCAAACCCTTGCCAATTATGTTGCAGAGGGTGACTTGATAATAGATTTAGCCTGGAATATCGATTGCTGCGAGATTCTCCAATGGTGTCATGATCATGGTGTCCTCTATATTAACACCTCGGTAGAGGTGTGGGATCCTTATGAAGGGGCTCTCGAACAGCATCCTACCGAAAGAACACTTTACTGGCGGCATATGAACGTCCGCCGCATGACATCCGGGTGGCAGGATAAAGGCGTAACCGCTGTACTGGAGCATGGTGCCAATCCGGGATTAATATCGCATTTTACCAAACAAGGGCTGCTTGATATTTCCAAAGAAGTCATTGCCCGGAACAAAGTGAGCCACGCTCAAGCCGAAATCATTCAGGATTTATCTGAAAAAAGAATTTTCAATGAACTGGCTATGGAGCTTGGAGTAAAAGTGATTCACTGCTCTGAAAGGGATACTCAAATCTCTGATGTACCAAAACAGGTTGACGAGTTTGTAAATACCTGGAGTGTCGAGGGATTCAGGGAAGAAGGTATGACTACAGCTGAAATGGGTTGGGGAACCCATGAAAAAGAACTTCCGGAATTTGCCTATACCCACGAGGAAGGACCACAAAACCAGATTTGTCTTGCCAAAATGGGTATGAATACCTGGGTCTGCTCCTGGGTGCCTGATTATGATATACGTGGCATGGTAGTTCGCCATGGCGAAGCGTTTACGATTTCCGACTACCTGACTGTCTGTAAAGAGGGGCAGGTCGTTTACCGTCCGACGGTACATTACGCTTATTGTCCGAGTGATGCCGCTATTACGTCTCTGCATGAGCTGCGAGGTTATGATTACAAACTTCAATCAAACTTCAGGATCATGAATGATGAGATCACCAAAGGTTCTGATATTCTTGGTTCATTACTGATGGGTCATTGTTTTAATTCCTGGTGGACAGGCTCCGCCTTGAGCATAGAGCAATCCAGAGCGCTGGTACCTCATCAGAATGCTACCACCATGCAGGTGGCAATATCTGTGGTCGCAGCCTGTATGTGGATGATCGAAAATCCTGACAGGGGTGTTGTTGTGCCGGATAATATCGATCATGAGTATATCCTTGGAATTGCAAAACCCTATCTTGGCAACTTCATATCAAAAGCTTCCGATTGGACACCCTTAAAATACAATCCCAACTATTTTGCAGGGTTTAATAACCCTGATATTGATGAAACCGATCCTTGGCAGTTTAAAAACTTCCTTATTACCGATAATGATTAAAACAGGATACTCCCAAATGGACCCTCAACATTTGAAACAACTGGCCTTAGAGCATGGTACGCCTTTGTTTGTGGTCGACCACGACGTTTTGCGAGCTAATTACCGTGAGTTCAAGCACCATCTTCCTCGGGTTCAGGCCTATTTCGCTGTTAAAGCAAACTCAGACCATGAAATAGTTAAAACCTTCTATGACGCAGGAGCCAGCTTTGATGTCGCATCAATGCCTGAGTTTCTTAATGTCTATGAAAATATTAAAAACCTTACGCCTGAAGAGCAGCAGGAATTTATCTGGGATAAAATCATCTATGCCAATCCGATAAAGCCGATACCCACATTAAAGGAACTCGACCGTTACAAGCCGCTGGTCACATTTGATAATGAAGATGAAATAGAAAAAATCGCTGCCTACGCACCCAACACGGGTCTTGTTTTACGAATAAGAGTTCCTAATACTGGAGCCATGGTAGAGCTCTCTTCCAAATTCGGAGCAGACCCTGGAGAAGCTGTTGATCTTATAGACAAGGCGTTCAAGAAAGGACTGGTGGTCGAGGGATTAAGCTTCCATGTCGGCAGTCAATGCACAAATTTCCAGAACTATATTCAAGCCCTTAATCTGGCATCCAATATTTTCAAGGAATCATGGGAAAGAGGGTATAAAGAGGTAAAAATTCTTGATATCGGCGGCGGTTTTCCTGCTCCCTATGACAACAGTGTAAAGCCCTTTGCTGAGCTTGCTGTAATGCTCAATTCCGAATTTGACAGACTCTTTCCGCCCGACATTGAAATCATAGCCGAGCCCGGTAGATTTTTAGTGGCAACAGCCGCCTGCGTCGTGATGGAAATTGTTGGCACAGCGTATCGTGACGGCAAAAAATGTTATTACGTCAATGACGGGGTTTATCATACATTCTCAGGGATCATCTTTGATCATTGCGAATATCCTTTAAAATCCTTCAAAGAAGGCAATGAGAAAATGTGCGCGGTTTATGGTCCTACCTGTGACGCTCTCGATACCATCACTATGGCTAATCTTTTACCGGTAGACCTTTCGATAGGGGATTTACTCTACAGTGAAAATATTGGAGCCTACAGTCATGCCTCATCGACCTTCTTTAATGGATTTCCACCCGCAAAGGTTTTGCATATAAATCAATAGTTTTAGTCATAAGCGCTTCGCAGGAAATGATTCCGTCATAAAACAGCCAGGACACAAACCAGATACACATGCATTACTGCGTCGTAAGGGCGACCCTTTTGGTCGCCCTCCGTGTTCACTGTAAACCAGATACTGAATGATCTTGGAATAGCTTGCGGAGTGACTTATTGCAGATCACTTATAGGTTTAACGTTTAGATACTTGAGTATCTAATTTTGAAAGCACTGTCTTTATGTATTTATTTTTCCATAAATAAAGCGCTATCAGAATGATAAAGAGTTCACTGAACCCCCTGCTCCAGGGCAGGTATTTGTCAAGGCCAAATACTGACCGATGAGAAAATGGAGCCAGCCATAACATGAATTCACCAGCTATGGTATCCAGAACCATATGGATAAATCCATTTAAAGTGAAAATAAATGTTAACGCCGCATGTTGACTCTGATTCTTTGCTGATAGTAACCACATCACTGAAATCATTACCAGAGATAACCAGAATAAGGGGAAGTGGGTAAAGTATTCATGATGATAATGCTGCTGATGATCTATAGGATAGTAATACAGCAAATCAAAATCGGGAGCTATTGCTCCGATCATTCCCCAGGCTATAAAGAAATTGTAAGACACATTGCATTTTATAAATCTCTTAAACAGTAACGTAGAGACAATATAGCCTGCAGGAGCGTGAGCAATTATCATGTATAATAAATAGTTAATCATTTTAACGGAAGTTAAGGTATTTGTTCAGGAAATACCACCAATAATCCATGCAGTCGCATGAGACTGTTGCCTTGTTACGTCACTTGGTGGAGCGACGCTATCATGGTGAATGTTAATTTAACAGGGCATTGTAGCGTTTCAATGGTGAAGCAGTCCGTTCAAAAGGGAAGCAAATAAACACGCAATAATTGCAGAGGAGTACATCATGCCACGAACCGTCAAAGTCCGCAGATCCGCAGTCAAGGCGTTGACATACCGCATTGTCATAATGTGCCTTGATTTTATAGCAATTTATGTATTAACCGGGTTAACGCGTATAGCTCTTGGATTCATGATTGTGAGCAACATCTATACGACAATTGGCTATTTCTTGCATGAAAGAGCCTGGAGCCACATTCATTGGGGTATTGAGGAGGAGAGGAACCCCCGCCCGTCACCACCCTTTTTTTCTTAGGTGCCAGAGAGGGACTTTTATTCAAATCATTGTTCACAATCTTGTTACGATCCCGTAACAATTCCTTAACACAACATTCTTTACTTTGGGAAGCGCATAAAGGTATGCGTAAGTGAGTTCGGAATTATTCAACCCTTTCTGAGCCATTGACAACCATACACTTTTTTTTTGTTAACAGAAACAATTCATAACGGAGAACCCCACATGAAAAAAATGCTATCACTTGCAGCAATGTTTGCGGCACTGTCATATGCATCACCCGCTTTTGCTGATGTTACGGTCAATGTTTACGGTACTCTCGATGCCGCTCTCGGCGACGTATCGCACTCATTGAGCATTGATCCTCAATTCCCTGGATCGGTTAACCCTGTCAGCCCTGTAAAGAAAACAGTTCCCGGCGCTGCAATCGGATTGTTTAACGGAGGTATCTCACCTTCACGCGTCGGTGTTAAAGGTGGCGCGGATATTTGCGACGGCATGAAAGTATTCTATACTCTTGAAGAAGGTTTCAATCTTCCAACGGGAAGAGTCAGTAATGCCGCTGCCCAGTTGGCATCTAACGCTGTAACCCCGACAACTGCAGGATCAAACAGTTCAGTTAATGGTCAGCTATTCAATCGCCAGGCATTTGTCGGTCTGTCTGCTGGTGATTATGGTTCCCTTGCCGTTGGTCGTAACTATGCTCCGATCTATGACACCTGTCTGACCTACGATCCAGTTCAGAACTCAGGGTTGTTCTCGCCATTAGGCTTTTCCGGTACCCTCGGTGGTGGCGGTGGAGTCAGCGAAGATGCTCGTGTCGACAACAGCTTGAAGTATACCAACAAATTCGGTTCGTTTAACGTCAGTGCCCTCTATAAGCTTGGCGGTACTCTTGGAGAAGCTACAGCAAAATCGGCTTATGCGGTGAGCGCCGGTTTCGAAGAAAGTGGTTTCGGACTGCAGGCTTCATACCAGGCTTTTAATGATGCAATAGTGGGTGCCGCCAGTGCTGCAACAGCTAATGCAGTTGATATAACCAACGAAAACACCTCGGCCTGGATGATTGCTGCCAAGTATAAGTTTGGTGCGGCTACACTGAAAGTCGGCTATGAGCAATATACTATCAGTTCTCCATCTGATATTCTCTCAACAACTCCGACCCTTTACAACTACTACGGACAAACTGTTGGCAAGGTGTCTAATTTTTCAGCAACTGCTTCCAGTAAGAGTACTAACGTAATATTTGGCGGTGGTGACTATAATTTCACCGATAAATTCAACGTGGCAGCAGGTATCTATAGTGTCAGTCCTCAATCCAATGCTGATGGCACACAGCTAAGTTCAAGCCAGATGTACTACTCACTGCTGGCTGATTACCATATCACCAAGTCTCTTGATACCTATGTAGGCTTGATGTATGCTTCTTTCTCTGGAGCAGGACTTCCAACAGCAACCTACTATCAGGACAACTGCATCTCTGCCGTTGGTATGCGCTTCAAGTTCTAAAAAGTGTGTGTGTTGTTCTTTCGTTGATGTTTTGTGTGGCTGGTTTGCAAGGCTGTTCTCGATGCTGAAGGGCAGCTTTGTATAACCGGTTTATGATCATCTGACATATTGTCTTAAAAAAATCTTGTAAACTTAATCATGACAATCAAAATGAACCTTTTTAAAAAAATACTTTTAAGTGCCACGGTTTTCGGTGTTATGGCATCAGGTACAGCTCAGGCGGCAGATAAAATTGTTCTTGACGGTTCAACGACGGTCGGACCTATTGCAAAGGCATTTGCCGAGCATTTTACCAAAGCCACTGGCGTAGAGGTCACCGTGAGTGAGTCAGGTTCAGGTAATGGCGCCAAGAGCCTTATCAATAAAACCTGTGACATCGCTGATATGTCGAGACCAATGAAAGAGGGTGAAATAGCTGCGGCAAAAACAAACGGAATCAACCCTGTCGCGCACATCGTAGCACTTGATGGTCTTTCTATTATTGTTCATCCAAGTAACCGCGTGAAAGGGCTTTCAAAAGCTCAGATCCGTGATATCTACTCTGGCAAGTATACCAACTGGAAAGAAGTCGGTGGACCAAATGCAGGTATTATTGTTATCCAGCGTGAATCCAACAGTGGTACCCAGGACTGCTTCAAAGAGTTGGTTATGGGAGAGACCACGATTTCCAATAAAGTAGAAACCCAGTCAAGCAACGGCGCAATCAAAAATCGCGTAGCTACGACACCTGGAGCAATCGGCTTTATAGGTCTTGGCTTTGTTGACCATTCAGTTAAGGCAGTGCTTGTTGACGGCATCAAATCCGACGTCAAAACAGTCAAAAACGGCACTTATCCTGTTCACCGCCCGCTCTTCATGTACACCAACGGCGAAGCGACCGGTAATGTCAAAAAGTTCATTGATATGCCTCAGACTGCAGAAGGTAAGCGTATCATCAGCGAAATAGGCTTTGTCAACAAATATTGATTGTTGTCGAAACCCGTTCTTGTGTATAAGAAGATCCAACGACAAAAAGCCGTCTCTTGCGAGGCAGCTTTTTGTCGTTAATTACAAACCACTAATCTGTCGACATCGACCCGCTCTTGTCATATATCCACAATCAAATACAAAGCAGACTGGCCCGAATTACAGCAGGGGAGTGGGGGAGTAGAGTTTATAGATCACTTCCTCTCAGTGGCATTACCTGTCTGAAAAAGCACTCTAATGTTAAAAGCTCAAAGTCTGTAGTTGAAAATCCGTACTCTATTATTGAAAACAACACATACAATGTCGACTCCAATGCTTCTCGTTATAGAGGACGACCAGAACCTCTCGAAACTGCTGGAATATAACCTCGAGCGTGCAGGCTATAAATGCCATCGTTCAAGTTCCGGTGAAGATGGTCTTGAACAACTGTCACGCAATAATTTTGACCTTGTTTTGCTTGATATCATGCTGCCAGGAATTAATGGCTTTGATGTATGCCGTATCATCAGGCAAAATCAGGTATACAAAGATATTCCTATCATTATGCTCACTGCAAAAGGAGAGGAAATCGACAGGATTTTCGGATTTGAACTCGGTGTTGACGACTACGTTGTCAAGCCCTTCAGCCCACGCGAGTTGAACCTCAGAATAAGGGCTGTTCTCAATAGAGAGCGACGTATAGGTGGCAAAATCAAGGAGGTGCTTAAGGTTGCAGGTCTTGAAATCGATTTGACGCGCCATATTGTCAGGCTGGATGGCAATGAGCTTGTGCTGACCCTAATGGAATTCAAACTGCTTGTTGCCTTGATCAAACGGAAAGGAGAGGCTCAATCAAGGGAGATGCTTCTCAGCGATGTATGGAATGTCGATAAAACTCTCAATACGAGAACCATCGATACCCACATTACCAGAATTCGGGAAAAACTCGGAGAAACAGGAAGTATGATTAAAACGGTTCGAGGTCTTGGTTACAAACTTGAGGAAAAGCATTGTTCTGTCCATGCGGAATAAGATCGGTTTACAATTGCACCCGTAAACATGAAAGGCAGAAATTAAGTTCATGTCCCTCTCTATCATTGTCCGGTAAAGTCTGAGACCACATGCCGGACAAAATGCATAAGCTTTCATTGTTATCTATAAATGACTTCGATCCGGCAAATAAATCTTGCGAGTACGATATTCTTCATAATCTCGTATCAGAAGAATGTATTTACCCCTGCTTTTCCCACATTACTTAACAGCTCTGTTTCAGTTCGAAATGTTTTTTCTTGTCGTAAAGAAAATTTTCGCAGACATTTTTTGCCTGCAATCCATTCTCAGTTGTTTCAAGTTCAAAATCAACCTCTACATCCTCATGGATAAACTTGAAACGATGTTCTGAGCAGATGTTTGAATAATGAACAAAAATATCCTCACCTCCATTGGGGTTGATAATAAAGCCATATCCTTTTTTCTTGTTAAACCATTTGACTTTACCTGTAGCCATATCAGATTTGTTTAAAGATTTACCGCAATGATCTAATGTACGACTTGCTCTATTGAGAAACTGTTACATGTTGGTGAACACTCTGCAGCCTCCACTATAGTTTCAGGTCAGTTATAATAACAGCACCATGAAACCGTCTGTCGGGAAAAACCACCCTTCCTTTCGAATTGATAATGAGATGTGGAAAGCCGGATTCTTCAAGCATCCGAAGTATTTTTGTAAGATCTTTTTTCCCGGTTGGCTTTATGATAATATCTGCTTGTGCCTCCACTTTTTTAACATCATGCTTTCTTAGCTCCTCCTGGAAAAAAAATTCACCTTTAATTTCAGCCCTTAATTCATCCAGTCGAAGCATAAACCCCTCCAGTATTTATTATTTGGCTATCAATTACATTTTTGGTTGCAGTTGGCTAAGCTCCCGTAATCTTCTGGAAATTCCACTCTGAGTCATCGCAGCCTTACGCTCAATAATTCCCTTGAATCCATCGGTCAATTCTTGGTAAATTCTGCTCCGGCTATCCTTGATCCGACTGTAAAGCTTCAAAATATCAAGGGTCAGAATAATTCTTGTCGAGCTGCAATTTAGTTCACCAAACAAATGTTTTCCCACCACTTCAAAACCGAGCACACGCGTATGAAAGTTGAGCGGTGAATGCTTCTCGTCTTCAAAGACATCAGTGATAAAGTGAGTATAATCACGCTCTATCACCTCCGCCGTAGCTGAACGCATCAACCGGAGTGCAATCCTTGGGTTTTTGCGGAACTCTTCAAGGATCATGAACCTGCCGATTTCAACGTATTTTCCGGCACTTTTCAGTGCTTCTTTATTGATACCCGGCATAAACTTAACATCATACTCTTCGGGAATGTCAAAAGATGGATCATAAAGGAGACGAAGTACGCCTGCCGCCCGGCCATTGATTTTTGCCAAAAACCATGAAACTCCGTCATTCCCTGAAAGCTCATCAGGAATCTGTTTCTGCACAGAGCTGATCCAGTTTTTTTCCATACAAAAGACCTGCTTGATCACTTCAAGAGCCGCGGCACGATCGCCGGCACTCTCAATCCTGTTGACGCTCACACTCGGCATAGATACTCCTTTGGCTTAATGGTTGTTTCAGTCAATCTTGTTCTTTTCAAACCAGATGGCTCTCCGTATTGCTTTCCGGAAAGTTCAGCAAGAGAAAGCATAATTTCATGAGTAACATCAGCCGCCATCCGATTGAGTTCCTTGGAATTATTGCTCTTGCATGAGGCTTCCCCGGCAAGAAGTGTCAGATAGAGATTGGACTGATGCCTGAAATCAAGCGGCTTGCCGATTCTTACTATTGTTCGCCCAAGCACCGGAACGCGTCCCTTTCTTATCCTGCACTCAAAGTCAATGCCCACAGGCACAACCGCAGCTCCTGTCTTCAAGGCTATATGACCTATTCCCGGTTTTCCCTTAAGCAGATTCTCAGGATTCCTGTTGCGCGTTCCTTCAGGAAAAATCCCGATACTTTTACCTGACCAAAGCTTTTCGACGCATCTCTTTACCGTATCATCAATACTGCCGGATAGCCGTTTACTCTCTATCCAGCGCAGTGAAGAACGTTTATGATAGACATAAACGGGATCGGTCATGTCCAATAAAGAACCGAGAATAGGGGCTTTGCCATACATCCAGTCAATGACAAAACTGATCATGCGTCCACCAAGATGGTAAATAAGCAATGCCGGCACCATCAGAACCTCAAATGAATTGTTGTGATTAAAAGCATAGATGCACGCACTCTCGGTACAAGCAAGATTTTCCAGGCCGTAGGCCTTGGTTAACAGAACATTGGGGAGCATAAGTAATCTCAGCAGGAGTGCCCTGCCGAAGGGTAACAGAGGAAGTGGCTGGAACAAACTGTGCTCATTTTGTTTCATGAGATTCCTTCAGGTACCATTGGCATCCCGGCTGCAACCAAAAACATGACAATTGTAAGAAACTAAATTAGTGTTGGGGAATGGTTACAGTCAGGCAACAATTCTGTGAAATCTCCTGATCGTTATCGAATATTTCAGGTAAGCAGGTGAAGGCGGGTAAATACATAATCAAGGGAATCTTCGTTCAGCACAATCCTTGAAAACCCGGTCGAGCCAAGTTCGATTGGCCGCTGATCCCGGTCATCGATAAATGTAGGCCTTCGTTTACCATTAAACCAGCAGACAAGCCTGATAGTGCTGCCTTCAATTTCAATGGCTGTAATGGCACGCTTTCCAATAGTGCACCCTGAGTTGAAAACGCTTGGAATAGGAAGGTTATTGTATAATCCGCTCCGGAGACCGATTACTTTACCTTTTTTGTAACAGTCATCAAGTTCGTTTTTCAACGCTGTTATTTTATTCCCTATGTCCGGGCGAAGTTCGGCAGCAGTAGATAAATAAGTCCTGCAAAGATCCTCAATCCTGTAATTCAGATAATCAACTTTTGATAGCGATTCAAACAAAGGACGATGAGTGTGACCTATGATGGAGACAATTTTAGCCTGATTTGAAAACTCATAAATTGATTTTTCAAGGGCAAACCTTTTACGGCTGTTATAAGCGACAGAAAAGTTCCTTATTCCTATAGGCTTTGCTATATATCGGAGAAACAGGCTGACTATGCGGCTGAGCATAGAATAGGTTTCCCATAAAAGTACCGAAGCCTGGTGGCCGTGAAAGAGAAGCAGGGTTTCATTGCCATAATGAAAGGTAATCGATTCAACCAGCGATGAAGCAAGCCTGTACTCCTTCTCATCAAGCAAAGCCGCATCATGATTTCCGTAAGTTTTCCAGAAAAATCCGTTCTCTTTAAACTTCAAAAAAAGGTCATAAAAATCCCCCCATTTTGAGGCAATGCTTTCCAGTGGAAACTTGAACAGCTCCTCAATATCCCCATTAAGGACAAGACTGTATTTTTCAGTCAAATAATAGTTCCCAAGAATGGTTTTCAGCAGCTCGGCGTTTTGTCGAAACTCATCAAGCCGGCCGCCGTTGCCCATGTGAAGATCACTGAGAATAACAATCCGTGACGAATGATCAAGATGAACCGGCTTTGCTTTAGTAAGCAGGCTCTCAAGATGGGCATGTTTTTTTTTAAGAAACCACATAGTGCTTTTACTAAAGCACATACTTAGGGTTTGCAGTTCAAACATGAGCGGTTATTTTAGTTTGCCCCCACGATACAGAAATAAAGCAACAGCCTTGTTTGTTCTTAGGGCATGTTTGACAGCCTCAACATTTTTGGCACATCGCAACAGTGTCTTCCATGACCTCAGATGCTTCTCTTCATGAAAGTCTGAATTCGCGATGTAATTGAATTTTTTCAACCCCACAACGTTGAAAAGATCATCTCGATTTGCAACTTCCCAGGCATCAAACATCAAAGCAAACCGGTCCTGATTATTCCAGAGATATTCGGACGGTGCCTCACCGGAATGATTTCGTATGTATGGGTGGCATGCAACCGATATTCCTCCCTGGCATGTAATTGCAGTCAGAATATCTTCGACACCGAGATCAGGGCTAATGTATTCTTTACTATCCAGCGCAAGGATATGATATTTTGACGCATCATTAGTAAGCTCAATTCCTGGAATTACAAGCATTTCATAGCTTTCCCAGGCATAGCGGGCAATGCTCCAGAGTTCTTTCTGGTATTGAGCAAACTGTTCTTTTTCAACACTCCAGTTCACTCCACACTCTTTCTTTGTGCGTAACAAACTTGCACTATCAAGCACATGGTCTGTAATTGCTATCACATCAAATCCGGTTTCGCCATACATCCTTACGACATCTTTAAGCTCACAATTTCCGTCACTCCATGTTGTATGGATATGAAAATCGCAGTACAACCATTCCATTTGGAGTTTTTTTAAATGTTTGGCCAAGAGTTAAGAGCATTTGTAAAATTTAATCCTAAAGTAGTGTATTGTGAGCTGCATTCGCTTCTCTCAATTGTAAACATCGCGTTAATTCTCCCTTTATGACATCCAGCCGCTGAGAACTTGATTATTGGAACAGTCAGATATCACTGAATGAATCATTACTGCAAAGAGAACCGATAAAAGACTTTTTATACCTCTTCAATTACAATAAGTTCACAAACATGTAACAAATCTTTCATTGTTTCCTGAAGTGAAAGCCCATAGATTAGGGCATCAAAAAAACGGGTAACAGGAACTTGTTAATAAACTACAGGACTCCATGGCTGACGAGAGTATCGGGGGAAACAACCGCACAACAGCATTTGTCATAAGCGCCCGCAGGCATACGTTGCAGAAGGCCGCCCAAAAAGTCGGAGAGGGTC
>Ga0208507_1000201_pt1 | contig 43600 bp, 44 predicted proteins | sample CryBogCBH12Aug01_FD_184626 | JGI IMG/M metagenome (GOLD analysis project Ga0208507, IMG submission 184626) | Freshwater microbial communities from Crystal Bog, Wisconsin, USA - CBH12Aug09.1 (SPAdes) (version 2) | ecosystem: Environmental > Aquatic > Freshwater > Lake | place: Crystal Bog...
TTTATTCAAAATTTTTCCTGATCGTAACTAAAAAAGTCGTTTTAAAAAAGAGTTTCAAAAATCCGGCTCTTAAAAAAGTGCCACAAAGTTTAACAAACTTTCCTCGTCTTTTTGGCCGTCTTTTTGGTCGTCTTTTGGTCGTCTTTTTATCTATGAAATGAATAAATAAAAAAAAATAAAAACAAAATAATAAACAAAATAATAAACAAAATAATAAACAAAATAATAAACAAAATAATAAACAAAATAATAAACAAAGTTGACTAACTTAGGAACAGTTGTAGGAGATTTTAGATATATCTTAGTAGATAAGTATTCGCTTGGTCTCAATGGAGGAAGAAGACTATACAATGAGAAGGCAAGATACTTCTTGATTGCCTTCCTTGGAATAGGACTAAAACTATTCAGCAATTTGTCTAGATCCTTTGTCTTTTCATTGTAGATATCAACAATTTCACTGAAGTACTTGTAAGGTAACACTTTCTTTGCTCTAGTTCTCTGCTCAGTATGGATCTGATCAGCATTCCTCTTTCTGAGGTCTCTGAGGTCACTTATGTTCTTAGGTGGTCGTCTATCAAGAATCTTATAGAACATGATGATACCCTTTATCAAATTCTCATTTGAATCTGTATTATCTAGAAGAGCTCCACTCAAGTCGAACTTGGATATCTTATCTAGATCGAATGTTTCTTTCTCACCACCAACAATTGAATTCAACTTATCTATCAACTTGGTGTAGTAGTAAGCAGTATTCTTCTTAAGCTCTCCTCTTTCTACCCTATCGATAATCCATTTCGTCAATATCTGATATGCTGTCTTTGCTGGTGTATTTTCATTGGACATGATTAATATGAATTAATGGTTTAATGATTTGATGGTTTATTATTATTTTATATTATTTATTATTTTCATTTTTCCAATTATAAAAAAAACATGCAGACCTACAGACATTTGGACATATGGACAAAGTATATTTTATAATTGCTCTTGAGCCTTTAAGAGCCTTTAAGAGCCTTATTGTCTGTAAATGACCGATGGAATCAGCTTTAAATGACCATTCTTTTTAGGATCAAGCCATATGATAAAATGGCCAACAACACGGATTTTGAGATTTTGATGGTATTTTTCCAATTCTACACATGTATCACTCTCTTTAGAATCCTTAGAATCCTTAGAATCCTTAGAATCCTTTTTAATGACAGTATTTGGATATAATGTTATATTAAACAGTACTGTATCATACGAATTACTCTTGGTGGTGTTTGTTATTAGACGCATTTTTAAACACTCTTTGTACATGGTCAAATATGTCTTATAAAAATCACTATCGATAGGTACTTTAATATATATTCTTCTTGTATTTTTACTATTACTATTACTATTACTATTACTATTACTATTACTATTACTATTACTATTACTATTACTATTACTATTACTGTCGACTACTTCAAGTGGATCACTAGGAGCACTCTGATCACTCTGATCACTCTGATCATATGGATTAAAGTACCATTCAACTAGTCCTGTGTCAAAATAAAATGGCAAATGCATCTTTTCTAAGTGGGATCCATGTTTTACTATTTGTAATGACTTTGCCAATTTGGATATGCTACCAGCTGTAAATTGCTCATTTAGATTATTTAGATTAGACATTTGTGAGTATTCTAAAGTATCAAGCATACGGGAAGTGTTCCATAATGGATAATTTACAATGGTGCCAGCATCATAATATTTAACAGTTTTATATAATGTGCAATGCATTTTCATTGTTAGTTCTAATTGTTTCTTTTCAATACTTGTCGGATGACTCTTATCAAAATGAAAAGCTTTTAATTGCTCTAAAATAACTCTTTCATCATCATCTGGAGAAGCAAGGCGCTTTAGTTCATCACTGACGATGAAACCTTTATTAATGTATTTATTAATGCGATGAGGTTTTGGTGTCAATTCATTCCATAAAATTTTCCCTGTGTGCATAGTGTATAAGAACTGATTTAGACAAGTTACACAATCACATGTAATAGCTACTTGACAGGCAGAATTATCAAATGTTTTAATAATACCTTCTGAAGTCTTAATGTTAGTGTTAATGAATTGAATATTATATTGACTTCCGGAAACAGATACATTAAGAATAGAACCATTCTCTCCAACAATAAAATCCTTATTAATGATTGTCATCAATGAATTAAGAATATTTGTTGGATTTTCACTGGTCATATTAAGAATCCATATATCAATATCTTTTGAATATGTTGAATGACCGAGTCTTGGATGAGTTGATATGCAATCAAGTACAGCTCCGCCTGCTATACAAACATTTGGATATTTATGCAAAAAAGATAAAAACTTATCAGTTTCAATAGAAAGCATTTTTGCCAGTTTTTCGATAATATTCAAAAACTTTGTTTCAATCGTTGAATAACGTGTTTGATCATAAAATTCTACAACTTTATTATTGAATCCTAGATCAATTTCAAGAGTTATAGGCAAATTCGATCGAGATTTTAACATTGGTTTTAATTGATCTAAATAATTTGCTGAATGCTCTAAATAATTTGCTGAATATTCTGAATGATCTGATTTATCTAAGCAATCAAAAAACTTATAAATTTCATATATTTGATGTAATTGATCATCAGTACAAACATCGATAAAAGTGTCAATTGAATTATTAAAATAATGCAATAAAACATTATCACATATTTCATAATTATTATGATTTTTCGGCATATAAATAGTCATAATGGTATCATCATCATATAAAGAACTGTAAGAAAGTTGTTTATATGTTATAAGAGTTTTAATCAATTTATTATGATGAGATAAATTTGTTAAATTTTCAAGAGTTGTATGTATACGAGAAGGATGATGACCGCGTCTTATTACAATGACTATAATACTCTTTGTATTCTTTGCGGTAGTAGTAGTATTAGTAGGTGTTGAGTCTACTTGTTCTGAGCGTTCTAAATGTTGTTGAGACATTTTTGAACGATAATATGTGTTGTTGGTTTATATTTTACGATTAAATGTGTGATTTTTAGATATAAAAAAAACAATTTTTCTCAAGATAAATGTCTCTAGAAAGTATATATACAAACAATACACCTGATAAGTCAACTATGAACACAAATTGTATGCCTTTAATGTCAGATGGACGAAATTTCACAGAATATAGACCAAGTTGTTGTGTGACAAACATGATTGCTGAACAAAACGGTGTCACATCTAGTTATGATCTTAAGCAACTTCTTATTCATAATACGAATGAGCTGATGAGACTCGAGAGACAACACTATGAGAATAAGGCATGCCTTGATAGATGTCATGGAGCTTTTGTTACACCTGATCCTAATAATAATGATATTTATCGAGAAAAATACTTAGCACAATTAATGAAACGCTCGTAAGTAAATAGTAGCAAATAGTAGTAAATAATATAAAGAGATTAAATAATATAAAGAGATTGAAGAATGACATCACAATTATTAACATTTGCGAAAATGGATCTTGCAGAAGCTCAAAGTCAAGATCTAAATTCAGAACTAGCATATGTTCAACCATTTAGAACGCCAATGTATGTTTTTGGGAAAATGCCTATTGATACTGATACTGCTGACATAATTAATATAATTTGTTACTCTTTCGGAGTACAAAAGAACATTTTCTGGGGAACATATTCAATAAAATCAGATATACTTAAGATAGATAATATTTGTAGATATACTTCAATATCAGTAATTAACAAAATGTTAGAAGAGAGAAAATACGATGGTTACATATTACTTAGTGATGTCGCAAAAAACAAAATGCAATGCGAATATGAGTACCATATTAGTAATGCATTAGAAAACAAGAAATCTTTTGGTTTTTTAAATGCTATTACATTGGCAGGATATGTTAAAATTATTGAAGATAGATTAAAGACAGGTAATATAGATGAAGCAGTAACATTATTTTGTAAATATTACAAATACTCATTATACTTGTATAGTGAGTATAATAAGTATATAAAAGACTCTCCAAGTGCTCAAACTCAAAGCATAAGCACTCAAGGTATAAGCACTCAAGGCATAAATAATGCACTTTTACTACAAATAAATAATGCTGTACAAGAATTTAATGGTATTGTAATCCCGAGAGAGATTTTTTTAGCGCTTGACGAATTAATCTCTTCAGAAGCTCAAGACTCTCAAGACTCTCAACAAGACTCTCTTATGAGTCTTACAAAGGCTCTCGATGTATCAATTGCTACATATAAAGACATTAATCTCCGTGGGATTAAAGTACATAACAAAAAACATATTGCCATAGCAAACAGTATTATTGACAAGATAGAAAAACGCACATTTCTAAATAGTGCACACAAAGACATTAAAACATGTCCAAAATATTCTGATTGTGCAGGTGATTTAACTAATTTATCTGATTTATGCATGTTGTACACAAATTTCTTATTATAAGAGGATACGTTTCCCGAATACCTTTGATAATTACCAGAGCAAGTGGGACGTGCCGTCCCCCTGAGCGAGGGGGCTATGGGGGACAGCTGTCCCCCATCCAATTATTGAAGTGTCCAAGTATTTGTACGAGGTGCAAGCTTGAAAACACGGTCGTCTAATTTATGTGCATAATGATGAGCACATCCATCACATTTTACTACATTATCTAGAGATACATCAGGAAATGCAACGATAAATGAGTCTTTATATCTGCTATTAACATTATCTTTTAACACATTAACAGTGCCATAAAAATAATCTACTACATCATTTGGGTATGGACAGGGAATAAGTTCCTCATTTGTAAATAGGTCATAGGAAATAATATCTAATGTTTGTTCATTTATATAATGAACAGTACCGTCTCTGAAAACAGATCCAATGTACTCATAACTTGGAATAGTGACAACCTTAAACATTTTTATACTAGTAACACATAATTTGTAATTATTTTCATTTTTCTTCGTTCCATCTTGATTCAAAACTTTTATTTTCTTCATTTAATCTTTCTGTATACATTTTATAACCAAAATATCGTATAGGTGAACTCAAATTATTATATAGATAATGAGTTGTATTATCATCTGTATATCTTCCATCCCATTTTAAATATTTGGATGAAAGTCCATATTTATTTTCAAATGATGGAAATTTATTATTTTCAATTTCCTTACGTCTTTGAGCAAAAGGATTCTGATATTCAGCCATTAATATAATATGTATATCTTATTGTTAATTATAATCTTTATGTATTAATTTCGTAATAATGAATAATAACATTCATCACATAAATCACGTGGACACGGATTACATGAATTACAGAAAATAACATCTGTATTTGTTTTATCGCAATTATCACAATCTCCATGGCATACTAAATAATAATCAAGATCCATTATATACTTATTACATTGATCTGATGTGTGAGTATCAATAATATACTTTGTGGTCATTGGTATTGCCTTTAACATTCTCTCTTTTGAAAATTCTATTCCGTCATTAGTTATTTCATCTATTATAGCCATTTATATCCAGTTTATTGTATAGTTTATTGTATAGTTCTTTAATAATTTTTCTTTTAATATTAGTTAGGCTTATCTAGGTGTGGACATATCATTTGGGGGACGTGCCGTCCCCCATACCCCATCGCTTTAGATATTTTCCAAAAAGTATTTAAAAATACAAAGCGATGAAAGGTATAAGAGACAGAATGTTCCCCTGAGCAAGGGGGATATGGGGGACGGCACGTCTCCTGAGCAAGGGGGATATGGGGGACGGCACGTCTCCTGAGCAAGGGGGATATGGGGGACGGCACGTCTCCTGAGCAAGGGGGCTATGGGGGACGGCACGTCTCCTGAGCAAGGGGGATATGGGGGACGGCACGTCCCCCACTTATATGCAATTGTTGCAAAAAATGTGCCCACATGTAAGTGCTCTTGGTTCTACAACTTTATGTAAACATACAGCACAATCTACGTTTATATCCTCATACAGTTTAATGATTTTAGTTATACTTTCTCTACATTTCGGACAACATGTTTGAAAATGATACATATCAATGATTTTTTTGTATGATTGAAAATCCTTACACTCACATACCATAGTACGAGTGTAATCTCTATTATATTCTACAAATAATTCAAACACTTCAACAAAATCAACACCACAAGCAATTAATATTGGATTATATGGAGAATCGTATATCAATTGCTTTGGATCATGCATATAGATCCATTTTGCAACAGTAATATCTTTTCTTTCACATGCTTCATAAAATGGACTTTTAACATGAAAATCAGATAATGTATCTGGTTTCACTGACCATATCCACTCAGCAATATCAATATGTCCATAATAGCAAGCAGTTGCAATAGGATTATGTTGACTTTTACCACAATGAGTAACAAGTTGACTTGGATCAATTTTGTATACCCATTGTGCAATGTCTAAGTAGCCATATTTACAACATACATACATAACTGTTTCATTATAAATGCCATAATATAAATAACTTGATTGATTTGATCCACTTGAGCCATTTGAGCCAGATGGGCATTGTTGTTTTATACCTTCTGGATATATTGAATGAAGCCACTTTGCAAATTTAAGATGTCCATATTCACATGCTCTGTATATTGGAGATACTGACAATTTTTTCTTAATATGATTTGGATCTATTGAATGTATCCATTGCGCTATTTCAATATTTCCATTTTTACAACAAGAGTATATTCCAATAATTGATTTTGTAATTATATCAGGGTCTATTTTATGGAACCATGACAATATATCAATTTTATTTTCACTACATGCAAGGTTGAACATTTTGTCGTTATTTAATATATATCCGGGGTGTTTCTCATAAATAAATTTCAATATGTGTAAATGACCATATATTGTTGCCACTTCAATACACTTTGATAATTTCGTACAGAAATCGTTTAAGTACAATGATTCATATAATTCAATATATTCTAGATTGCCATATTTGCAACAAGATAACAATGAGTCATCAATATCTTGATCTAGTTTAATTACACCAGCCGTGAATAAAGGTCTAATAATCTCTAAATTTTTACTATTTATAGTGCATGCAAATTTAATAGTATAAGAATCCATTATAACAATTGCATATAAAAATATATTGTGTAGCACATTATACTACGTAGATTATGCCATCTACTGTATCTACTGAAGATTATTTAAGAGCTAATTGTCAACAATCTATTAATTGGGTAGCTTATTATAAAGTGCCTCAGTTACTTTCTGGAGGAGATTTTGAGAATTTGCACATTATGAATATTTATTTTACTCATATATTTAATAGTTCATCAAAAAAGAAGATGATAACATTATTTTGTGGGGGACGTCCCGTCCCCCAAGCATTCTATTTATTTAAACATGAAGTTGAATCTTCTAGCCTCAAATCCGAAGATACTTCTTCTGGACAACCGACTGAATCGACAGGATCAAGGACTATTTCCGAATTATGTCCACCAACTATAATAAAACTTAAAAACATTAAAGATGTTGTTAATCATTTAAGTGGTAATGAGCTTAAAATGATTGGTATTAAGTACAATAAATTTATTAAAACGCAAGATACTTCGTCTAACAAGGAGACTAAAGAAGCTATACCGCAGGTTAATAATGGAAAATTAGATCTATCATACCTAATGGATATTACAGATGATGATATGTTAACATATACTACTGGAAATGGTGATTATCTATTTGTTGACACATTGGTATTAGTTCAAAATTTTAGATTACTCGAACAACAAGAAAAGAATGAAGAAACATATGAAGAAAAGTGGCAAAAGTGGCTTAGTAGATTTATTTCACTGAAAGCACTAACTATCGCGCATATGCCTTCATTAACATTTAATCATGAAATACTAAAGACTAAAAATATTGAGATTATCAATATACACGAGTGTCCTAGAACTGATATTCGAACATTATATACTATACTTAAGTATTCAAATGCCAAAGAGATTAATATCAACAATATTAATCTATGTTGCCAATTTGATAAAGATAATATGTATGTAAAGGATGAAGAATGGAAGTCTATAAATAATAATAGTGCAAAATATATATCGCTTAATACACAATATCTTGAAACTGATACAATAGATTCAATATTAAAATGTGTAAATTGTTTGGAGAAATTTATTATGCATGATGACTCTTTTGAAAAGTGTATGAAGACAATGATTCAAGGATCTAGTTCAAGATTTCCATTATTACTTATTAAATGGTCTGACATAGTAAAAAATACGCCGTCTGGAGTTAGTGTTAAATGGCGTCCTACATTTTCAGGAATGTACAAAAGTACACGATTTACAATTTCAGAATCAATGGCAAAGATAATGGATAAAAAGTGGACTACATGCTGAGCATGGTCTTCAGTATGTTTTTAGGAAGAATCTTTTATGTATTTCTTTCTCTTCGATGTTGGATCATCTTCGTTTATGAATTCATCACAATTCATTGTATTATCTTTGTCAGAATATTTTAAATCACTTAATTTATCTGACAACGAGTTAATTATGTTGTCTTTTTCTGTTAACTGCACTTTATATGATAAATGTCTGTCGTGTGCAACTTTTTTAAGATGTGAAAGTAATTCTTCATATTCTTTGCAATATGCTTTATTATTATTTTTTCGTGCTTTCATACGTTCTTCGTAAGTTGCATAAAATCCAATTGATACATCTTTTTTAACTTGGTTTATCATTTGTGGTAGAGTTATGATATCTTCTTCATTATCATCTATCTCACTAATACAATTGTCAATTAAATTAATTTCTATGCCATATTCATCAACAAATCTTTTAATTGTATTGATACACATACTTACGTTGTCGGGTTTAACAGAACCAGTATACTCACCTTTATATATTTCGTTCAATAAATAGCAAATAATAGTGTTTCTTTTATACACATCATCAGAAGCATTGACATCAAATGGCCACGTGTCTTTGTGATCAATTAAACTGTTTAGAAGTTTGTAATAATAGTAATATCCAAATTTTCCAACATACTCTATATAATAGAAAATGTCTGACCCAGTGAAATTGCTTCTGTAAATTTCTGGTATATCATTAAACAGATCGCATGAATGTTCATGACAATTATTGTATTTATCTAAGAATGTTGCGAGAGTTGGCGTTGCCATTTATTTTTTCTAGTTTCTTTTAGTTCTTCTAGTATTTTTTCTTTTTAGAACATTTTTTCGTGAAAGAAAGTTAAAATCGAAACAACTGGACTAATTGAAGACATAAAGAAAAAATGAATTAAAAAATGAATAAAAAATACTTAATAATCAATTACTCAAATACTCAACATCACAAAGTCATGAATCTACTCATATACAATTCAATTATTATTGGCACTTTTACAGGAGGGCTTATTGGTCTATGTGTAAGAAATTATTTTTTTGATTGTGCAGATGACACGACGGTTTATGATTTACTATCCGTTGCATGCATAGTTGGCACCATTACTGCGAATGCAAATGCATTAATTGATATGAACAATAAGCATAGTAGTAATAATTAACTACCCAAACTCGGGAAATCGCTAGTGATCAATGTAAAGTCCTTTGTTATCACCTTTGGTGTATCCTTTGTCTTTGTAAGCATCTTCTTAATGTATTCACGTGCTTCTTCTCTATCTAGAGCATATTGTTCTCTTTCTTCACGTGTATCATGATTAAGATCTAATAACTTCTTTCCACAATGACAATCAACATTGAATAACTGTGTACCAATCTGATTCTTAAGATTTAAGAGATCCTCAATAGAGATCATAGAATGATGACCAGATTCGCATGTATACTTTCTGCCATCTTTTATGTATGTTGACCATGAAGAGCCACAATATAAGCCTTCTGTAGAACATCTCCAACATGGATATCTCTTCCCATTTACAGAAAGAATAATGCCGTTGCAAAATTGTTTGCAACAGATTGATGGACGAAGTACAATCTGTCCATCGACATGAATTCTAATCCCTCCACGAAATGGTTCGCTTGTATATCCTCCAAGTATAGTACTCTTTGAGTCACCATACATTTGAATGTTACGATTGTTTTGGCAGACGCTGACAATTTTCTCCATTGTTTGCAGTCGTAACTAGAACTGCCTTCGAAATTTTTGATCATTTTTTGGGGGACGTGCTGTCCCCCATAACCCCCTCGCTTGGGGGACATTCTGTCTCTTATACCTTTCATCGCTTTGTATTTTTAAATAATTTCTGGAAAATATCCAAAGCGATGGGGTTATGGGGGACAGCTGTCCCCCAAGCTGTGTCCCCAAAAAATAATATCTTTGTACATCATATATTGTACAATGCTTTTAACAATTAAAGACAAAGTTGAGAAATATGTTGATAAAAATAATGACTATCTTAGGAAAGCATATGCAAATGAAGATTTTACAGGTAAATTTATTATTAATATGATATACAAGAAAAATCAGAAGGGCGGGCAAAGCCTACCAAAAAATAATGAAGGAGAACTCAGCGACTTTATTATTAAAGGAGAGGAATTTGACGCAGATACAGACAGAGAATTATTTGGATTTTTAGGAGCTTTAGATCTAACAGATACAATAAATAATGTTTACGGAGAGCAAATTGGAGAATGTGTAATTTTAAATAAACGTGCTTCACATTTATATAAATTTAAGAATGTTTCTATTAGGCCTTCTATTAGACTTCCTAAATGTATTGATTTAAATCAATATGATAACTGTTGTAACTTATTTACTTTTGTTGTCTATATGCGCACTGATAGCAAAAGTAAATCATTTAGCGCATTGTACAAATCTCTCGAAGATATTCAAGAATCTGTACTGAATATTAAAAATATATTACCAGAATGGATATCAAGAATCTATATTGATATTTCTGTAATAACAGCTCTAAAATATATTAAATTGCATGAATGCGAAGAATCAATGATTCTTCTTGACAAGATTATTAAAGTACTAGATAACTTATTCGCTGATAGAAATGTTGAGATATATGTAGTATTAGAGTGTAATCCAGAATATCCAATCGCGTACTTTAATTTATTTAAATCCTTACCATTAATTGAAGAAGATGTAAATATGGTTGCATTCTTCTCTGGTGAAAATATTAAACATTCTTCAAAAAAGAATATATGGGAAGAGTTTAATGATTTAGTTCATACTTCACCTATTAATATTTCTATTAATATTCCTAAAGAACAAGGAATATGTTTATTTAAAGTTAATGTATACCCGCAGGCATATAGAAAGGCATATAAGAAAGTATTTATGAAAAACACAAAGAATTTGAACAATGAAGATTGTCTTATAGAATTTTTACATTATCTTTTTGAAATATCGCTTTAGAGAGTTTACTATTATTCTATTTTAAAAATACAAAGCAATGAAAGGTATAAAAGACAGAATGTTTATAAGCAAGGGGGTTATGGGGGCAACTGTCCCCCGAGCAATGAAAGGTATAAAAGACAGAATGTTCCCCGAGCGAGGGGGCTATGGGGGACAGCTGTCCCCCGAGCAATGAAAGGTATAAAAGACAGAATGTTCCCCGAGCGAGGGGGCTATGGGGGACAGCTGTCCCCCACCCTAGCAAATTAAATAAGCTATTGTAGGGGTGTCAGTGATTTGAACATTATTTAAATTACAAATCTTTATTGTAAAATGATTATTACTGACATTGCAAACAGAAACAGTTAATCCGACAGTCGAAATGGTTGTAAAATTAACTAGGATTACTGAATTACTTGTAATGCCAAGAAATCCATTCCAATTAGTAACATCGAAACTAATTGGCGTATACGATGCTAAAGTTATACTTTGTTGCATCGTGATAAGGCCTGACGGAGTATTAATAGGAACAGGTGTTATTGTAGATGTGAGTTGTGAGTATGAACTATGACCAAAATTCAAATAGCTACTGTTACTAACATTATCAATATTAATACTGTGCACTGACAAATTGTTAGAAATGTTTTCTGAACCATAAATTTGGACAGTACCTGTTGTTGTTAGATTACCATTAATTCCAACTGCTCCATTCAGATTAACTGTTCCAGTTGCATTAATGTTGCTATATAGATTAACTGTTCCAGTTGCATTAATTATACTATTAACATTAACATCTGGTGCCGTGATATTAACATCAGAAGATGCAGACACCGCTACAATTGATCCAGATAAGTCTAGTGTATTATCAGAAGAAACAGTAATATCTCCAGAGCCATTAACTGTAGATACAAGAATATTGCCTGCTCCGTTAGCAGACACATTGATGTTGCCTGCTCCAATTGTGGATACATTGATGTTGCCTCCAGTAGAATTCAATGAAATTGATGAACCAGTTACACCTAAATTGCCTAATATAGAAACCGCTCCATCAAGGGAGACAGTTCCGGTTGCCTAAATATTACCAAGGACGGTAAGAGATCCATCCAAAACAGATGGTCCAGTAACAGATAAAGATCCATAAACATTAACAGGGCCTGTAACAGAAAGATCACCAGTTATATACTCATTTCCTATAATGGTTTCATTACCTGTAATAGTTTCATTACCAACAATAGAAACATTTCCAGAAATTGCAGATAGACCAGTAATATTAACTACTCCGCTGAGGTTACTTTCTGTTCTAGACGTGAAAAATTGTGTGTATAAGTGTTCACTGTTAAAGTACTTGTATATTTGTATACTTGTATAGTAGAAAATCAAAAATTACTTTTAAAGCAAGTAATCAATTAAGTAATCAAGAAATCAAGTAATCAAGTAATATTGTACGTTAAAAATATGATCAATATAAACTTTATTCACTATATACAAGTTATACAACCTATAATAACAGAAGAAAATGGATACGGGTCTAGATGTAGGATTAGATGATGATTTTAATATAGATCTTGATCTAGATAGTGTAAACAAGATAATTAACAATACAGAAATTCCTGTTAAACTGCCAAAAAGTTCTCAAAATGCTCAAAATGCTCAAAGTAATCAAAATGCTCAAAGTAATCAAAATAATCAGCCTTTTAAGAAAATAGTACCAAGGATGCAAAGAGGGCTTGATATGGGATTTGAAAACATTATTAATAAGAACGTAGTTAATTTTGTTAAAGATAATACATCATTAATCAAAAATTTGCCAGATGCTGGTGACAATCAACAAGATGGAGAATTAAAAAGATTTAAGCAGAGTCAAAAGAAAGAGCAAGAAGTTGAACACTTTTCTCAAGAATCTCAGGAGAATGCCCTCGAACAGGAGAATGCCCTCGAACAAGATGATGTTTACCCAGAAATTTCTCAAGACAATAATAATTTCGGTCAAGAAGATGATTTTGGTCAACAAGAAGAGAATTTTGGTCAAGAAGATGCTTATGCATACCAGAATTCTGATCAGAATAATCAGAATAACCAGAATAATGATCAGAACAATCAAGGACAAAGTGCTGAAGAACCTGTGACAATAATGGATAAACATACACTTAAGAAGGTTAAGACAGAGTTTCTTGCTAAAATGACAAGACTATCAAAGTATGAAATTTATCCATATAAGCCTTTTACATTGGCAGATGATTATGATGATATTAAGAATGAATATGAACGCATGATTGAAATTAAAAATATGGCGTCATGGCAAAAGAAATGTAGATCGTTTGTTGTCGGATTTTCGGGAATAACTGAATACTTGATGTATTCGATGGGTAATCCTTATGATATTGAATTAAAAGGATGGTCAAAGCAGATGATGGTAGAATTGGATGATGAACAGTACGAAGAGGTATTTGAACAGTTATATGAAAAATATCATGACATGATCGAAATAAGTCCTGAACTTAAGTTATGTGGATTGGTTTTATTTAGTGCTTATTCATTTAACATATCAAGTAAACATGCACGTTCTATGTGTTCAAAAGACCCAGATCTTAATGAAGTATTAAAGAGAAATCCACGAATGAAGGAGGAATTTGAAAAAGAATTACACTTATTGCAGAAAGAAAAGATGACAAAGGAAGGTCAAACAACGAATGGTCAGTCAAACGGATCACTCTTGAGCACATTTGCTAACTTATTTTCACAACAGACAACAGTCAAACCTGTACAGAGCCAGCAACAATCGCAGGGTCAACAGGGTCAGCAACAACCACAAAGGGCATACGTTCCAAGGACGGGACTAGCAAGAACACCAATTAATAAAAATGCCCAGAGAGACCAGAGAGACCAGAGAGACACATTGTCAACAGCGCCAGCAGATTGTGATGACATAATGGAATTATTAAAAGAGAATGATAAAGTGCATGGGTTCTCAGGAGGATCAGGAAATGCAGGACAAGCTCGTAGATTGAGTATAAACGATAGTGAAATTGCTTCGAATTTCAGTAGCAATAGACGAGTTAGAGCCTAATACTCCAAATGCTTCTAATATTTCTAATATTTCTTATTTTTTCTTACTCTTTTCTTACTCTGTATTATAATACTTTCAAGAAGAATAAGAAATTTAAATGTCTTTAGAACTAGCATGCATGAGTAAAACTGCATCAGCTGGAGGTTTAAATATTCCAGAATTTAAACAAGCATTAATTCAACGTGTTCCTCACAGAACACAAGATATTATCAATGCAAGATTAAGAAGTGTGTTGCACGACATATGTGTACAAGAAAATATTGTAACACGTTCTGGATTAATTCCTACTGTGCAACAACCAAGTCAAGCATCTCATAGTGCTTTTATTTTTATGTATGCATAATATCAAAGTGCTTTTTAGTACTTAGTACTTAGTATTATTATGAGTGCTTAGTATTATGAGTACTATTAGTTAGTAGTTTTTAGAGACATCTTTAGTTTTGGAGCAGTAGCCTTTTTCTTTCTTATGTATTTCTTCTTTTTACCAGAATCATCATCATAACCTTCACTTAAATACATACTAATTGTCTCTTTAATATTATCTATACTATCTAGTTCTTCTAACCACATACTATTTTCACTTGTCGCCATTAATTTAGCATATTTGTCTCTCTTGTCTTGTAACTCTTCCTCAAGTTTTTTAATACCGTCAGTTAGAAGCTTATAAAATTGTTGTTTCAAAAGATAATTATAGTTACCTTCGCTCTGTTCTTCGTCAATTTGATCTTGTTGAAGAAGTTCAACTTCTCCTGCACTACTCTTATTTTTAATATCAAGTGCTTCATTGACTAATCTTTTTGTTCGTTTATGAGTATTCTTGTAGAATTGATACTTTTCAAGTAAAACTTCAAGTTGTTTCTTATTTTTCCCCTTTGTTTTAATCTCATGATCTGGATCATTAAGACAAATTATGAATCTTATCTTATTTTCCCACATAATTATTTCAATTTGTAGATCTTCTAGGTTTGCTTTCTTTCGTTCACCGTAAATTTTTAGACGCGCATTACAATAATAGGTTAAAATCTCTTCTGGAGTTTCATATTTTTTAATATCTCCATTCATATCAAAAAGATGCATGTTTGACATTGTAATTGTCTCAGATAAATGATACTTTTTCTCAAAAGCATCAATGTCTTCAAGTGCTTTGTCAAGAATTTCAGCACTTTTAAAGATAATAGTGTAAGTAGATTTGACAGGATCCGATGCATATTCATAATCAACAATATCGCTCTCCTCTTGTTTAACTTTCTTAGTCTTTTTTGTTTCAGTCTTAGCCTTAGTCTTTTTAATTACTGGCTCATAATCATCTAGTTGTGATCTTAAGAATTTATCATATGCGCCAAAACTTTTACACCTATTAGTACCTACAGGCAGTTCAGTAACATAAATAGTAGTGTCGTTTATTCTCTCATATTTTCCTCTTACAATATATGATTTATTTTTCTTTCTACTTGAACCTTCAACAAGTTCAATAGTTCCTGTGAACCCTCTATAAAATGGAAACATCTCAACAATTTGTTCTCCATTGAGATATCGTTTAATATTATCTATAATATCAATAATATTAAAACATGGTATAGTAGATGACCACCCAGTTCCAATACCTAGACAACCATTAATCAAAATAAGAGGCAATATTGGTGCAAGATACAATGGCTCAGTTATAAGATTATCATCACTATTATATATGTAGACCTTCTCATCATCTTTATTAAAGAGATCTCGCGTATATGGCGAGAGATATGTACCGATGTATCTTGCGGCGGCATGATCTTTTCCATTCTCAAGACGTGTGCCAAACTCACCTTCAGGAACTAGAAGATTTAAATTGTTTGAACCAACATAGTTTTGTGCAAGATTTATAATTGTGCTATGTAAATTAGCATCTCCGTGGTGATAAGCCATATGTTCTGCAACATATCCTGCAAATAGTGCTACTTTGATCTCTTTAACAATGGGTTTATTTAAGGCGGCTTGAATAATCTTTCTTTGACTTGTTTTTAGTCCATCCATAATCGATGGAACAGCACGTTCTGTACTACATTTCGAAAATTCAACAAGCTTTGTATTAATAAATTCCGTAACGTGCATGATACGTTTCATGTATTTATTACCATCATAGTACTCATCAGGCTGAAACATGTTCTCTTTTTTAGCATCTGCTGGCTTGAGTACAAGCTTAATTTTCTCCTTCTTTTGTTCTTTCTCTTGCTCTTGCTCTTTCTCTGAGCCTGTCTTATCGGATACTGAACCTTCTGGAGTTTTTGAAATATTATTTGATTTAATATCTAACAATATTTCGGAAACCTTTCTTTCAATATCTTCATCAATTATATCATTTATATCATTTATATCATTTATATCATTTATATCATCGAGATTTTCAGACTCAGCAACTGAAGGACTCCCTGAAAGACTTGAGCCATGTATATGTTGTAGAATCCAATCTTTTCTCTTATCTGATGCCTTATTTTTTGATGATGATTTACCAAAAGCTTTCTGAATACTTTCTTTGTATTGATCATCACATTCATATTTTTGAAGTTTCAAATTTCTGAAATATGCTTTTGATTCATCACGATTCGATGTACCAAGACCCTTGTAATATTTAATATAATGCTTTACATCAGGATTTTCAATAAGCCACTCTTTATATTCTAGTTCGTCATAAAAATCTTTCATGTGAATCTTGTTTGCATCATCCTTAAAAATCTTCAAAATTGGAGTTAAAGGAGATGCAAGATACGATATTTCTATAAGAGAAGGACAGAACGATACGAAAAAATTCATTATAAGACCTTTAATATGACTTCCATCAACATCAGCATCGGTCATAATCCATACCTTACCATATCGTAATTTATCAAAATTCTCTTTAATACTATAATCTAATCCATGTTGTACTCCTGTTGCAAGGATAATTTTCATAATTGTTTCACTATTAGAAATATCTGTAGATGACGAATCATTTGTATTCTTAATTTTACCCCTGAGAGGCATTGTTCCGAAATATTCTCTCTCACTTGGAGGTAATCCAGATACACAATTTTTAACTGATGATATAGCAGATTCACCTTCACCTAATATTAGGATACATTTATTTCGTTCTGATGCTATTAATGATTTTGCATATTTTGCGTCAGTCAATTCCTCTATATCTACTCGTCCTCTTCGAGATTTTGTTTGAGTTACGAGCGATTTAAGATCTTTCTTTGACATTCCTTCAAGAGCATTTTTAAGAATACTTATCTTTGTATCACCTAATTTCTCAATAAAGGCAGTTTCTTCTTCTGGACTAAGAAATGTGCATTTTTTCTTATAAGAAGATGTTGGCGTTTCAAGCGTTTCCTTTGTTTGTGATCCAAACATTGGATTTTCTAATGTGCAATTGATAAATATAAACATGTTATCCTTAATTAATTTCTCTGATAAATTCTGCATTCCTTTCTTTTTCTCTTCAGCATATGATTTGAGTCTTTTTGACAATAAAGTTCCGACATGTTCTACATGTTTTCCGCCTTGATAAGTGCAAATTCCGTTGACAAACGATACATGTTCAAATGAGCCTTCTGGACTGGCCGCCACTGCTATTTCCCAATCTTCATTAACTACTTTGTACACACGTTTACATTCTCCTCTTGATCCAATGTACATATCAACATATCTTTCAAACGATTTTATTGGGATCTTTTCATCATTAAAGTATACAGTTAATCCATTTGATGTACCTGCAATATCATATGCACGTTTTTTCATAAGTCTTATATGATCACCATCTGCAAGAGATGTAATTCCAAATCTTTTGAAATCTGGTTTAAAAGAAATTGATGTGTATGGAGCTGTTGTGCACTTTGTTATAACTGGAACTGTACATTTCGACATATTATCAGTAAATGTTTGAGTATATTTTAGTTTTCTGTATGAATCAACCGTTTCAATCTTAAATTCTGTCGAGAGAATATTACACAGTTTAGACCCATAACCAAACTGTCCTCCAACTCTGCGTTTTTCTGAATCATCATAATTCCTGCTTGTTAATAGTGATCCAAAAATCATTTGCGGAACATACATTCCACACTTATGCATAGCTATATCAACGCCGTCTCCATCGTTTTTGACTGTAATCTCTTGAGGAGTTACATTAATCCAAATAGTTTTAGGAACACGATAAACATGATCTAAATAGATTTTATTATCTGGTTTAATAATACCTGCTTTCATCTTTTCTTGGACTGCGATTGTATCAATCATACGAACATACTGATCTCGTGCATTTACAAGACATTCATCATATAACTTATAAATACCTTTGACATATGATACATTTTGCTTTACCATTGCAGTAGAATCTTCATTAAGATTAAACATGTTGAACGTTTCCATAAACGTACTACCAACATGCTGAGACGGTCTTAGCAATATGCTTTCTACATGTTCTATCTTTGAATAAATATCATCAACACTCTGTTTGCCGGCACTCTCTTTGATGACGGTGTCTTTTATGGCTAATTGAATTCGTGGTTTTATTTGCTTATCTTCTTTGTTATTAGTACTATTAGCACTATTAGCATTGTCAGTACTATTAGCATTAGTACTATTAGTACTATTAATTTTCAATTTAAGTTTCAATGACATGCGTTTTTATCAAATAAATTGCTTTGATTTTCTTTTTTTTTGTTTTTTAGTGAGCATTTTTCTTTTATAAGCATTCAAATCAGCATTCAAATTCACATCTAATAATAATATGATCTTCATTAACAATAAATTGAAACACATAATCTTTTGAATTAACTTCAATCTTTCTTATATTTTCATCATTCTGATCGTATTTAATGTTTACAACTTTATCTATTTGAGTTTCATCTTCATTTTGATAAATTACATTCTTCATAAAATAGATATCCATATGGCCAATATTTGTACTAACTGTGTATCCATTTAGTACATTGCGTCTCATGCGAGTGTAATCAAGAGAACATATCATCTGTAATAATTTTATTACAGATGGATCACTAATAGCATTAGTATTACTACTAATAGTAGCTCTTACTATATCTAATATGCTCTGAGGATTATGAGGATCATGAGGATCATGAGGATTATGAGGATTATGAGCACTTATATCTGATAATTTTAACTTATACTCCATGAATGTGGGCACTATATAAAAAAATGCTAAAAAATAAAAAACTTTTAAATGCTAAAGACTAAAGGCTTTAGTGAGAAATGGCAAGTATTTACACAAATAAATATGCACCCGGAGAAGGCGTAGAGACTAATGATTTGCCTAATAACACTAATAACACTAATAACACTAATAACACTAATAACACTAGTGATGAAGCATATTTATCTTTTATTGCCGACAAGAAACTCGTATCAGATGAGGTTATTGAGTTGTTAAAATATATGCCAGAATTTGTAGAAATTGTTTATTATCTTGGTACATTAGGATCTGTTACAGACTTAGATAATGTTTTTAGTGATCTTGAGCAAGAATATCAATGTGAAATTTATAATGTTGCTGAAAATGAGTACCAAAAAATTGTTCTCGTTAAGCATACATCAATTGTTGGGGCTGATGAATGTCCATTAGAATCATATTTGACATTCATAAAATCGATCACTAATGATATGGTAATCATCAATATTAGTGTTCATAATGAGTTGATAACATTCGCATACAAATTGCTTTAAAAGACTCTCTCTCTATTTTAAAATAGTCTTTTAAAAGTTTAAAATAGTCTTTTAGTAGTATTTCTTTGTAATAAGGAATAAAGTAAAAATAAATATATAGTCTTATATGAATGGCCGATGATGATTTTGAATATAATGTAGACTATGATAATGATTATAATGGCAATGATGATTATAATGGCAATGACGATAACTGTGATTATTCAAGCAATCATTCCGAATCTGAATCAGATTCTAATCAAGAATCTGATTCGGAATGTTTCGAAGTCGACTCAGATACAGAAGATTGTGAATGCGGAGAATGTAAAGAATGTAAAGATTATGAAAAAATGATGAAGGTGAACATTGAGATACAAAAAATTAAGCTTAGCGGACAAAAGATTAAACTAAAGGTAAAAGATCAATCTGATCAACAACAAAATCTTCTCACTGTTAGAGAGAATAGAGAGAATAATCAATCAAACAGAGACAATGGAGAGAATAATCAATCAAACAGAGACAATGGAGATAATAGAGATAATAATCAATTAAAGAGAGAAAATAATCAATCAAACAGGATAGAATCAATTATGGCTTTAAATGACAGAAAGGATATGAATAATCAGAAAGATCTAAAAAATCAAAGAGATCAAAAAAAAATGAATACAAGAGTTGTGACAAATTCAAAAACAGTTGATAAAAGAAGTAAAAAGTTTTTATCGATATACAATAAAAAATCAACATTGTACAATGAATATGTTGAGAAGATTAGATATTTTAATTCACAAATAGCAGATGGAACAATTGATTATGATGAAATGTATAAATATTATAGCACAAACCTCGAAGTGTTTAAAAATTATAATACAGACAATAATAAGAGTGACTTATACGGTAAATATAAAGAGTTGAATGATAAAAATTTCGTTGCTTCAATAGAGTATAATACAAAGGATACCATATGTGAAGAATGTAATGTTTATAGAATATATCATTCTGACTCATGTATGATATGTCCAATATGTGGAGATCAACAAGATATTCATATAGAACCTGAGAGACCATCATATAAAGATTTACCTTATGAGACTACATATTTTGCATATAAAAGGATTAATCATTTTAAAGATCATCTGACACGTATTCAGGCAAAGGAAACGACAAAGGTTCCTCAGATAGTTTTGGATGTTGTTCTTGTTGAATTTGTAAAAGAGAAACATAATAATTTATGTGATTTAAACCATGTTATGGTAAAAAACTATTTGAAGAAATATATTCGTTTTGGATACAATAAATATTATGAGAACTCTCAACAAATTATTACAAGAATAACTAAAATACCTCCACTTAAAATTCCAAAAGAGATTGAAGAACAATTGATTTCAATGTTTAATCAATTTGAAAAGGCATTTCAAGAATTTTGTCCGAAAACTAAATCGAATCTTATATCATATCCATTTATTCTTCATGAATTTTGTGAATTATTAGGATATGATGAATATTGTAAATATTTTTCATTGATTAAAACGAATGAAAAAATCCGTGATCAAAAGTCAATATACAAAAAGATTATTAATAAACTTGGTTGGAAAAAAGTATCTTAATAGTATAGGTACATAAACAAGCATATAAAAGAGCAAAGAAATGAGTTCTCGAAAATTAGATAGTCCTTACAAAATATCAATTGTTGGTAATTTCAATGTTGGAAAAAGTTCTGTAATCAATAGGTGTTTGTTTAATAGATTTAGTGAAATTACAGAAAGTACAATCGGATCTGCATTTTATTCAATACAATCTTATGATTTATCACCTATTTCTTCTACTACTTCTGCTTCTTCTGCTACTTCTGCTATTGCTGAAAAAGACCAGAAAGACAAAGCAATTAAAGTGCACATATGGGATACTGCCGGACAAGAAAGATATATGTCGCTTATACCTATGTATGTACGAGGATCAGATGCAGTTATAATCGTTTATGATGTTACTGCATCTGATTCATTATATTCAGTTAAGAGTTTTATTAAGAATATTAATAGTTATATAGAAGAACCTATCATATATATTGTAGGAAATAAGATTGATCTTTTTAAAGATATTCATATTGTTAAGCTTGAAGTTGAATTACTTGCAAGAGAGCTTTCAATGCCACACTATGATGTTAGTGCAAAAGATGGAACAAATTGTGATCAATTGCTACAACCAATAATCGAAAGTATATATAATGCACGAAAAACAACATTTCAAGATTCTCAAGATAATTTCGATAATCAACAAAATACAGTTAATCTTTCAGGTGCAGGTTCAGGTTCATATTCTTTTTTAAACTGCTGTGGGGGAACCTAGGTTCCCCCTGCCCCCTCCTCTCCAAATGTTAGGGGAACCTAGGTTCCCCCTGTCCCCCTCCTCTCCGAATGTTGGGAACCTAGGTTCCCAATACCAGAATGTTCCTAAGCGAGGGGGCTATGGGGGACGGCACGTCCCCACCCCAAAAAAATGATTAAAAATTTATAATATTGTAAAAATAATGAACTGCGCTCTCTACATTCTTTACACAAAGAAGATGCAAATTGAGTCAATCAAATCCGCAATGCGTTCAATCGTTAACAACCGAGATACAATTAAGAAGTATACAACTACAGAGTTACGTAATATTATTGATTATGCTGGAAAAGAGTATTATAATTCTACTGATGCTGGAATAGCAGTGACACTTCCAGATCCAGTTTATGATTTCATTCGTGATACTTATGAACGACGACAAAAGACTAAACTAGATCCTATGTACCATGTTCCTGAACCACTTGCTCCTTCTTCTTCTATTTCTTCTAGTAGTCCTCATAGTCCTCATAGTAGTAGTCCTTCTAGCATCTCCAAAGCAGATAAAGGCGAGCGTCTCGTGAAGTTACCTGTTGAATTGTACTCAATGGACAAGATCAATCACGGAGAGGGACAACTTGCACCATGGGTTGTAAAATATCGTGGACCATATGTTGTTTCTACTAAAATGGATGGTGGTAGTGCTTTATATTTTACAGACATCAATGGATATCCAAAGTTGTATTCTAGAGGCAAGAAGGGTATGGCACAAGATTTATCTTATCTTCTTAACTTCCTAAATCTTCCTACACTTCAAGACAACGAAATGGTTCGAGGTGAATTGATCATTAGAAAGTCAAATTTCTTGAAGGTCTTCAGAGCATTCTCAAAAGATTCTGGAGAATTAAAATACAAAGACAGTCGCACTACAGTATCTGGTCTTATCAATCAAGTAGGATCAAAGTCAGACTCAATAGATACTGACTTATTGAAATATGTTGATTTTATTGCTTATGAATATTTATCAGATGGTTTGACATGTGCTGAACAGTTATGTATCTTGAAGGAACGACACTTCAATGTTGTAGAATGGCAGATGCTTACAGAAGTATCAGAAGATGCTTTATCAACAATAATCGACGACTATCTTGAGAATTATGATTATGATATTGATGGTCTAATAGTCTGTGATGACACTGTTTCTATGAGAGAGATTGATAGAAATCCTCGACATGCAAGAGCATATAAGAAAATTCTTGAGAGAAAGATTACAACTGTTACAGGAGTTGAGTGGAAAGCGAGTATGCATTACATGCTAAAGCCAACCATCTTATTTGAGCCTGTAGTGTTTGTGACAGATACATCTACAGTGACAGTAAGTCGAGCGACAGGTAACAATGCAAAATACATAGTAGCAAATGGTGTTGGTGTTGGATCAGTTGTAGAAGTGATTAGGAGTGGTGGTGTTATTCCAAAGATAACAAGTTTCATTGAAAAGGTTGAACCGTTAATGCCGAAGACTCCATACAGATGGAATGAAACAGGAGTTGATATCATGATTGCCTCTAATACGCCTAATGCTCCTAATGATAGTCCAGCGAGTCTTCATAGTCTAGAGAGTCTAGAAGATACAGAGGAGAATGCTGGTATAAACAGAGATATTCGCATTAAACGCCTTAGCCATTTTACTAGTACTCTTGGAGTTAAAGGACTTGGTGAGGTAACTATTGGAAAGTTGTATGATTTAGGGTTTACAACAATGCAATCTCTTGTATCTATGACAGAGAACGATATAAAATCTGTTGGACCGAAGATTGCACAAAACATTGTGACAGGATTGCACAAAGCGTTAAACCCAGTACCAATATGTCGCCTAATGTATGCGAGCATGATTTTTGGTAGAGGAATTGGTGAGAAAAAGTTGCAATGTTTGTTTGACAAATATCCAGATTTCCTAGAAATGACATATGACATGAGTAATGATCAGGTAGTATCTCTAATCATGTCTGTGAATTCTTTCGCAGAGAAATCTGCTCTTGCGATAACTAACGGCCTAGATGATTTTACACTGTTCTGCAATAGTATTTCAGGATATATCGATATTGATTTTCATCAACGCTCTGATGACTTACTACCTACTCTATCTGGTGCACCTAGTGCACCCAAAGTAATTAGAGATCTTGAAGGACAACATGTCTGTCTCACTGGATTTAGGGATGCAAATATGCAAAAGAATATTGAATCCCGTGGTGGAATAATTCAAACAGCAATAAATGGTAAGACAAACATTGTAATTAAGAAAGATGGTTCTTATGAGAATAAGAAAACAGAAGAGGCAGTTAAGAGAGGCCTACAAATCTATACTAGAGATACATTCGTTTAAACACCTAAAGATTAAAGAAGCACCTAAAGAATTAAGTACTATCATCAAGATATTTCATGATATCTATGTCAATCGTATTTCTAATTATCGACAAATAGTACTTATCTGATAAACTAACACATATTAATACGACAAATGCTACGTGTAGCCCTAATACTTTGTATAGAATAAAGCTTGTTATAACATACGTAACAATTGTTATAATTATTATCATATGTTTGTATTTGTCTTTTACATACTGATCTAAAATGTAGTAATACATTATTGAGTAATGCTTTGTTACTCTATAAAAAGACTGATTTTTTTTATATTGGTAGATTTAACATATTATTCTATTTCAATATAAAAATTGAAAATTAATTTGATTAAATATCCTACATTAAGAGTATTAATTATTAACATGCCACAAACAAAGTTTATAATGAGTATAACAATAGCATCATTCATAGGAACTGGAATTATAGTACAACTGTCAAATATTCGTAAAGAAATAGGATTGTGTAATAGTATTCTATCATATGTGAATGATGTAGAAATTACAAGAAAATCTAAATCTAATGCTAATGCTAATGCTAATGCTAATGCTAATGCTAATGCTAATGAGACAAAAAAATAATAAAAGAATAATAAAAGAAATAAAAAAGAATAAATAAAAAGTAGTAATGGAACCGACAATATTATCATCTCTATTAAATGATCACGAGATTAGTTCGTATTATCATCAAGAATCTCTCAATAATCTTGTTGATATAATAGTTCAATGTAAATATATTATACAGTTAACACATACATCTAGTTGGTGCAATTCATACTCTACATGCAAGGTGTTGTCGAGGAATGATTATAACAGTGATTGTATAATATTGGAAAATGAGAATTATAATGTACAAGCATTATACGGTATTGACATTGATGAAAATAATATACAAAGTGCATTAAACCTATTTCTAACAGATGCGAACTCAAAGCATGTAACACCATTTGGCAAGATGGTTTTAAAAGAAGTTGGGGGACAGCTGTCCCCAAAGCCCCCTCGCTTAATAACATTCTGGTTGGGGGACGAACGTCCCCCATAACCCCCTCGCTTGGAGGACGTTTGTCCCTCAAATTTAGTCATGTTGATGTACAACCGCACATAACAAAAAGAACATACCGTGGTATTGAAAGAACATTTAGTTTTTCAACTAATATAACAATATGTTCTGATGCATTAACTTCTGAAATATTATGTATTATAGAAACCAATGATATTGGTTGTGGTTACAGCGACAGTGGAGAAGCGATTGATTGTTTCTTGTTTGGTAAATGCCTAGAAGAAAAATAATAAATGTAGTAGATCTATTCTGTCTTCTTTTTATCACATTCATGAAGTACAGGTATATACTTGTAACAGCTTGCATTATCATCATAACTAAATATAGAGTTATTTACCCAATCTATATTTGGGCCTTTATATTGAGTTATTTTACATGGTCTTCCATTACACGATCTTTTAAATAAAGTTGATAATCCAAGTCCCCACACAATCGACAATATAATTATTGTGGTTCTAGATTGAAAAAAACCTTCGAACATGCTTTGTATTTGCGTATATACTCTTTGTATATATATTCGAAGGCATCTGTCCCCCCAACCAGAATGTTATTAAGCGAGGGGGCTTTGGGGACAGCTGTCCCCCAACCAGAATGGTTATTAAGCGAGGGGGCTATGGGGACAGCTGTCCCCCAGCCAGAATGGTTATTAAGCGAGGGGGCTATGGGGACAGCTGTCCCCCAGCCAGAATGGTTATTAAGCGAGGGGGCTATGGGGGACAGCTGTCCCCCAGCACGTTATAAAACATTTTAGCAATTGTATACATTAAATATACTACATATACTATCTTATACTATCTTATAGAAATGAGTGGAGGTTATTTAACAAGTTCTTTACTACCTTCTGGTGGACAATCACTTATAAATGAAGTATATGCTGGTGTTAAAGAAGCAAACCCAAATATGTTTGACGATGGTAACAAAAAAGATAAGATCTCTTCTGCTCCACCTGCATATAATCCTAAAATTGATATTACTCCACATAATCCTCCTCAGAGTCAACAAGGTCAACAACAAGGAGGAGGTCAAGGAACATCTCAAAGAGGTATAGAAATGCCATTTAGAGATAACTACGGACATGGCGGAGCACCTCATGGACCGCCGGGGCAACAAAGTCCAACAGAACAACAATTAACGCCAGAAGAGTATAATAATTTGAAGAAACGTTTTATGTGGGTTCTTGAAAACAGTCAGTCAAATAGAGAAATATTCAGTAATCAAGCTACACTTGATCGTGCTTTAAATGACGCCGCTTTAATGATATCTGTAATAAATCAATTTGAGAATACTATACAAGAACAAAATCGTCTTGCTCAACAAGCACAGCAAGCAAAAGAGGCATCAAGACAAGCAGACAATGTTGAAAACACTGGACAAGTAGAATCAAAGGAGAGAGAAGAGAGACAAGAGAGAAAAGGTAAAAAAGAAGATTTTATTGATTCAATTGATACAAGAACAACTTTCCAGAGAATTTGGGAAATAATTAAGTTACCTCTTCTTCTTAGTATCGTATTTTATTTTTTAATATCACCAAATACTGTTAATCAGCTCTTAACTTACATGCCATTCCTCTCAAATTATGAAGGATTTAGGATGTTTTTCTTGTCTTTTGCATTTTTTATATTAGCAATAATAACAAGACAATCAATCTCTTGGTTAGAGAATTAATACAGAGAGAACTAAAAAAATGATGAAAAAATTTTAAACAAGTTCAAATTCAACTTCGTTGTCACATGGTGTTTGATATTCAGTTCCTTGATTTCCTTCAATTTGGAACTGGTCGTCCAAATGGATGGTTTATCTTTTTCCTTGAGAAATTTTCAGAAGAACTTTATATGATTTGTGACTACTCAATTCAGATGGTGATTAAGGATAAGTTGATGGCAATCATTCTTCAGACTAAAAACCAAAGTCTATTTAAGAAAGTTTGCGATTATTTGTCTGTCATTCGACAAATTGATAACAATTGGAATGGTGAAGGTGAATATATTCCTCCAATTAAGGATGTGGATTATCAAGTGATACAAGACAAAGTATCCCATTATAATCAAAGTCTAAATATCGCTTGGTAACTCTTGATTATTTAGTAAATAGAATAGTTAATAGAATTAATAGATAAGCTTTTAAACTCTTTGATTAATACAATAAACAATAATACAAAAATAATACAAAAATAAATACAAAAATAAACAATATGTATAAAAGAAGAGAATGCAAAACGATTATATAGCAAATGTTCCATTATTAACTTTAGAAGAGTTAGAAGATTTAACATATGAAATTTCAAATATTCCAGAAAGTTATAATATTATTAAAAAAGCTCATGAATATTCTGAAACACTTCGCAAAATAGCACAAAAAGCAGAAATATTGTCATTGATTAAACCTATATTAGGAGATAATGTAATCTTATGGGGATGTAAAATAATACGACTTGAACCATCTAGATGTCATAAATGGCATCTAGATGTAGAACATACACTAGTTGAAGGTGTTACATTATCATTAGCTGTTAATAATTTTAATGATAATACAATATTTAAGTTGATTTCAAATACTCATGACATACCATATTCACCACAAGAGCATTACTCTAGTACATCTTCTTGGGATAATCTTTTAGAGAAGGCACTAGAATATAATCCTAAATGTGAATTGAAAAATGTAATATTAAAAAATGGTGAATTTATAGCTTTTAAAGGTAGAGTATGGCATTCTACTATTAATGCTAGTCAACAAGTCAGAACAAGTATAGTTTTTCAATATTGTAGAAATGATGCATTAGCACTATTGCCATCAACTTTTAATTATCCTAATATTATTTGGAGCAAAATTAAACCATATTATTTTCCGATATGATTATTAGTTTGTAAAGTACTCTTATTTCTTTGTAAAGAAAGAAGTAAAAATAAATAAAAAATTAAAAAATATAATATCTAATAGATCAGATTATCAGCATAATAAAGACTAACGAAGACATGTACGACGCACTTAATGTACTATATGTTGTCCTTGCTATATTCTTTTGTATTCCGACACTTTTTTGTTGTTTAGGATCTTTATGTTGTTGTTTTTATGTATTTTGTAAAGATAATGATAATGATTCACAGTCTTCAAAAGACAAGTTTAAACTTGACTTAACTCAATATAAGAATCTTACAAAAGATAATGTATCTGTTATTACAAAAATGCTAGAAAGTCCTAATACGAATACTCTTTCTAACACTTCTATCACGAACTCTCTTAGTACTAATAACGCAAATAACGCAATTAATCAAGAAGATTGTACGTATTTCTATTATCATTTCGATACAGTAAAAGGTAATTCTAATGATGAATTTGATAAAATGCATGAGTTTCTTAATATTTTACTATCTGCTAAACAATCATCTTCTGATATGGCAAAAAATACAAAAGTATTGTTACATATTACATCGCCCGGAGGAAAAGCAGGAGATTTTGAAAAGCTATATACACATATTAAAACATTAACTGATGCTGATTTTGAATTTACCGCATTGGTTGATGAATGTTGCTGTTCTGGTGGGTATATGATTGCATGTGCATGTAAAAGAATTATTGCATCCGAAACAGCAAAGATTGGTTCTATTGGTGTATTTGCAATGATACCCGGCTTCAAAGATTTGTCTGAAAAAGTTGGTGTAAATGTAAAAACATTTAAGACTGCACTTAACAAGACATATCCTATTTTTGATTTAGCAACAGCAGAAGATGACAAAGCGATGCAGAAATACATCAATTATACATTCAATCTATTTAAGGATATTGTAAAAACAAATAGACCAACAGCTCAAATAGACGAAGTTGCCACAGCAGAGGTATGGTATGGTAAAGATGCTCTTACATTAAAACTAATTGATCAACTTGATACAGTTGAGAATTATATTAATACATTAATTGCTAATGGCGTTGGCAATAATAGTGTTTACGTCGCTACAATTAGTCATATAGAAGGAAAATCATCAAAGAAGAAATCTACAATGAGTTCAATTGATGTAATTAAAAAAATTATGTCAATATTCAAGAAATTATTTAGTTATGGTGGGGGACATAGTGGGGGACATGCTGTCCCCCATAGCCCCCTTGCTTGGATTGGGGGACATGCTGTCCCCCATAACCCCCTTGCTTGGCTATTTGGTTATGGGGGACATGCTGTCCCCCATAACCCCCTTGCTTGGCTATTTGGTTATGGGGGACATGCTGTCCCCCATAACCCCCTTGCTTGGCTATTTGATATTTTTGATGAAGTAAGTTTACCACTTACTGAATTGATTATTGATTATTGATTGATCAAAGCAAAGAACTATTATATTCATTTTATCTTTGTGCATGGATATGATTATATCTTCAAGCAGAACAAGAGCTACAATTAGGATTATCTCTTGAACACACATTACTTTGAGCATTCTGAGCACTTTGAGCATTCTGAGTGCTCTGACCACCATGAACATTTTGAGTGCTCTGACCGCCATGAGTACTATGAGCATTAAGACTTGCAAAATCAACAGAAAACTTCTTAGGATCTGTAGCTGGTTTTACACGAATATAGTAAGAACCTGTTTTAAGTCCAGCTTTCCATCCACATAAATGTATACTATTTAACAACTCTTTTGTTGGAACATTAATATAATGGTTAAAACTTTGAGATTGATCGATATATGGTGCACGTTCACTTGCCATATAGATCAAATCTTTTTTGGATAATTCGTATGCAGTCAAGAACAGTTTTCTAATATTTAGAGGAATCTCTTCAATATTCTGTATTGATCCGCCACCAACAAAAATCTTATCCTTAATAGTTTTAGACCATATACCCATGTCAGTAAGAATTCTTTGCAATTGATTATTAATAATCAAATAAGATCCACTTAAAAGATTCTTAACATAAATAACGGCAGATATTGGTTCAATACATTCAGTATTTCCTAATATGTGTGCAGTTGACGCTGTTGGCATCACTGTTGTAAGAAGACTGTTACGAAGACCATGTTTTTGTATTAAATTTGTGAGAGTAGTCCAATCCCATTGACTACTTTGAGCACTTTGAGTACTTTGAGAGCCTGTCAGCATAGAAAATTGCAATATTCCTTGGTGAGATGGAGATCCAACAAATGTTGAATATGCTCCTAGATATTGTTTGTCAGAAGACAAATATTGGTATTCTGAATAGTATTCAGAAATTGAATATTTCTTTATGATATTTTGAATGTTATTTAAAGAATCTTTAAGACAAAATTCTGCACGTTGTTTTTCACATTCTTCTGCTACAGATAATTTCTTTCTCGCTTCATTATCAAATGTTTTGAGATAATGTCTAAAATAATCAATAGTTGAGCTAAGAGCAGACAAGTCTTGGAGATCTTTTGTTGATAGTTTTTGCAATTGAGCAGTTCTTTCTTGTGCTAATTCACACGATGCTTCTAATGCACCATAATATATGGTTTCAAAAATCTTCTTATTCAAATCTCTTGCCTCAGGACTTGTGAATGGCATACCCATCTCTATAAATGTCTCAGCAAGTCCTTGAACACCTATACCAATAGGTCTATGACGAAAATTAGATCGTTCTGATTCCTTAACTGGATACACATTAATATCAATAATATTATTAAGATTCTTACAAACACGCTGTGCAACAAGTCTCAATTTATTAAAATCATATGTCTTTTTAGTATGTCCCCCACCAGCATGTTCCTCAGCAAGGGGGCTATGGGGGACAGCATGCCCCCCACCAAGGGGGCTATGGGGGACGGGACGTCCCCCACTAACAAACATTTTCAAATTAATTGATGCTAAATTGCATGTTCCATACTCTTCGTTAGATGCAAATTCCATAATCTCTGTGCATAAGTTGCTTGATTTAATGATGCCAATATTCTTTTGTGCTGATTTATTATTAACATGATCTTTGTAACACATGTAGGGACCACCTGATTCTATTTGAGATGAAATAATAGCATTCCACAATTTCATAATATCAATTTGTTCATTATACATACCAGATTTTTCGTAATACTCATATAAATCTTCAAACTCTTGTCCGTACGTTTCTGTTAATCGTGGGCATTTATAAGGGCACATTAAACTCCACATAACTGTTTGTTGATCATTACTGAGAGCTTGTTCAACACGTCTCATGAAAATATCAGGAATCCATAATCCATAAAACAAATCTCTGGCACGTGATTCTTCTGATCCAACAGGCTTCTTTGCTTCAAGAAAAGATATAATATCTGCGTGCCATGGTTCTGCATAAACAGCAATAGACCCTTTTCTGCGACCTCCACCTTGATCAATATGCGCGGCGGTACTATTCAATGTTTTTAGAAATGGTATAAGTCCATCACTAATACCATTCGTGCCATTAATTTTTGTACCTTTTGCTCTGATATCACTTATACTAAGACCAATACCACCAGCATTCTTTGAGATTTCAGCTGATCTACTAACACAACAATCATACATACCATGAAGAGAATCATCTACATTAAGTAGAAAACAACTTGAAAATTGTTGTGACTTTGTTCCAGCATTGTACATAGTAGGTGTTGCATGAGTATAATAGCCATATGACATATATGAATAAATGTGATTTATCTCTCCTAGATCTTCTTCTGGTGTTTTAAAAAATCCTTTCCCTAGAAAGATTGCAACAGCTTCACGCATTAGTAATTGTTGATATCTTTCAATGTGAATGATCTTATTAACATCTTCAGGAGAACGTACCTTTAAGAAATATGATGCTTGAAGAGTCTTAAGACCAATATAATCAAGAAAGAGATAATCATTTTGATGATTGATCATATTATCAATAGCTTCTGCATTACTTTGCACATAGTTAAAAAACTTTTCATCAAGTTGTCCATCATTATGGAGAAGAGTCATCATTACAGAGAACTTTTCTGTATCAATTGTATTTTTGTGATGACTTGATATTATTAATCTATTTGCTAAAACTCCATACTCATAATTTTCACCAGTCATATATACACATGTGTCTGCCGAAAATCGATCTAGTTCATCTGTTGTTATACCATTTTGAAGTTGTCCACACACTTTTGTAGCAATATTGATTGGATCGATTGATAATTTTTCTCCTATAACATTTCTATTATCATCTTCACCATTAATTAGGCGTTGCAACCGAACTACGATCTTATTTAAATCGACTTGTTGAAGAGTTCCGTCTCTTTTTTTTACTAACATTCGACTGATTGTATGGTATGAATTTTGCATGATATATTTTTTATTTTTATATTTTCATTTTTTTTTTTGGGTGGGGGACAGCTAGGGGGGTATGGGGACAGCTTGGGGGACAGCTGTCCCCCATAACCCCCTCGCTTAGGAACATGTTGGTTGGGGTGGGGGACAGCTTGGTGGACAGCTTGGGGGACAGCTGTCCCCCATAACCCCCTCGCTTAGGAACATGTTGGTTGGGGTGGGGGACAGCTTGGTGGACAGCTTGGGGGACAGCTGTCCCCCATAACCCCCTCGCTTAGGAACATGTTGGTTGGGGTGGGGGACAGCTGTCCCCCATAACTCCCTCGCTTAGGAACATTCTGGTTATGAAGGCAAAGTATTACATAAAAAGACTTAGATAGTATCTAAGATATATAGTATTTTTTGAAGATATTTAAATCTTTAATTGACTCAAGATTGCCATTACAATTATTCACGACATATAATTCATCTTCGATCCATAATTCTATAATAAGATTAGATTGTGTGTATCTAATACTTCGAAAAGTGTTTCTGGTTGATCTTCTGATGCATTAATTGTATAGCCTTTTTCTTTTAAGAATAATTGAATATCAATTATCTTTTGAATCTCTTTTACTAAATCTTCTATAAAATTCAAATCATAGTTTAAAAGTAAATTATCGGTAAAATTACTAATCTTAGTAATATTACTAATAAATATCAATACATGATCATTTTCATTTTCAATGTTTATTATGTATTGACTTAAAGAATGCAGGTTTAGTTGTTTAACTAGATCTGCATGACGCTGATCATTGTGATCATAGATCACAATGATCATAGATCATTTTATGTAGGCTTTTTGATCCCTTTGTCAAATAATATTATCTTTCCTGAAAATTTTTGATCACTTTTTTTTATTATCAAAGTATTTTAGAGATTAGCTATTTTATATTGCTGTAAATTTATTCACACTTGAACATGTATAATCTACATCACCTAACTGCTTATCCATCTGATTAATTATTAATTTTTTATCATATTTATGCTCAAATTCAGATATTAAATCGTTTAAACTTTTTGGATTATTACTACCGACGTTGAATACGCTAAATGCTACTTTCTCTATTTTCTTTGATTGTTCTATTTTCTCTATTTGTTTTAAGTGCTCTTCTTCTGTAGGAGTATCGTCATATATTAATTGAAATATGCAATTAACAATTGTGTCTACATGAGTATAATCTCTTTTTGATGTACCATCTCCATATTTGTCAAAAGGTTTATTGTTTATAAGACAATCATGTAGTTTGGCATGAACCATATCAGGTCTACTTCTTGGTCCATATACTGAAAAAAATCTTAGTCCAATAGTTTGGATATCATACAAATGACTATATGTTTTTGCATATATTTCCATAGATAATTTACTGCATGCATAAGGACTTATTGGTGATAAATTATCACTTTCGGAAAATTCTATGTTATTACTATTACCATATACACTACTACTACTAGCAAATATGACTTTTTTGACATTATTTTTAACACATTCATCTAACAGGTGAATAAATCCGCCAACATTTATATTATTATATCCAACTGGATCATTAAAACTATCTCTTACACCCGTTTTACCTGCTAAATGTATAACTAAATTTGGCACACTTCTATATTTTTCTTTATATGCTTTATGCGAAGAAAGCATGTCATAAGTGCATATATCTTCTTTAAAATAAGTAAAATTCTCATACATGCTTAAAACATTGAAATTCACTACAGCATTTACAGAATTTACATCATTTACAGCATTTGCAATAGGGTCTATAATATCAATACCATATATAATTTCACCATTCTTTAAAAGGTGTTCACAAACATGTGATCCAATGAATCCTAGACATCCTGTTACTAATATTATCATGATTTATTATACTTATATTACTTACTTATTACTTACTCTTATTACTTACTTATTACTCTTATTACTTACTTATTACTCTTATTACTTATTAGTGCTTCCATAGTATTGCAATTATCAATTATATATTGTCTGTTATTGTCAAAATATTCAGTAATTGTCGGCATGATTCAATGTATTTATTGATTTATGTAATTATATTTGAAAATATTTAGAGGGCATTTTTGACTGAACTGCTAATGATCAGACATTAGTAAATAGGATAATACTCAACAAAGATTTTTCTGTGATCTTTGTATATAGATTTATTATGGCACTATATGAGGAAATATGTCATTCAACTAAAATATTGGAAAGCAAACATTGTGTAGTTGATGATATATTTCCTTACGTTAAAGGAAATATAGATAAATATAGCCTAGAAGTATTAAAGTTATGCTATTATGGAAGACTTCATTATTATGCATATAATTATTGTAAAGATTTAAGTTCGGACGAAAAAAAACTATCTGAGACAACTAAAAAGCATGAATATGTGTGTTTTATCATAGGAATATTATATGGTTTCAAGTTACTTCAGGTAAATCTAGAAGATAAGTCCCTTGCAGGATCAAAACATTCGTTTGATTCTGATCCTGAAAAAACTATACTGAAACAAATCTTTTATATGCTAACAATAAATGCATACGATGTTCTTAAAAATTACAATATTAATAATGTAGATATCTCATTATTTCAACCATTTAGTAATATTAAAATCAACACACAAATAAGTAAGGATTGTGAACTCAAAATGCATAAAATATCACTGGAACCATACGAAGCTGAAAGTATAGAAGAATTAAAAAAAAAAACAAATAACATCAAAAAATCAATTGATATTTCTACTTTACCAAGTAGTATTAAATATGAAGATAGTGGTATGATAAAATATGAATCTTATAAATCATTATTAAAAATTTATGATGAAATATCTATTATAATTAAAATATTAACAAGATTATCATTTATATTAAGCGTTTACAAATCAGAATTTAGCTCTCAATATAATGAATCGAAATACAAAAATTTCATTAATTCTATAATTTCTAGTGATAGCAGAAGTCTCAAACAAACTGATATACATCTATTAATGCAAAAAATATTAAATTTTAATACTAAATTTCCGAGAGTTTTTAAACGTATAGCTAAGGATATAGCTGAGAAAAAAGCGTTTCGAATAAAAAATATTATTGATGATGTTATTGATTATTACAAAGAGAATGAAAAACAAATTCTTATAATTGAAAACAATGTGTATGATGAATCTCATTTGATTCGGATATTTCTTGAAAGGCGTGATAATGCAGATTCATACAGGTGGTTTTCAGAAAAACCACTCCAGATAAATCACACTATTGAAAATATATGTAAAAGTAATATTATCATGGAAATGTCAATATTTAAAGATAGAATGCTTGAAATTAAAAGAGCTAGTACTTCAGGTGACTCCAAAGACAATATTAATAATATTATTAATCTTATTAATTATTACAAGACAATACCACATAATTTAATACATAAATATTCGCCCAATGTAATAGAAGAATATTTTGACGGTGACGAGACATATCATGCATTACATGTTGGTGATGGTGGTGATGGTGGTTATGTTGGTAATATATGTGATTATATATTAAATCAATTCAAAAAAGATCCACGATCATCAATTATTCTATCTAGAATAATTACCAATAATCGATCTATTAATGATTTTAATTTATATTATGAACGCATTGGTGTAAATGTTGATAAGACACTTATTACAAAGTTTGTTGATATTTGTCAAGTAAAAGAACTAAAAACCACAGAATCATTCATTATCAATGAATTATTACTTAAAATGATAAATCCTAAGTGGTTTGCTCCTTCATTTTCAAAAGATAATAAATTCCATACTATCGCTTTAGTAATTAAATTAATAAGTCTCGGATCAATAGACGACATATGCGAATTTATTAAATTCATTAATGATCAATCAACACAATCATTCTTAAAATATAATTTCAGAATAGCAATCATTGATAAATTCAATAAATTTAGAGAGTCAAATCCCAACCCAATATTAGTGAAACATTTAGAAAGAATTTCAGCGTCTGGTAAGCTACGATATGACAGTTTTGTTGAATCATTTGTTATTCCACCGCAATCTACAATGAAAGATGATCTAGAAGTAACAAAGTACGATATTATAATAATTAATGCAATTGATTCATTAATTGATAAATTGTTTTCATCTAATGTTGATAAATCTTTTATTAAATGTTTGGGAGATATAAGGATCGAATCTATAATTGATTATATTAAATCTCCGACCGATTCCAATGCAAATGGATTAAAAACTAATGTATTTAAATGGGTTTAACAAAGATAACGAAGACAATATAAAGACAATATAAAGACAATAAAAGACAATAAAAGATTAACTGTTAATCACTCGACAATAATCTTTGTCATAAGGCCATGTTTTCAAGATAGTTGCACAATTGTAACTTCTTCAAAATAATCATCTTCAAGAAATGTAACTAAGAGTTTTTTCAGAGTAGCTTTTGTGTACACATTATCATATCTAAAACGAGTATTTCTCGGAATGAGACCATTCATTACGAAATCTTCCATTTTAAAATTGTCAGCATTTTGTGAGAATCCAAATCGTAGATCGCATCCCATATTTTATTTATATTGTGTTTTTGTGGCTCTTTCCAAAGAAAGATTAAATATTTTTGATCATTTTTTTATCATTATCAACTTTATGAATTATTGTACAGTGGGATTATTATCTGTATTCCTTGTAATCTCTATACCTTCTGTATAATAACAATATATACCATACATTACACATACTGAGGCAACACCAACACATGCAAGTTGTGGATTACCATGAGTAATTGTTGTTACTCCATTAGGTGTTGTAACTGTAGTATCGATACCTAATTTAACGCAATCATATGCAACATGAGAAGATACAACTATACCCATATTTAATAATTAAGTATTTTATAATTATTAAAGTACTAAGTATTTTAATTTTTATCATTTTTTCTTAATAATTATGTCTTTGGAGGAAAAAGTCTTATGTTTTGTCATATTATTTTCGTGGAAAAAGTCTTATGTTTTGTCATATTATTTTCATGGAAAATTATTTATGTGTGTCATTTTTTTTAGAAACTTAATTTTAAAAACATAAAAATTTTCCATGGAAAAAAATTTATGTTTTTAAAATTTAAAAAAGAAAAAAAATGACACACATAAATAATTTTCCATAAAAATAATATGACAAAACATAAGACTTTTTCCACGAAAATAATATGACAAAACATAAGACTTTTTTCTCCAAAGTAATATGACAAACATAATGAATAATTTAGACCATATAGACCATATAGACCATATAGAATTCTTACAATGTTTAAAATGCTCAAAAGCATTTAAAACTAAAAAAGGATTTACATATCATGTAGAAAATAATGTTTGTGATAAGAATACAAATGACTTTAAATGTATAAAATGTAATAAACCTTTTAAATCTAAACAAACTATGTCTTATCATGTTTCTAATAATATTTGTTCTACTAATAAAGAATCACAATATGACAAAGTTTGTAAATTGTGTAATCGTGAGTTTTTTTCAAAACAATCGTTACGTGTTCATATTGAAAGCAATGTATGCACAAAGAAGAATAAAAGAAAGCAATCAAGAAATAATGAGTCAAATGATGAGTCAAGTAATATGAATATCCAAAATATAAACAATGGAATAATAAATACAAACACAATTAATTTAACATGTAATTACAATGGTAATCCTATACTGAAAAAATCTTTTACTGGTATAGCAAAACAATTACCTTTTAGTGAAGAAATTGATTCGATTATGTTGGGTCAATATTTAGGATCAATAATTCACGAATCTCTGACAAAATATAATGAATCGATTCATCATACTATAAAGAGTATTAATTGTAATCCAAAATATCCGATGTATAATAATATTCACACATCATTAAGCCTTATGAGACATGATTTATGTGAAGTTTTTGATGGTATTAGTTATAATACTATAGCTAGATCAGATGGTGTTGAGAAATTGATTAAGTCGCATATTAATTTAATTGACAAATATATTGAAGAAAATTCACATTTATTTGAATCTGAAAAAGGTAAAAGAGATATTGCTCAATATCGTACATATGTTAGAACAATAACAGAACGAGATTATAAAGGATCAAAGACTAAAAATAAGAAAGATCTCGAAAAATCTGTTCTTGGAATGTTAATTGACATAGGTAAAAAAATTGATACACCAGAATGGTTAGATGAATTACAAAAACAATACTCGGAATATTACAAAAAAAACTTATTAATGACCGAAATGTTAAAGAATCAATCAGATATTATTAAAATCGCTAAAACAGATATTGACGGATTTAGTATATTATTACATAATGCAGTTGAGGATGTGTCACATCCTGCTATAATATATGTATTACAATGTATTGATACTGGAAAGCAAGTCGAATGGAATAAAGTGTTTGAATTATAGGATAAGATGATCCATATTCTTATATCCTAATTCATATTGGTGGATTAATTTATATCCACTACTACTAAGATAATTTGATATATTTTCGGCATGTTTAACACCTCCATAGTAAATTTTAATTTTCTTTTGTGAAAGTTCCATAAGTATTAACGTAAATATATCAACTAATTGAAACGTAATAATTGAAGAATACAAATATAAGTGTTTATTTTCTATATCTTTTTTATAATCAAGTATCATTACTATGTTATTAATCGCATCATATATGTCTTTTTTCTCTGAATATTCATAATATGTATGTAAGTTTTCTTTGTTTTGAAATAAATTAAATAATGTACAAATGTCACTATTATATTTACTCAAAAATTTACAGTCAACCGTATCGGCAGTATTTTTATCATTTGATAATATTAATTCACTAATAATAGAGTTATAATTATTGTAAATTTGATCTACAGATTTCCCAGATTCTACCTCTGTTCTAATCCATTGTAGAAAATTATCTAAGAACTCGGGTGTTCTAAAATCTATTCTATTAACATTTAAGTTCTTATATTTAATGTTTCTATCATTAAAATTCTTCAATTGCCCACTACAGGCTAATTTAATATCTTTATCCTTAAGTAATTCTATATATAAGTCTACTTCAATATTATTATCTTCAAATAATTGATATATATCGAGCATATGATAACATCCATTTGAAATTTGACAATCACTTGATAAATAGTCATCTCCATGATAATCACCAAATACAAATATATCCGTATTATTACCCTTAAAGTAAAACAGACCAACAGGTCCTGTTATTGTTTTGACGTTATTCTCCAAAAGAAAATCCATATATTATAACCAAAGAATACTATTCTATCATTTAAAATAATTACTGTGGATTACTGTGAATCTGTTCTCTAATATATGCAATAACAGAAGTATCTCCATTAAGAAGTAAATTTATGTATTCTTCTGTCAAGCTTAGTTGGTATTTCTTTGTTCCTTTCTTATTTGTGAAAGGTTGAATTGAAATATCACTCATTTTATGAATTATTTCATTCTTAGTCGTTTTTTGTGGATTATCGTGATTATTTTGATTATCGTGATTATCCATTATTATTGTTACGAGTATTTTTTTTATTAATTATTTATTATTATTTTTTGAAGAGCAATTTTTTAATTAGTTCCAATATCAAACTGACGTCTGTTAGTATCGGGACCAATTGTTGCTTGATTCCATGGTCCAACTTCTGCATGAGGAATGTAAGGATCACTGCGAAGACCTTGGTTGGCATTTCTCTTAGAACCACTAATTGTATCAATTCCGAAGTGTTGAGCACTTTCAAGGAAATTTCTGTCAGAAAGAGAACCGTTCACTGGAGGATTGCTAAGATTCCAAATGCTATGAGGATCAGGGCGAGGAATAAGATCTTCTGGCTTCAAGACATCTGGTTGATTACATTGAGTTGTCATAGATGTCTGAGAAGGAGGGATGTAATCACTCTGTTGCTGATACAAGTTACTCTGTTGAGGATATGGGAGAACATTATCGTTGTATGGAATTGGAGCAGTTGGTCCCATAGTATCTGCACCACTATTTACAGGAGCGTAAAGACCATTGTTTCCGTTATTAAGTGTCTGTTGGATTCGTGGATTCTCATAATTCTCATTTGTCGAAGCAGATTGGTCGTAAAGAACATATAACAAGAAAAAACCTGCCAATGTGAGCAGAGCTATTTTTACTGGTTGCATAATGTTGTATATTCCTTTGTATATATTTTCTCTAGAAATTATTTGGACTAATCTACTATATATTTGGGGTGGGGACGCGTCTTCTGTAGACCCTCACTTGGGGGACAACTGTCCCCCATAACCCCCTCACTTTGGTTGGTTGTGAGGGCATGTCATCTTCTAAAGTCTTTATGAAAGACTTTTTTTATCAACAATAGTCAATAATATATACATAAATTATATATTCCTATAAAAGGTATGGAAATACTTTTAAATAATGCATGTGATGGTAAATCTAAATCACAAGGAGGCTTAAACTTACCAGAATTTAAAGACAAATTAAAATCTCTATATCATCAATTTGGAATTAATAAAGATATTGAAATAGATAAAGAATTTCGATACAATTTAAAGAAGTATTGTGATGAGATTATACAACTTTTAAGAACAAGGCAACAACAATTGGCACAGCCAGCAACAGTACAGCCAGCAGCACAGCCAGCAGCACAGAAGCCAGCAACAGTACAGAAGCCAGTACCGAGTGTTTTCAGAGGTAAACATATTGTTAATTATCAAGATAACATATATGACGGCATTTGGACAGATGAAAAAACTGGATCAGGAACAATTAAATATAAAAATGGTGATTTGTTTAAAGGTAAATGGGTAAACATGAAGAAAGTGAAAGGAACTTTTACTATATATCCACAATCAAAAACAATTGATAAGATTGAATATATTGGAAAATGGGATGGTATCACCGGAGAGGGCAAAATTTTATATTATGATTATGAGAATGTAATTTCAACATATGTCGGACAATGGAAAGGATTATCTTATTTTGGTAAAGGCAAATTAACTATACATGCTTATACTGACGGTGCTAGTAATGATACTGATAGTGATAGTGATGCTGATAGTAATAGTGACGATAGTAATAGCGGTGATGGCGCTGTTGAGCATCGTGAGAAAATATTTACTGGAATATGGAAAAATAATAAAGATGGATATGGCACTATAGATGGAGATTATCATAAGTTTTTTAATGGTTCTTGGGAAAATTTGTTATTTAAAAAAGGAACATACAGAGACGAGCTTGCTACGTATGATGCGACTTGGGAATATGACGCTAATGGTAGTATATGTCATGGCATTATTCGATATGTAAATGGTAATACATTTGAAGGTACGTGGCGTTATGAAAGTCATCGTTTTAAACGTATTAAAGGTAAATTTAATTGTAAAACTGTTTCTAACAAGTGTCCGAAATATGATATAAAGCGAACATTAAATCTTACAGTGCCATATATAATGGAAGGAACATTTGGTGATAATGTAAATATTATATTTGATTGTAAGTTTGGAAAAGTTTATACTAAAATTATTCAAGATGATTATGATACATACGTCTTCTTTTGCAAAGTTGAATATAAAGATGGTAATGTTTATAATGGATATTTATTAAATAGTAAACCGTACGGGTATGGTAAAATGATATATAAAGATGGTAACATATATGAAGGTGAATGGGATAAAAAGGGGAAAATGTCAGGACATGGTATTATGAATTACAAAGATGGAAACAAATATATAGGATCGTGGTCAAACAGTAAGAGACATGGATATGGAAAGATGATTTATGCTGACGGTAGAAAGGAAGTTATTGGGAAATGGAAGAATAATTTATTAGACAATTCGGCTGGCATAGGTTCTCATTTTGATACTCTACCTATTGAAATTTTATGGAATATATTTTCATATATGGATTTGAGTAGTTTATTTGAATTATCAAAACTATCAGATCGTCTTAAATTAATTGTGCACAATTACATTGAAGATCCAGATAATATACCTAATTTAAACATAAAGATGTTAAATCAGTTTAACCGATTGACTGATTTAGATAAAAAAAATATATTATCTATAATGGATAGAAATACTATAAGATACGAACCTAGAGAGATTTATTTAATTATAAAAAATAATATAATTCTTGACTACAGACTAGATATTATGACTGATGTTATTTATAATTATGATGGTACCTTATTACCAATAAGGAAAAATCAAAGGGAAAATAAACCAATTTATTATAAATATGGAATTTTATGTGATAATAATGGCAATTATCTTGTTGGTGGGGGAACGTTCGTTCACCATTAGCCCCTCGCTTGGGGGAACCTAGGTTCCCCCATAACCCCCTCCTCTCATTTTTTGGGGAACGTTCGTTCACCATTAGCCCCTCGCTTG
>Ga0208507_1000202_pt1 | contig 43531 bp, 46 predicted proteins | sample CryBogCBH12Aug01_FD_184626 | JGI IMG/M metagenome (GOLD analysis project Ga0208507, IMG submission 184626) | Freshwater microbial communities from Crystal Bog, Wisconsin, USA - CBH12Aug09.1 (SPAdes) (version 2) | ecosystem: Environmental > Aquatic > Freshwater > Lake | place: Crystal Bog...
AAACGGTGCTCAAGATCAATATAAGCAATCATCTTTTCACCGTTATAATAATCGTAACAGTCCTTAGAAGCAAGGAGAGCAAACGAGGACTTACCTGAATGCTCCTTCCCAAAGAACTCAATTAACTTACCCTCAGGCCATCCTCCGACAGCTAAAAGGTAAGCAAGAGCAGGACTAAAAGGGGGAATAGCTTTAACCCTTTCAATCTGAGAACCTCTCATTGCAATAGGCTTATTAGACCCCAACGGAGTAAACTTATTTAAGCCCTTAAGAAGGTTCTCAATCTCATCAACTCTCCTGCCCATTATCCTCTTCTTCCTTTTTTGTGATTACACTATCAGCTAAGTCCATAAGGGCCTTGACAATATACTCTTGCTCTGTTAAGCCCTCTTCTTTTGCGGCATTAGTAATGAATTCCCACATCTCATCATCACACTCAAAGTCATAAATGACTTCTCCATCCTTAGACCCAGCTTGGTCTTCCAAAGGTTCAAACTTTATAATTTTCATGACATACCTTTCAATACATCCAGTCTATAGAGTTGCCTGAGCTGTAATCCACCTTGGAGTTTTTCAACATCTACCAATACAGGACTACCTACTTCTAACAAGGACTTATACTTAGCATAAGCCTCAGGAAAAGCTACTAACTGCAAGGAATCATCTCTTTCGGAAGCTTCTTCCTCAATACCGAATTCCTCTTCACCAATCTCACTCTGGGTAGGGAGCTCCAACCAAAGCTGACACATTTCGGAACCTGGGTTCTTACCCTTCTTAGTTACCATAGTCTTAATCTTAGTAATCAATCCACCAAGTCTAGCACGTTCCCCAGGGTACATATTATTTTCGCCTGGGTAGCTTTCTTCCCTAGAGATCAAGTCTACATAATCTCCAAGAGGATCTACACTAATTAGAGTCCCTAACAGTTCCTGCTCCCACTTACCTCTAGATTCTACCTCTTCCTGTAGTTTAGCATAACATTCAAAACTAATCAAGTTTCCATGGCAAAATTCACAAGAATCTTTACACTGGCTATCCATTCCCTTAAAGTCCTTACGGGCCTTCCAATATTGGTAAAGGGCCGTCTTGGAATCCCCACACAAAGAATCAAATACCCCACACTTAATAAGAGCAACAGCTGCCCTCTTATTAATCTTACGACTAGGGATTCTAGCTACAAAGTCTTCCATAGATTCATATGGCCCCAACTCTTGCAAAGCCTGAGAACCTCCGGATACAAACTTAACACTATTAAACCCATAACGGATACTACCACTCTTAGTTAGGGTAAACGAACTACCAGATTCGTTAACATCTGGACCAAGAACTGGGATACCCATCCTTCTAGCTTCTCGAGTATAAGCTACACTCATAACAGCATTAGTCTGAAATAGAGCAGCCATAAACTCCTTAGGGTAATAATGCTTAAGGTAGGCACACCAGTACCCAACCATAGCATAACCGTAGGAATGGGACTTATTAAAGCCATAAACACCAAAGGATTGCATCTCATCGAATACGGAGTTAGCTAACCCTTCATCTACTCCATTCTTAAGACATCCTTCGACAAAGATTACTCTTTCCAGCTTCATCTTATCCAAAAGCATCTTACCGAGAATCTTACGGACTCTATCCGTTTCAGCTAAGGTATAACCAGCAAGCTCTACACAAACCTGCATAATTTGCTCTTGGTAGATAAAGGTTCCATAAGTACTTCTAAGTACTTTTTCCAAAGCAGGGTGTCTATATTTAACAGGTCTCTTACCTTCCCTCTTTTGGAGATACAACTCAAGGAGGTTAAGACCCGTTTCCTCATCATTACTTCGGGTAATACCAGGGCGGCATACAGCAATCATAGTAGACAAATCCTCAAGATTCTTAGGCTGAAACCTCTTAACCAAGGACCTTAAGTTATTAGTTTCAATCTGAAAACATCCGATATTTTGCCCACTACAAATCATATCCCAAACATCTGGGTCTTCATAGAACTTATCCCAGCTATACTGCCAATCATAGAAATGCTCTAATACATCTCCATGATTCTCTTTAATCAAATTAAAGGCTTGCATAAGGGTACTAAGGGTCCTAAGGCCTAGGATATCCACCTTAACAAAACCCAAGGCTTCAACATCACCCATATCAAACTGGGTCCTAATATCTCCACCCTTAAGTCTAAGGGGAAGTTTACCAATCAAAGACTCCTTACTAATCACCGTACCAGCAGCATGGGCACTAGCATGCCTAATATGGGCTACAAACTCAGGCATCATCTCAAAGAGCTTAGGATACTTCTCTTTCCAAGGCTTAAACTGGGACCAATAATGCTTTTCGATAGAATCCCAACCATAATGGCCTGCACCCTTATCTACAACAGTCCAGTTATCCTCAACAATATTACAAATACTATCGGTATCATTCCTGGGAATAGCCAATCCTCTACAAAGGTCTCTAAGGGTCTGCTTAACCCCAAGGGTATTTAGGGTCCCAATACTAGCAATATTATGCTCACCATATTGCTCTTCTAGGTGCTTACGGACCAAATGCCTTTCATACCTAGGGAAGTCAATATCAATATCGGGAAGGGTAGCCCGTTCTGGGTCAAGGAACCTCTCAAACAACAACCCAGCTTCTAACGGGTCAGTCTCAGTAATATCAAGGCAATAAGCCAGGAGACTACCACCCACACTACCGCGGGAAGGACCCACGAGATATCCTTCTTTTTTACTCCAAGTAATAATATCTTGCACCATAAGGAAATAGCCTGGAAAACCTTGATCACAAATGATCTTAATCTCATAATCCAACCTCTCCTGGTACTGATCAAGGGTATAGTTCTTAAGAATCTTAGGAATCTTCCTATCGAAGCCCTCTTGGGCCATCTTACGGAATTGCCTCTCATCCATATCAGCATTATCAAAGAATACTGGCATACTACGGCCCTCTTTAATCTGAGCCTTACAACCATCAGCAACTAGTCTAGTATTAACAATAGCCTCACTAACTACCCCCTCAGGAAGATAGGAAAGTCTATCTCTAGTCTCATCCTCACCAAAGATACAAAGCTGATTAGGACCATAACTAAACCTATCTGGGTCGTTAATAGTTTTACCCATCTGGATAGCCGTCATAAGCTCATGGGCAAACCAATCATCAGGGTTAGCATAATGGGAATCACTTACAGCCAAAAGAGGAACACTAAAGTCGTTAGCAATACTAACAATCTCTTTATTCCACTCAGCAGATTCATCACTCAAGTAAGTATGCAACTCAAGATAGAAGTTATCTCCAAACAAAGCTTGGTATCTAGAAATACGCTCAATAGCTTTTTCACGGGAATACTGGGCTTCACCTGGGTTTAGGAATTTACCTACACAACCACCCATACAGCCACCAGTAATAACCAAACCCTCCCTATACTTCTTGAGAAGCTGCCAGTCAATACGGGCATTTCCATAGTAAGACCCATCAATATAACCAAGACTACTCAAAGCCCAAAGGTTCCTTAGACCCTTATTAGTCTGAGCAATAATCGTCATATGCTCATAGTTTTGGGCCTTCTTACCTTCCTTACGGAACCTATCCTCAGCAAAGTAGGATTCCATTCCAAAGATAGGCTTAATGCCAGCCTTATCTGCAGCTCTCTGCAATCTAAGGTGGCCACTTACCTCACCATGGTCAGTAATAGCTACACTATCTTGACCTAAACTAACTACTCTATCTACCACCTGATTAATCGTACTCAAGCCATCCAAAAAGGAATGCTCTGAGTGGGTATGGAGGTGGACCAACTTATCAGACACTAACTCTCCTTCTATGGGGTAATATTACCCATTTTAATAAGTACACTTAAGGAGATCAAAGATGACCTTATAGAGAACTAAAGTAAAGGGGTGGCGGTAATGGTTTGGTTATCATTTCTGTACCAAACCATTACCGACCGTTCCACCCTCTTCTCCTCTTCTAGGAAGCGTTGTTCGGGCGCCTATATTTAACCTAGAAGACTTAATTACGTCAGACTACTGTTATCTGTCGTAAGATCATTCAATACTGCTTGCTCATCTGACTTAAAGGCCTGAACAGCAGTCCCAAAAGTATTCATATCAGCATTTGACAACGTTGACAAAGCGGTTACTCCATCAGTAGCAACATTTTGCAAATCGTTGGAAAGGGACTGAATATCACTATTTAGTACTGGGTCAGGTGAATTTTCATACTGAGCAATCTTTGCAGCATCCTGTCCAAGGGCTGCAAACCCACTATTAGCACCAGCTGAGTCATTATTACCAAGAGCAGCGGAAGTACTATTCCAGTCAGCTTGGACTTGACTCCAAACTGGACTAAATCCAGACTTCCATTGGGAGTAGCTTGGCCCTTGGGGCTTAGCTGGGGTACTTGTAGTAGTTCCACCACAAGCTCCCAAAACTGCTCCAGCAATAACAATACCACCAATGGTGGCTACAATCTTCTTCTTATTCATTTACTTACCCGCCAATTGTTTACGGAGGCGTTCTGCCTCGGTCTCTTCATTAAGTCCTTCATAGCTGTCCTCTTCGTACTCATCATCATATGAGTCACTGGAACTACTTGATGAGGAACTAGAAGTAGAAGCTGGAGCTTCCTTCTTAATACCATGCAACTGGGCTGCATAGTAATCTTCTGAACCAATTCGGGTAAGGAATGCCTCAAGATCAGGAACGAACTTCTTATAACGCTCGTCAATATTCTCAATTGTCTTCTTATCCAGAGCAAATGGCATATACTGGGTATCCGTACCTTGGCCTTGACGGATAATCTCAATCTCACGGTCCTTAAGGGAACCATACTTCTCCGAGATCAAGGAAATACCGGCCCAAAAGTTACGCATACCTTGGGAAACGATACCAACATAAGGCTTACGCTTGGTAACGGTCTTACCATCTTCTTCGGTCTCATAAGTCTCAACAACATCCTTATAACCGGTAAGGGTACGTTGGCCATCAATCTCTTCGTAAACTTCCTCACGAAGTACGGCAATACCATAACCAACATCACGTCGGTACACCTTATTAGCACAAAGCTCACAAGATGACTCAAAAGCTTCACGGCAAGCAAAAGTCTTCTTTCGGCCGTCAAACCCTTCAACCTGCTCATGGACAGGGACTACATAAATACCATCTGAATCCGTCAGAAATCGGAGGACCTTAGTCTCTCCAGCCTTCCAACCGAACCAGTTAGTAGTTTCGTACTTGTTACTACCACTATTACGGTTCTGGGATTTAGCCAAGGACTCCTTGACTGCACCCATGCCTTTCTTCAATGCCATGGTACTGCCTTTCTGTTAGGTTACTACGGTTTAGGTACTACTTATATGGGATTTTCCCATATACTTATTATAATTTCCCTTATAGTTTACATCAAGTTTAATAATTAGATAACTCATACTCAAAGGTGCTCAATACATTTGGTACATAATCTATAGAGGCCGGATCTTCTCCATCTGGAGTCTTTACTACCTTCAACTTAGTATAGTTTTTCAACGTATTTACCAAAGTATTAGCAGCTGCTCTACCTGGATGATCTCCATCCATAAATATAGTTACTTCTTTAAAGTTTCTTAAGAGTTCCATTTGGGGTTTACTAACCTTAGCCCCAAAAGTAGCTACAACATTATCAATACCTCTACTTAGCATATTAAGTACAGACATTGGAGACTCTACAACAATACAAGTCTCCATATCTTTAACGTTATCCAGATTATAGAGCCAATACTGTCTAGGGAATCCTTTCGAATTCTTATACTTAGCTACAGGAGACCAATCATCAGTCTTTCTACCAACCCAACCTACCAGCTTTCCATTCATAAAGTGGGGAATGATTACTCTATCAACAAGGACTATTTCTCCTCGCTTATCTAATTCCCTTTTATCTTTATGCAATCCAGTTCTCATCTTCTTCTGGACGCTGCTAGAAATACCACGGTTAGTAAGATAATCACTGTTACATTCATAAATACCGATAATCCTATCGTTATAAATAGGAATATCTAATGCTTTAGACTCTTCCTTCTTAAACAATTTATACATCATCTCAATAAATTTTTCAGCAGGAATATCTCTAAGCCCACTGGCAAACTTCTTAAGCTCAAGGATAGCTTCATCTCTGGAGATATCCAGAGTATTTTCTACTAACCAAATAATACTTCCGCCACCACAAGTAAAACAATTAAACAGTAAAGACTCACGGTTAAGACTAGCACTTGGATTAGCATCTCCGTTCTTATGCATCCCAAAAGGCAAGGGACAACTATGCATTAATTCAGAACCAGTTTCCTGAATATTTTTGGCACCTACTAGCTCTTCCAATACAGCATAAGCATCTAGCCCTTGGAAAGTCTCACTCAACTTAATCATTAAATTCCCTTACAATCTCTAAGTAAGTTTCTTCCTTAAGTCTAAAATCCATCATCCAAGACTTATAGTCACTTCTTCTACTCTTTAGGATATCTAGGACCAAAGCTTCATTTTGCTTCATTTCCTTAGTAGCACTAATACCAAAGGCCCAGTCAACAATTTGCTCAACCTGACTACTTAACCCAATATTGGCTAAGCCACCCCGGCCTTTTTTGCTCTTCATAGCCTCTCTATTGAACTGAGCAAGCCAAACAGAGGCCATACCCATTTCCCTATTGATTCCAGCTACATCATTGATAACCTCAGCCATCTGCAAACTCTGGAAGTTACTAGCATTACCAAAGTTCTTATCAGTACTAATCCAACTTAGCTGGTCACCAACAAACAAGTCAGCTCCCCAATGCTTAGCCTTAGAATATAACTCTAGTACGGTTCTTTCAGACTTACGGTTAGGACTATCAATCAAAAGATATTCGCCAAACGTACGTACCTTTTCTCTAGCCTCTCTAAGTCTTTCTAGCTCAATAGGGGTTAGCTGCCCTCGCTCATATCTACCATAAGGGACCCCAGCAACTAAACAGTCAAGTCTCATAAGGGTCAATTCCTTCCTTAACTCCAAGGAAGCAAAGTAAACCTTTTCACCTCTCATAGCAGCTTCTACGGCAATCTTGGCACCTACCCAAGACTTACCAATATTAGTCTGCCCAACAAGTACGGCTAACTCACCCTTTTGGATACCATACATATGGTCGTTAATCTCATCCCAACCAAAGTAGATACCCTTCTTACCAAAATTTTGGAGCTTATCTAGGGCAGTATCAACATACTCATTAACTCTACGCTCATACCCAGTTCCGTAAATCTCAATTCTTTCACGGGTACTAGTTTCATTCTGGATTCTAGTTAAAGAAGTAAGAGCTAACGAAATACCCTTTTCGGGGTCGTCTTCTAAGACACTAGCAGACTTCAATAAAGCATTCTGGGTAGTAACTCTCCTATACTTCATAATAAGCTCGTCAACCAGAACACTAACTAAGTACTCTTCATCAGGCCAGCTATTACTTACAAAGTAATCAGGAAACTTAGTCTCCAAAAGTTCCTTCGTTACAGACTTCTTAAATTCGGACTTAGTATAGTACTCAATCGAATACTCAAATAACTCCCTGACAGATTCGTCTAGGAAATGCTCTTTTCTAACACCCTTATCCCAAACATACTTTAGGGAATCTAATTTCACAAAATGGGGAACGTAGGACTTCTCAATATCCGTTGGACTCACCTACTCCTATACTCATAAGATCTTTCGACATTAGTAAATCTTCCTTACTCTTCCGGAGGCAATTTCTTCAAAGGCTCTATCACGAGCAAATTCCCTATAATCTATACCTTCCATATTATGGGTAATCATTCTTTCTTTCAATAACGAAAAAATTGCACTCCCATAACCAACACTTAACTCACTGACCGTCATATTCGTCGTAATAAACGTAGGACGGTTATCTAAAGCCCTTTGCCTCAACACATGGTCAAAAGTAGCTTCACTCAAATTATTCTTAGTTCTAAATTCCTTACCTACATCATCAAGGAAGAAGATATCACTCTTAACTACTCTAGACTCAAATCTAGCTTTTTCTTCATTACTTCCCCACCCTCTGGTAAACTCGTCCACCATCTGAGTAAAAGTAGCAAAATATACCGTATAACCAAGTTTCACCAATTCCTTAGCAATCAAAGCAGTAATAAGGGTCTTACCAGTTCCCCAGGAACCATATAACATTAACCCTAACCCACCCTTGACCATTTCCCTATGCTTAGTCAAATAGGTCTGAGCAAGTTCTAAAGCCTGCTTATCCCCATGGAAATCGTCCCAGTCAAGTCTCTGGTAACTAAACCCAATACCAGCATTTAAGTAATGCTTATACAGCTGAAGCTGGACCTTGCAATCTCCACAAGAACGGTCGTCACAAGTAGGGCAACCTTGCTTACTTACCTTTTCGAACTGGGGAGTTTTATTCTCCAAGTACTCAACTACATCATCTTCCAAAAAGCTATGGGTTAGGTCCTTATAATCCTTAACCCAGGGAAATCTTTCTAAAGAAGTCATTCGAACTCATCAACCCTTCCACACTAGCTGGCTCTTCCTTAACTTTACTCTGCTGTAACTCAATATAGAGTCTATCTTGAATCCATTTACTACCTTTACTAAAAGCAGTAATCGTCATTACAGACCCATTAATCGAACCTGCATACTTATCAAACAATAGTTCAACCATAGGACCAGCATCCTGCCCATAACGTTCCTTAAAGGACTTTAGGATACCGATTTCCTTTACCCAGGATATAACGTAGTCATATCCATGCACCTCTTTAAACCTCTTACTAAAGTACATAAGTAGGTCTTTGGGGTCAGAGTTTTCATCAATACTTAACTGACTAGACTCAACCTTACTTACAGGGACTTCAATTACTTCATCATAACTATCAGAGTCAAAGTCCTTAATAGGAACAATTAACTTCTTTTTAACGGGCTCCGTCATCATTCGTCTTCCTTAATTCCAAATAGTCTTTGGCAACACTAGAGAAGTTATAGATCTTCTTTTCTACGTATTCTCTATCCTTACTATTCAAGGACCGTAAATCTCTTCCACTAGAAGTAATGGAAAGGATATTATCTCTGTTGATCAAACAAAATCTCCAGGCAATTTCCGGATCATCACGGTACTCATATTCATGGCCATAAATCTGTAACCAGATCTCATCTAAACCACAAATATAACCTTCGAACAATTGTCCATCAAGGTGGACATTTACTTCCTGCTTCCTACTTGCAATAATTGCAATGTTTCTTTCGAACATCGTGTCATATTCTTGAGCTAACTTCATTGCCACTCCAATGGGGTCAATGCCCCTTGATAAAATCCATTATAAGTTTTACTCGTCTCAGCCTTAAAGAAAATCATCTGGGCAATACAAGCCCCAATTTCGATAAAGCTTTCAGTCTGCACCGATACCATCATACCAGTTGCTCCCCGGTATCCACTATCAAAGAGTCCATTTTCACCAGTACAACCACTCTTGGCCATCGTACTCCTAACTAAAGTAAGAGCACAAATATCCTCAGGTAATTGCAAAAGCTCATTGAACTCAGCTTGGTATCTTTTGCCAGGTTCAAGTTGATACATATCTACCCCCTCATATGGGAAGGGTTTAATCAACTTATACTGGGGAAGTCTCCTACGGTTCTCCTTATTTGCAAAAAGCACCAAGGGTCCTTCGATTTCATATACCTGGGCCAACGTAAGGTCAATACTATTGGGCTGAATATTTTCTAACTTAACCCTGTTGATATATCCCTTACTGACGACCTCAAAAGGGTCAATAATCATCTACCAGCTACCATCCTCATCCACTCTTCCTTGTGGTCACCATTCTTTATGCATCCCCGGAGGGTATTCGTAACCGTAGAGGTTCCAGGCTTTTGTACACCTCTCATAGCCATACAAAGGTGCTCTGCACTAATGTATACGCCAACACCATTAGGGTTAAGGCCACTAGTATAGAGGGTATCAGCAATTTGGGCACCAAGTCGCTCTTGGACTTGGAGACGCTTAGCAAAAGCATCCAATACTCGAGCCAACTTAGAAAGTCCTACGACCCGTCCATTAACTGGAACGTAACCAATAGTAGCAGTTCCAAAGAATGGAGCAAGGTGGTGCTCACAAAGGCTATAGAAAGGAATATCCCTAACAATTACAAGTTCACTGGAACCCTCCTTAAAGATTGCCTTTTCAACAATCTCCCTGGGGTCAAGCTGGTAACCAGAAGTTAACTCAGCATACATTTCAGCAACTCTACGTGGAGTTTCAAGGAGACCCTCTCGGGTAACATCTTCTCCTAGAGCACTCAATAACTCACTTACAGCATCTTTAGCTGATGGAGTATTTAACTTCTTATTGGAACGGATATCCTTCCAATAATCCCCTGGGTATGATTCCCAAGCATCATCCAGCTTTGACCACTTATTTAAGTCACCCTTAAGCTTTTGCAAATCCTTACGGTTTGCATTGATGCTGAGACAGTTCTTAATATGACTTTCTTGAGTCTTGTCACCGTAAATGGTCAAATCAAGACCACAATGTGGGCAATTCTTACTATACATACTACCTACCTCTTTCATTTGCTGAAATAATTTGTTTGATGTTACTAACTTCTTCTTCCCAGACTACAATACAGTCAAATCCTGCTTCTCTATACCAATTGATAATATTCTCCTCATCTTCTTGTGGGTGCCAATAACGTCCAAATATTTCTACTACTAGATTTTCGTTATGCTTTTTGAAGTCTGGGCTCTTAACTGTCCCGTTGGGATGATTGACTCGATACTCAAAACTACTATGCCAGTAACCCATTTCTTCGAGTACAGGGATGCAACTACGTTCTAGCTTGCTAATTTTTGTCTCATAGAGTTTACGAAATGGATGAGTCCCGTCAGCTATGTTTCTATACATTCTGTCTCTCGATAGGATTGACATCTTGTCTTTCCATTCTTGAGTTTTCTGGACTTGTTTCATGGCTGTAATTCCCGGACCCATTCTACGTCTATCTCTTTGAAGTGGGTCTCTATATTGACTGATAGCAGAACATTTTCGTCCACAAAACCTTGCCGTGGGGTACCCGTCTTTGCGCCAGATTGACATCGTCTTTTTGCAATTTTCACACTCTCGTGTAAGACACTTACAATCTTCACAATACTTTGGGTACCCACCCGGCTTGGATCTTTTGGGCAACTCACTACTACACATTCTACAAGTATAAGTCATACTACTCCTTTGTTCTTATACTTATGTAACTGTACAATAGTACTACATTATCAAGTACCTCGAACGTTGGCCCCAAAAATATAGTTATGGACCTGAATATTCAAACTCCAAGGGAGCTTATGCTCCATAATCAATTCTACTACTCTACTCGTCGGAAATACATCCCAAGCACTACCAACCCAGAATCTACAATCTGAGCTTACCTTATCTTTAAGACTATGCCATACCTGGATAGCTTGCTTAAAGTCTTCTTCATCCTTACAAACAAACTTAATGCCACCATAAATACTCGTAGCATTTTTACGTCTATTCTCTAAGGAAGTACTACCTTCACCGGAACCATCCAACTTCCAGTCCATCATAAAGTAAATCTTATCAAGAGCTACGTCAGAATACTCAAAACTACCATTACTGAAAGCTTCAAGTTCAAATCTCAAATCAGGCAAGTTAACAATAGTAAAATTACCATTCTCTTGCTCAATCCACTCCAAGTTAGGATCTAACTTCTCAAAGAGTTCATCCAAGAGATCATTATTCTGCATAAACGGTTCTCCACCAGTAAAGCAGATATTCTTAGCTCCGGTTTCCTCATACTTCTCAAGGATATTATCGTAAAGCTCATCTACCGTTCTCTTATAGTAGATCTTAGCCCATTGCTTAGGGTCACTCGCAAAAGGAGTATCACAAGGCCAACCACCACAGCGCATATCACATCCAGCAAACCTTACAAACTGGGTAAGCTTACCAGTATTAGGTCCTTCACCCTGAGTACTAACATAATGCTCAACTAACTTAAAATGGTCTGCCATTACTCTCCTCGATAATAAGCTACAGAAGTAGGCGTCTCCCAAACAGCCACTTCATCAATTACCAAATCCTTACCAAAGGAATTAGCAATATCATCCTTAATCTGATTCCAACACCATACAGCAATATTTTCAGCAGTAGGCATAGTCTCAAAAAAGATTACGTTCCAATTAAGCCCATAATCTCTAAAACCTACAAGCAAAGATTCCCTCATCGCAAAATCTTCTTCCCAGACAATAAATCCATGGTCCAAAACATCATGAATCTTTTCATTCATAATAGTCTTAAGACTACCAAAGTCAATCAACATACCATGATCAACTCTCTCTGGGTTATCAATAATAGTCCCCTTACAAGTAACCCGGACCTTATAACGGTGCCCATGGGGATTCTTACACTTGGAACCATGAGTACTGACTCTATGGCCAGCATCAAACTCAATCTCTTTCGAGATAGTACAAATTGCCATTATTTCCTCTTTCTACTTACTAGAACGGCCTCTTCAACCCTTCTTACCTTATTATATATGTCCGAAGGAGTGGTATTCAAAGGCGGGTATAGACGAATAGTATTACTACCATACAATACCCTACCACAAAATACGTTATTCTTCCAGATATTTTGTACTACCTCGTCAATATCAGTTTCATCATCTAAGACTAAACCCAACATCAATCCCAAACCTCTAAGGTGAGCTCCGGATTCAGATTCCTTAAAGACATTATGAGCTAAGATATTACCATCATTAACATTTTGCAAAAGCTTCTTTTTCTCAGTTCCCTTAAACATCTGAATACCAGCTGCACAAGCAATGGGGTTACCACCAAAAGTACTCAGGTGGGTAAAGGGATTTTCCTCAGAAATAGATTTGAACCTATTAGAACTAGAAATAACAGCCCCTAGGGGATAGCCACCACCAAGGGCCTTACCCAAAGTAATGATATCGGGCTTTACCCCTTGGTACTGATCTAGAGCAAAATGGGTTCCAGTTCTACCAAATCCAGTCTGGACCTCGTCAACAACTAGGAGAACCTCATTCTCCCTACACCAGTTGCTTACATAAGTAGCCCATTCAGGGTCTAACGGAATAACACCAGCTTCACCTTGGACTAATTCCATAAAGAAAGCACTACGTGTCTTAAACTCTTTGGGAATTTCTTCACCAGGTTCAATCCAAGTAGTTAACCCAGCCTTAACCATCCAACTAAAGGGTTCACGGTAAAGTTCCTTTTGGGTAAGACTTAAACTCCCCAACGTCCTACCATGGAACCCACCAGTAAGGGCAATAAACCCTCTCTTAAGTTTACTAGCTGTACTAAGGGTAGCTAGCTTCATAGCTAACTCGTTAGCCTCAGTTCCAGAAGTACAAAACCAAACCTTATTTTCTTCACTGATACCATTTGCCATAGTAAGAGTAGAAAATCTTTCAGCTAAAAGCTCAGCATATTCTAGCTGCTCAGAGATATTAAATTCACCATACACATTAATATGACGGTAACTTCCAACACTCTTACGAGCTGCCTTAATAATAGGAAGGTAACTATGCCCTAAGTTATTTACAGCAATACCACAGGCCATATCAAACATAGGACCAAACTCCTTAGTAAGGAGATAGGACTTACTAGAGCCTTCAATCGTAATATCGTAGGGACAGGGATTGGTCCTAGCTAAATAATCTACCATCTATCTAACTTTCCACACCTACTACAGAGGATGCCTTCTTCAGCAAATTTCCAACTATGGCCTTTAAACAAGCATTTAAGTTTTTTTATCATGCTTTATTCTCTCTACAATTACAAGACTTCTTAATAAAGTCCTTCCCATTAAACTCTTCCATCCTATAGTGGCATTCTCCAGTATGGAAATGGTCACACTTACGGCATTTAGATGCTGTCTTGTTCATTATTCCTCCTATTGCATATAGATATCAAAATCGTCTACACTATCAAACTGCTCATCAAATTCTGGAAACTGCATTTCTCCAAAATTACAAACTCTAACTACACCAAACTTTTGCAGTAAATTGATTGCTTCTTCATTATCACTACTGGATACAGAGCTGATTCTATTTTTCCACTTATCCATAAAAGGCCAAAGCTCTTTAAGACTTTTTATATTTATAAATCTAATATCCCCATAAAGGGAACTCAAGAGCTTTTCATCATTTTCCAAAGTCTCAAGTCTAACAAACTTTTCAATAATATTGGAACTAGTCATCTCTTGGACAAGCTGAGATTTTTTAGCTAAGGTCATCTTAGACCTGAACCCTTCAATCCTATCCCCATACTCAGCCCTCATAATTATACTAGCTTCATGATACCAATTGGCCCCAATATCTCCAACGATAACACAAAACTTAGGAGATAAACAACCCTCTCCGTAAAAGTTAGCAAAATCAGAACAAATATCCATCAAGTCAACCATAGTTAGGGTCTTGGCGTCTACTATACTGAAGCTAAACTTAGGGCCATGGATATAAACATGCCTATCTTTAGAATCTAACTCTTCAAAAGACTTAGCCGTATCTTCCCCACCAAATACTACAATATCTGTAGCATTCTCTAGAGATTCCACCCACTCAGGATAATCCCCTAGCTTATCTGAGCCTACACTAAAGATTTTAGTTTTAACACCATCTGGAGTCCAGTTATCCAAGACATTTTTAACTAAAAGTCCTTCATCCTCAGTAGCAGTCTTAACAACTACACTTTCAGCTCCAGCTAATCTCAAACATAGGAATACAGACTTAGCAGTAGCCATGGGAACACTTCTGGCCCCAATAATTACAAAACGTCTACCAGTAGGTAAAAGGTTTTCTTCAAAACTAGATGGGACTTCAGCATTCTTAATAGATAACCTATAGTCATACTCTAAGAACCTTCCAACTTTAGCACACTCACTTACTAAGTTTGCTCCTGGATTAACTATCCATTGCTTCTTCGACATAAGTTAAACTACAACCTTTCTCAGGGGCGTTAACTGCTCTTCCTTCAAGTACTAAGGACCAGTCAGCCCCGGTAAAAGTCTTAAGGTGACCCATATCTTCAGTTAGGATAAAGGGACAGCTCCAAACATTAGCTAAGTCAATAAACCCAATCATACCACTTTCACCAGGCTCAACATCTTTTTGGCTCAAAGGGTCTACAATCCTTACCCCAAGGTGTCTAGGGTAACTATACATTACTTCATCTTCTGACCCACTATGCCAAGTCTGGGAGGACATCTCAGACATTGCATACTCTCTAAGGCAATTAAACTCATCTAACCCAAAGAACTCTTGGATCTCTTTAGTTAAGTCTATAGGGGAAATCTGGATATCTCTACCCTTCCACCCACCAGTTTCAATCATCTTGGAACCCTTAGTCAATCCTTCAAACTCAAGGTTGCCCTTCTTAACAGTATCCATAAGATCATAGAAAGCTAAGCTAGTTCCAAAAAGGATTACCGGGTGTTCCTTTTCATCAGTTAACCAACCCAAAAGCTCATTAACTACCTCTACATCAGTTAACAATTCCCATTGCTCTCTGATACCACGGTAATCATAAATTTCACTCAAATAACTCATCATATAATACAACGAGCTATGGGGAAGAGTTTTAGACAAAAGTACAACCCTATAGGAATGCAAATTACTCTTATCAGTACTAGGAACAATCCAATCCTTAAACCCTTCGTACATAGAAGCTCTATAGAACTCAGTATCATAAAGGAAATGCTTAGACTTATCTCTCTGGGTAGTACCAGAAGACTCAAACATTACTCCAGGAAAGGGCATCCTATCACTCATAGTAAGTTTAACTTCATTATTCTTAAACTCACTAATAGGCATAAGAGGAATCTGTCTCCAGTCATCTACTGGACCAACACTATACTTCTTATAGACTGGATTCAACTCAGAATGTAAAGCATACAAGCTTAAAGCAATATCATTAAACTTTAATTCTTTACTACCCTTAGAAATAAAATCCTTAGTATCCTTAAGAATTGTATCTACTAACTTGCTATCCATCAGATAGTCTCCTTCCAATGGGTCTTTCCTCATCCCATAGCTCATCTACTAACCATCTACTCTTAATGCTATTTAATTCATACTTCTCTATAAAGTCTAAAAAGGACCCAGACCCTACTTTACCAATCCTTACAGGTTTAAATTCTAACCTATCTAAACTGGGAATATCAAGATCATCTAACCCATCCAGCTGCACCAGCTTATAGGATAACCTAGCTATTTCTTTATGTTCGTTAATTTTCTTATGGTCACTCATAAGCAAGTTACTAAGACTACCAAACTCTGTTAGTAACTTCATAGCTGTCTTTTCGCCAATACTAGGGACTCCTGGGACGTTATCCCCTCTATCTCCAGTTAACGCCCAAATTTCAGGTAAGCGATTAGGTTTAATACCATAATTATCAACAATGCTTTGTAAGTCAAAAGTCTGTTCCTCAATATCTCTGGACTGGCCCAGGGAAGGTTTTACTACTATAACCTTTTCATCAATGAGCTGTCTAATATCATGGTCAGCTGTTAAGATAACAATCTTATCAAAATCACTATGGTAAGTTTTAACCAACTTAGCCATAATATCATCAGCTTCTACATTTTCAAATCTAATAACTGGGATATTAGAAAGCTTACAAAATTCTCTAAAGAGCCTAACTTGTTCTCTGGACTCTTGGTAATTTTCATCTTGCCCATTACTTGTTCTATTAGCTTTGTACTCTGGGTAGAGGGCTGTTCTCTTACTACTTTTGCCCCAATCCATAGTAACAGCAATATGGGTAGGGTTATACTTCTTTACTTGGGAAGTTAAAGTATTGATAGACCCATACAATCCCCAAGTTCCTACACCATCTTTTGTTCTCAGCTGTTGTCTAACTAAGCCAAAATAGGCTCTAATGCAAATATTATGGCCATCAACAATGAGTAAGGTATTAGACACAATAGTTCTCAAACTGAGCATACATCATATCTGCCATAACCTTATCCATATACCAAGTCCACTTTTGCTTAGGAACCTTACAGGCAGCTAAATAACAAGCAGTATTCCAAGCAATAGTATCTAATTCACCACCACTAAAACTTTGCTTACCAAAGTTAAGGGATTTCCAATTCTTTTCTCTACCAAAAGAAATAGTTCCACTTTGATCTACTACAAATCTAGTAGGGCAAGCATAAGGAGCAGTAGTATCATGACTAGCTACATACTTCCTTACTTCAGCATACCTATCCAAATGGAACAAACGGTAAAGCTCATTAACCTCTAAAGTTCCAAGCAAATGGAAATCTACGTTATTAAGCTCTTGCTTATACTCACTAATAAACCATTCAAGGAAGTCAAGTCTTCTCATCCAAGATTCAGGGCTAGGGTCATTAGTAACAATCTTAGTATCATACGTAATACCAAGTCTATTTACTCCAGCACTACAAGACCACTCTAAAATAGAATTGGCTGCTTTTTTCTTATCCTTATCCTGGATGACAGCCATAAACTGGCCTTTATAACCAGCATCTTTCATTTTACTTAAGAATTCTAAACTCCTTAGTCTAGTTTTCTTAGGCTTATGCAAAACATCCGGAAGGATTAGAAAGTAAGGATCTAACTTACCAGTAAGGTAAGCTAGCTTTTCTCCACCTAGACCTTCACCTAATTCATCAGCACCATTATCTAAGATAAGTTTATTTGTAGCCTTATACTTCTGGATAGTAACCTCACTATCCATCTCATGAGCCAAAGCATAACCCAAACCCATAGGCCTAAGTAAAGCCTTGGGAGCTCCTAAATACAAATCCACTACTATCTCCTAACTTATTTATAACTAATAAACCCAAATTACCTTTAGTAGAGACCATTTTTCCTTTGGGTCTCTTAATGACTCTATAGGGGTATGGGGGAATTATACCCTATTTTATAGGACTCAATTCCAATTATCAATTTCTTTAACCCTATCTTTGAACTCAATAGTGTAGTCCGTACCATTTACCCAGCTATCTACTAACCACAAGCAAAACTCTACACAGTACTTGATATACTCTGCATTAGGTTTAGCCTTAAAGCACCTGAACTCTATTGTGCCCTTATTGTTGAAATAGTTAACAAGATTAACAAGCTTCCTAACTGGATACTCATAGTCTCTATATGTTATCTTGCCAGGAGTACAGTATTCCTTCAACCATGACTTGGGGTCTTCAGCATTTTGCAATCTTTGTAGTTGATTTGGGAAGTACTTCTTACTCCCCGTCCAATCTGTTCTCAAAGTATTTAGGTCATCTTGTACAGCAACAATGTGATTAGGTAAACACTTAAACTGTTCAAAATCTAAATCTAAAATACCAACATGTACATGCAAAGAGTTGTAGAGCTTGGAACTAAAGGTAGCTCCATTCTCTACAAATCCATCCAAGTAAGTTTGCAATTGCACCCAAGTAGATTCTTCTACTGGTGTACTCAGTATAGGGGAAATTAACTCTGCACCCTTCCATTCACTCCTATGTTTAGGTTGTACACAGATGGTCCCATCGGAGTTGACTATTGTCGTATCTCCGATAAGATTCCATCTGCTGTACTTTACCTTAGGCTTAAAGTATCCGCCTTCACCAAAATGTTGCTTTGGCCAATACTTCAAATCCCCATAAACAAGCTGAGCAGCTTTTGAGGTAGGGATATCACTCATCTCTACTTCAAAGCCAACTGTCCTCAAGACTACCTACGAATCCAAAGGGCAGCAAAGTTGGAAAGCTTGTCTCTAACATCAAGCTCACAATCAAAACCATTCTTATCAGCCAACTCTACAATCTCTTCTGGGTCATGGCTGTTGAAATTACGGTACATGCTCCAATTGGGCTTAACAAGGGAATTGTTCTTTTCGTGGCGAAGACTAGTAAAGAGGAATGCTCTTTCACACATATCTGCAGCCATGGGAATAAGCTTCATGGAGTACTCATGGGAGAGTGAATCCATCATACAGAAAGCTGTAACCAAATCATGACGGTACTTGACATGGCCTGACTCAATACTATCTACCTCAAAAGTAGTATTGGGACGGTCTTCGTACATAATACGGCAAGCCTTAATCATATTCTCAGCTGGGTCCGTACCAAGGAAGGTAGCCTCTGGGTGAACCCAACGGAGGGTCATTGAGTAAGCACATCCAACTTCATGGACAGAAAGCTTACCAAGCTCGTTGTAGAAACGGTTAGTAACTTGCTGAGCCTTTTCTCTAACAAACTTAACTGTTGGGGTCTTGTAAAGGCCAAACATATGAGCTTCGGAAACATTATTCCAATACTCAACACGCTCTTCATCCGTCATGGTGTTAATATCAATCTTACCACGACGTACACGCTTTGGGCGTCCAAAGAGCTCTTCTTCTAAAGATTCAAACTTATGTGTAGCTTTTACTGGCTGTCCGGGCAATTGGTAGGTCACTTTCTTTTCCTCATTAACTCGATGGTCTCTTTAGACCATTCTTTTACATACTCTAAACTGGGTAATTCCTGTGTACTATTAATACTAAATTGAGAAATACGTTTAATCAAGTTTACATTTCTGATTCCTGGCCAGACTCTCCACTCAAGTGTATTATAGTTCTTAGTCGGATCCATAACAGCACCTGGGCAGACTAGACGTCGATATTGGTAGAGTTCAAAACTTTGTCTACCTCCATTTGCAAGAGGATGGTGTCTACGGTATTCATAGCTATATTCCTCATAGTCCTTAGTCTTAAGTAGATCAGCTACAAATGTTTGACTGTACTTGTATACTTTTGGACTATGCTCAGATGTAGCTGCTTCATGGATACTGATTAAAGGGTATTGGGCTTCTTCTACCCATGCAGTAAACTCTAGAAGTCTCTTCCAATTTTTTTCACTTTGCTCTCCAAAATCTACATGAACATGGAGGTCATGGAAAAGGTCTGGATCAATGGTGGCACCATAGTTTTCCATTAGAGTAAGGTACTCTTCAAGCAATACAAAGTCATTATCCATATTTTCTGACTTTAGTACGGGTGAAACTAATTCTGCACCCTGCCAATATGGCCTATTGCTTTGCTTTCCACCAACAATAGAACCATCTGGAAGCATTACTACTCTACGACATCTAGTCCCATTATGGTTGCTAATAGTTTTATCTGAAGAAATGTTCCAGATGTTATATCTACGGACCTTATCCCGTAAACTTACTCCTCTATCCTTCCAGTCTTCAAAAGGAATACTCTGCTTCTCAAATACTACTCTAGCAGCTTGGAGTAAATTAACATCTCCAGTTTCAATCTCTAATCCATAAGTAGTCATACTTTACTCCGGGCGGTGCTTAGTTGCATTGAATCCCTTTTCTAATTCGGGGTCAAACTTTTGCCACTTAGGAAACTTCCATTCTCTACTTTCGTAGATATCTTTTGCAGTTCTTTCTGGAGTATAGATAGCAGCCTTAATGAACTCTTCACAAAAGACAAAACAGTGTCTAATCTCATCTATATCAGTAGAACCTGGAAAGCACCTAAACTCAACTGTACCATTGGTGTAAAGAGCTCTTACGTTAATACCGGCTCTAAATGTACCAAGGTGGTAGAGTCTCCTTTGAGTCTTTTCATTAAAGAAGTAATGCTCATCGTAGAACTCTTTAGCTGTAGAAGCCTTTAGAATCTTTTCAGCTCTATCAGATGGAACCCCACGCTTATTCCAGAGATTCCTTTGTCTATCAAACTTCTTTGCAAGCTTAAGGTCTTCTGGGTTGGGATAGTCCTTAGGTTCAGCTGGGTCTCTAGGAAGCATATCAAAGTATACAAAGTCTTGGTTTTCCTCTGTATACTTAAAGATTTTCTTCATTAGGTCAATGTTCTCTTTAGCACCTTCATAGCCAATATGATATTGGATATTACCCCTATAAAGAGCTTTGGGGCTTAGAAACTCAATTAGACCTTCAATGTTTAAAAGCTGTTCTGCTAAGGAGTTAGTAGGTACTGTATTAATCTCTCCACCAAAATGGTTTCTAATTAACTCAGGGTCATTAGCCTTGCCATCACTATTAACGATAGTCCATTCCTTCTTACTCCAAGACCCAATAGTTGGGTTAATAAAGAGACGGGCATCTACATCAGCCCATTCTAGCTCTGCCCCATACGTAAAATTCAACTCATTCTCTCCCCGGTCATTGGGTGAATCTTAACCGTATTAGCTTGCCAAACTTTCTCAAGTTCAGGAAGGAATGGTTGCCATTTTGGAAAGTTCCAGTTGTTAGTCTCATGCATATACTTTGCAGTAATGCTATGATCGTTCAAAGCTGCCCAAGTAAAGTCATGAGCAAACTCAAAACAAGATTTAATCTCATCAAGGTCAACTGTACCCGGAAATACACGGAACTCAATAGAACCGTTCTTAAAGATAGAACGAAGATTGATACCAGCTCTAGGAGACCCAAGGTGCCAAATTCTAGTATTGGTCTTAGAGTTCCAAGCAAACTGACCTTCATAAAACTCTTGGGGAGTAGTTGCCTTTTGGGTCTCAATGACTCTATTAGGAGTAAGAGGACGCTTGGCCCAATAGTTTTGTTGACGGTGGAACTCTTTAGCCAACTTAAGATCTACTGGGTCAGGAAACTCTTCTTGGGTAGGAGTAGGCCTAAAGAGCATTTCATTGTAAACGTAATGCTCATTATCAATTACGTACTGAAGAAGCTTTTGTAAGGAAACGATATCTTCCTTAAGACCTTCTACTCCAATATGTACATGCAAATTAGCTCGATAAAGACTAACTGGGTTAAGTAGCTCTTTCAGCTTACCGATATTCTCAATTTGCTGGTCAATCGAATCAGTAGGGTTAGTATTAATCTCTCCACCGTAGACGTTTTTCTTCATCTTAGGGTCATTAGGCATTCCATCTGAGTTAACAATGGATTGGTCTTCGTTATCCCAAACGGCTAATTCTTCTGGAAGAGGGGTTCTACGGTCAACATCTGACCACTCTAGCTCAGCACCATAGGTAAACTTACTCACTGACAATTTCCTCTGTCGTGTACTTAAAGAATTTAGTTACTTCGTTAGACTCATTGAATTCTGCAACCCAAGCACCCTGGAAGTAATGGTACATAACCTTTGTAAAAAGGATACACTTATCTCCAATTTCACCAAGACGGGCTCCACCACCATTAAGGTGCATTTCACCATCTGGGCCATAAAGTACGTAAGTTTCCCACCTAAGTCCATTAGATGCATTTACACAATAAATCCACTCATACTCATCAATTCCAAGCTCCATACAGACACTTTCTGGAATTGTTACTGAACCATGGTAGTCGAGTGACTTATGAGTTACTCTAATTCCATGGAGCTTAGCTCCTACAAATTGCTTCATTTTTCTCCTTATTCCATTTGCGAGATAGGGCGATCCTCTGGGCCAACCTAAGCTGAAGGAAGGAACTTAAACAAGCCCAGAGGATCTATGGTAGTAAGACAGGTGCAAAGGAAATGGAGGAAAAAACTTTGCAACTTCTATCTACCAATACTTAGAGTATAGTACCGAGTATTAGTTACATCAACTTAGTACTACTCAAAACCAAATTTACTTCTATAGCTGGGATCACTCCAAGGCATTTGAGGACTTACACCTTCGGTTCTTCCAACAATTTTCCAGCTATCACCAAACAACTTAAATACGAAACCAGTCTTAGCTGTCATCCAATCGGTAATTGGTTGAGAACCAAGGGTCCAATCACGTAGTTTCCTCATTGTCTTATCATCACCCTTCCTACGGGTAACTTCGTCTTCTAGCATCTTATAGGAGCAAAAACCTTCAGCAACCATATTCCGCCAAAATACATCCCAAATGATGAACGACAAAGTATTTGGCTTAACGTAAGGATTCGGTGGAGCCTCCGTAAGTACAATTTCCTTTTCGATGGTATCTTCTGGGTTCTTAATAGCTACGTCCATGTTGAGCTTTTGGACCTTTTCTAAAGCTCTTTCCCAAGGTTCATGCTTAAGGATATCTCCTGGGCGTAGGAATGCCTTACTGCCACTCAAAACTTCGTTAATTTGAGCAATGATCAAACACATTCTACCGTGCTCATCTGCATGGTGACATTGGAACGTAATTCCATATCCATAATTAGACTTAAAGATCTTAATCGGGGTCATTAAGAAGTGAGCATGCCTAGGGCAATTCACATACATAACATCTTGATTAGGTACGTCTGACTTATTCAAAACTTTTTTCCTCCAATCAGCTCCATATAAGAACTCAGACCTATTAACTCCTCCAGTTAATTGGTCAAGCTCAAAAAGCTTACTTTCTTCCTCTACGGATTCAACTAACGCTCTATCTTCCAATTTCTTACTTCCTCCCTAAAGAACTCCAAGCACTCCTCTAATGTTTGGGATACTACCTTAATTTTATATTGTTCACTTAGGGAATTCAATTCCCTTTTAAAGAATCTATCTACCTTATACTGGAACTCTTTGCCAAGGGGCCTTATTCCATCATCTTCAAGGGGCCTATCCGTTACGGGGATATAGTAAATAACATCCCAATACTCTTTGATCTCCCAACGGGCTTCATCAGCTAAAAACGAAGCAGCCCCAACTCTTGCTGGATTAGTCCATTCACTATTGGCTGCATTTTGATAAACCCACTCATCAATAGCCCACCTCTCACTGATGAGAAAGTCCATCTTAAGGTTGAAAGGATGTAGCATCCACTCCCTACGTTTAAGGGCAGAGGCTACTTGGAATGTTGGGTCATCTGGGTTAATAGAAATTCTTCTACCTGCTCCATCATTACCGCCCCAAGAGAGAACGTCACGAGTAGCAGACCCGAGCTTACATACAGAACTTTCAGGATAAGTTTCTTCAAGTACTTCCTCCAACATTTTAGATAGAGTAGTCTTACCTACTCCATGGGCACCAGTAAAAGCAACCTTCATTTAACCCTTCCTATATCTCACTCTATGCTTTTTAATGGGTTCCTTAAAAGCATCTACTCTTAATGTAATAAGTCTCAACTGTCTATCAGTCATCTTATTCTGTCTACGTAAAGCATGAGCAATACGCCAAATATCGTTTAGACTATATCTCCTCTCCCCACCAGGGGTTCTATAGATCTCAATTGGATTACCCTCATGGTCTATAAAATAACCCCTGGCCTCTTTGAACTTCAAAGATTGGGAAGTTAGGTCAAAGAATGCCGCAGCCATAGATTGGGTAAATCTAGGCTCATCGTCATTAATTATCGGATGTCTTAATCTTTCTGACATAAAACGCCGTTCTACGAGTAGAATAGGTAGTAGCCTTTAGAAGCTGCTCCATACCAATGTTACCCTTTTCAAGCTGAGTCTGCAAAGCCTTTTCATCAAGTTCATATTCTACTTGAGTCTCTTCAAATCTCTTACCATTGGGGTAAATGGATACCTTATTAATAGTAGACTTAATGACAACCGAGTCAAATTGGGTCTCATCCAAGATATCCTTAAGGGCATAAACATCAATGGAAGGCTTATTGCCACTTACTTCCTTAGAAAGACTAACACCAAACTCTGGAACATCAATCTTACCAGAAGTAATATCTGGCTCATATCCATCTTGCTCAAGCTGCTTATTGATTTGCTCAAAAACAACTGACCTAATAGCTGACTCACGGCCAGACAACATATCCGAAGTATTACGGATAGTCATAAGCTCATCAGTAAGTTGGTCCAATTCCTCTTCAGTAAGGAAATGCTGGATACCCTTAGTTGGAGTAGAATTAAAAACTTCCAACAGCTTGGAAAGGGTCTCTATATCTTCTGAGCTAAGCCCTTCTTTCTCTGCCCATTGCTTACGGGTATCAGAGCGACTTGGGGTCTTTGGCTCTTCCTTTTTAACTGACCACTCATCAAACGTACTGAGTAAAGAGTTTAGATCAATACCGAAATCATTTACACTCTTTGACTTAAACTCTAGTTCAAACTCTTCCATTTTTCTCCTTTTTTTACTACCTAATATAATTATTTTAATTGTTATTTATTAGGAAATCAATTCCTAATAGGGATCATCCTCATTATATGTAGGGGCCTTAGGGGTTTGCTCACTAATAAGCTCATTTACTACACTTTGGAACTGGGGACCTACTACCTTATCCCACATATCAGCAAAAGCTGTTTGCATGCTGTCGTTAATCTCACCATCAATAAGCTTAATTTCACAACCTACTTCAGGCTTAATCCAATCCCATTCACCTTTGGCATTCTTTACCTGAAGAGTTGCTCCAATGCTTACGCTAAGTTTAACTTCCATCTTACTTTCTCCTTTCGATTAAAGCTGTAGGGTAGTTATGGATTAAGTCTCAGCACAAAAGCCTAACGGAGCCTACAGCTAGTGGACCTAGAGAGAATCGAACTCCCATACCCTGCGTGTAAAGCAGGCGTTCTACCATTAAACTATAGGTCCTAAAACTACTATTCTTCTGGTGGGGAAAAGGGGAACAAGTCTTTTGTATCACAGGTCATTAAATCATCTGGGAATGATGAAAACTCTACTACTGCTTTACCATCAGAAGTAAAGCCAATAATCTTTCCAATTTCGATTGCTACGTAATCTCCAACTTTAAATTTCATACTATTTCCTTTCTTAGGTGCCCCAGGAGGGAATCGAACCCCCAACCGACTCGGTAGAAACGAGGTGCTCTGTCCGTTGAGCTACTGAGGCCTATACTTATATTTTATTGTACAACTAACCAACTCTGTAAATGTCTACAGGAATACCATTTTCTTTGAGAATATCAATTGCTTGCTGATAATATGGACTTGTCATACTTCCAACTACTGGGGATGCTCCTTTAATTATAGCCTTAATCCATTGCTCATTACCAGAAGGATTACAAAAAGCATCAATATATTTTGGAGTAGCTGGAACATTATTAAATTCTAACAACGTCTTTGCTGCCCACCTTAAATCCCTATTAGACATAAAGGTGTCCTTCCATATACAATTCCCTTGCCTTATGCTTTGCATCATTATGGTCTTCGTATACAAATTCTGTATAGTAAAACTCTTTACCCTTCTTATAACTAACTACAAACTTTCCATCCGTTTGCTTAAAGACGTGCATATTGCCAATCTTCCAAATTGTAGTTGGTGTATATTCTTTAGTCATTTTTCTCCTTTCAAAGTGCCTCAAGTGGGATTCGAACCCACACTTTATCGATTTTAAGTCGATTCCCTCTGCCAATTGGGGTATTGAGGCTTGGGTGGGTTGAGAGGGATTCGAACCCCCGTAGCTTTCGCGACTGGTTTACAGCCAGTTCCGTTTGTCCACTCCGGCACCAACCCTTAATTGGCAGCTATAGTGGTTTATAGGAGTGACTGCGAATCACGACTCTATATTTTTTCTAGCTGCCAAAGTCGGAATGGTGAGATTCGAACTCACGACCCCCTGCTCCCAAAGCAGGTGCGCTACCAAGCTGCGCCACATTCCGTATTATGGTGGGCCACCCGGGTCTCGATCCCGGTACCTTGGGATTAAAAGTCCCCTACTCTTCCTGATGAGCTAGTGGCCCTTCTACATCAATGCTCTATGTTATGCTCCTTATCAAACTTACGGTGAAGCTTAGTCCAAGCGTATCTCCTACCAAAAAGGAAACCTATACCTAGCTCAACTAGGGAGACAACAACTTCAGAGGTAATATGAGGTGCATCACTCAAAAGGCCTAATGTCTTATGTACATAATTACAATGAGCTGCTTCTGGACATTCACCTATAAAGGTGATGATATGGTGCACTTACTTTCCTCTTTTCCTTAATAATAAAAGTATAATATGTTAAACAATTACTATCAAATTTAATAAACTACACCTATTTGAAGTTTTTGGATATCTTAACCTTATTGGCCGCTTTGTCAAAAACTTCCATCCATTGTCTAGCTACCTTTTGCCAAGTTAAATCTGAAGCCCAAGCATAAGCATTTTCAGCTCTTTCTGGATGCTTACCTTCCATAACTTCAATAATGGCATCTGCAGCTTTTTCTACATTCATAAGGGGACGGAGTCTATCATTGTCACTCTCTTTGATAATGAAGTGAGTAGGGGTATCCCCTGATGGAACCAACCACCCCCTATTATCCCCTAAGATTTCTTTTAAGGAAGTATTATCTGGACCAACTACTGGAAGGCCAACTGACATTGCCTCTGTAATAGATAAGCCCCAACCTTCACCCAATGTTGTAGTAAGGTAACAGTCACTTGCATTATAAATTTCGTTAAGCATTTGAATCGGAAACCCAGAGTGAGCACTAAATTGCTGTGGGTTAGGAAGACTCCAATCCTTTCCAGGTTCTAATCCAAAACTAGAAGCTTGTTGTATAATAGAGCCACCAAAATCTGTCTCTTGCATATGCATATAGAGGAATGGCTCTTCATATCCTCTATCACGAAGCTCTCTAAGGACCATAAAGGAACGAGCAACATCTTTACGTCCCTGATTACGGTTTACGTTAGTAATGATAAATCTTTCACTATTATCTTGGAAGATATTCTTACGTACTTGCTTAAGTACACTTGGGTCCATAATTGGAAAGAAGTCCTTGGTATTAGTCCCATGGTAGATGACATCGTGTCTTTCAGCTAATGGACCAATAACTTTTCTGGATTCATTCTTTGCATACTCAGTATAGGCAACTGGGAAGTCCCAAGGAGCAACACCCTGCATAACCCAATTTGGCTTTGGGGTACAATCAAATGGGTAATAGTAGATGGAAGCAAACTTATTCTCTTTGGTCCTTGCAATTTGCAAATATTGCTCTGTAATACTCTCAACAATAAAAGAATCCTGAATTACAAAAATGATATCATAATCTCTTGAAGTAATAGCATCTAAGAATACCTGTCTCCCAAAGTAGTCTCCATATGGACCTTGCTGTCTAAGGGCACTAATAGCTGGCCAGACTCTGCCTGGAAACCTTTCAGTATCGTACGGGCCACCATCATAGTTGATACCAATTACATCAATATCATACTTACCAGTCTTATTTAGTTCTCTCATGATATTACTATTGACTGTAGCAAAACCAGTAGAGCAGGCGTAATCACCCCACGAAAGTACTTTTAGTTTAGACATAATTTCTCCATTCTTTTGGGGTATACTCTAAATTATTATAAGGGACAGTATATAGCTCCATCAAAGGTGGAGTAAAACTTTTATCCCAATTTGCTTGTCCACGATTTAAACTTCCCCACTTTTCAACAAAATACTTTGCTCCATTCTGTACTACACTTTGACTAAGGAACCTAGTAGTTTGATTTCCAATATGGATATAGGGAGTACTAGAGTGGTAAATCTTATAACCTAATAAGTGGATTCTATAATGCATATCATTGTCTTCCCAGAAACAAGGCAAAAAGTTTTCATCAAACTTTCCACAAGTATCAAAGAATCTACTATCTACAATGAAGCAAGAAAATAACTCAGCTTCCTCTAATACCCATTCGGTATCTGAGCCTGAGAAAAGAATCTCTAATGGGTTATCAAAAGTTTTTTTTGCATCCTTAAACCCATAGAGTACGTATTCACTATCTAAACTGGCAAACTCCATAATTGCTCTATCAATAGAATCAGGAGCAAAAAGCACATCATCATTGGCAACAATGATATACCCACAATTATCTCTAATAGCTTGACTAATTCCTGTATTCCAAGCAGCAGCTAATGGCTTTTGATAATGGTATTGCTGTTGGATATAAATCTTTAGCTCATGACTTTTGGTCTTAGCTGAAGCAATTAGGTCCAAAGCTTGCTGAAAGTTATTTAGTACTGGAATTACTAATCCAACTTTCATGCTACTTTTGACCCTTCTCTTTCTTTTTTCTTTTGTCTAAGTATAGCTGAGTACTCCCTATTAGCCTGTCTGCAAGGTTCACAAATAACTGTTTTATTTCTACGGTGCTTCATGTAACCAGAAACTGTAGCACATTGGGCTACTTTTCTAGTAGAAACTTTAACTTTCTTTTCGCCAAAACCAGCGGCTCTCATCTGTCTAGTAATAGCTTGCCAATTCACCCAGTCACCATTTGGAGACTCAAGAGTAATCTTTCTTTCAGCCCTCAAATTCTTACGGGCCTTTTCAGAAAGGCCAGCCCAATATCCATAAGCTTCATGTTTGACGGAATATTCTTCACATTGCTCTCTTACTGGGCAAGTCATACAGGCAACAATTACTTCATCCAAAATCTTTTCTCCTCTTTCGATGTAAAAAAGATTAGGATTCATCTCCTTGCAATTTCCGTCCTTCATCCACTCTGTTTTAATCACTCTTAAATTGCTCCATCAAACATTCTTCTGCTTTCTTATCATAACGCCAAGTAATAAACTGAGGATGTCTTGGGGTTCTATATTCACCAGACCCTACAGTTTCGTTACACTTAATTTCCATTACTTTTCCAAGGATACTGTCTTTGTTATCCCAGATATACTGACGTTGCTCGTCGTTGAATCCTCCACCAGCACGTCCAACCTTTTTAAATTGTCCATCAGGAAGATAAGCTCCAAATTTAAGGCCGCCAAGTCGCCCTGTATGTTTTCCAGTGCCTTCGTAAGCTTCATAGACGACAACGTCATATGTTTCTTCTTTCTTAATCTTATACATCGTTTTATTGGGTCTACCAGACTTATAAAAGGAATGCCTATTCTTAAGCATTGCCCCTTCACAACCCAATTCCACTAACTGATTATATAGTATTGGAGTCCAATCATCAAAAACTGGAATACGGTGGATAAATCTAGACTGAGTAAGTTCAGGAAGATTATTTAAATCAATGGCTCTATTCTCATAGGTAACATTCATTTCGATAGTATCAAAAGCTACAAAACTGATATACCCATTTTCAATCTGCTTTTCAACAGCAACATCTGGATTGGACCCCATAACCCTCATAGTTCGGTTAAAGTCTACAATAGGTACACTTAGATCTGGGAAGTTCTCTACCTTTCCAAACCCATTTATATAACAAAGTTCTCCATCTAAGTGAAAATCAAGTGGAATAGCCTTAAAAGCTTCTACTAGGTGAGGGACATGGTCTTGATACTCAATCCAAGACCTACCATAGATAGTAACTTCGTTACCTACTTTGAGAACAGCTGCTCTCATACCATCAAGCTTTGGCTCCATCCAATAATTTGCCCAAAATGGATCATGCAAATCTTCTGGGTCCGTAGACTTTGATAGCATTAACTCTACTTTTTCCATTTTACTCCCCTGGCCAAATATATGGCAAATCTCCAGAAATATCTGGGAACAAAGGACCGTAATACTCTGGAAGCTTTCTTACTAGATTACTCTGGTGGCTTAGGTGGAAGTCTCTGTTACCCAACCACTTTGGAATACCATTAGACTCAATATTTTCTTGTCCAGCAATAAGTGCTCTAGACTTTTCTAGACAAGTATCTTTATACCCTCTAGATGTCCACTCATTACAAATAGCTTGCTGATAATCCCAAAGTACAGGAAGGTAAGGCCTCCACATCTTAACAGCTGGGTGGTTTTTCCATCCATGCCCAGGAGTAAGAATAGCATTCATAATTTGCATAGTCTCAACACGCTGTTTGCCAAGACGCTTCATATCCAATACCTTGGCTGATTCAGTAAAGGACTCATAGGGAAGGAAGGTTTGCATTAGATGCTTACTCCACCCTTCTTACCCTTTTTCATTTCGTTCTTATTGTTAGCATTTTCACTAACACTACCGAGGGTACCTGGAAGACATTCCCTTTGGAAATCTTCCTTCAGGTTACCAAAAGCCCCACCAACCATTTTACGGAGTTGCTTTGCATTTGCTCGAACATTAGCTGGGCCATTGTTTTTGCCCTCTTTGCGTCGTCGATTCTTTTCACTGTAATCTACGGTTGTTGCCATCTTACTTTCCTTTCATTTTAAACTACTTAAATATAGTTTAATATATCTACTATAGTAAATCAATAGAAAGGGGACCCGGGGGAGTCAAAAGCATGATGCTCGACTGCAACCCCGGTGCGGTATCCCCCGATATGACTATCCATTAGGATAGTATTTTACTGTTACTTTTACTAGTTTCTCTAGTTCTTTACATTGTTGCGATGCTTTTTATCGTAGGCTTTTGCTCCCTCAATTAACTCAGCAATAGTCTTTGCAAATTTTTCTACATTCCTATCGTGGATTTCTGAAGGGTTATCATAAGTAACCATAGCACCTACAATAGTGTGCTTAATTTCACCAGACTTAACATAGTTAGCAATTTGATCTTTAAGTGAGGTTTTTTCTACCATGCGTGACATCCATTCTGATCTGGAACACCATAACCGGTGTTAATTTTTTTTGCTACTGCTACTTGCTGAACTGGGGTAGCATCTGCAGCTGAGGCTGAAAACCCCATTCCTCGGCTATAGTAGGACCATACATCGTTCCTCATACCTAGGCCACCAGAGTAAATACTACCTCTAACGTGCCAATTGCCACCTTCTTCACAAATGTTAACTTTTGACCACATTCTAAGGTCGTTCTGAGTTACTCCCCATGGCCAACCCTTCGGAGGTTTCGTCCAATGTTTCAATGGCCCATGGAACTTTGAGGCTTTGACTTGGGTGGTTGTTGTATGAACGACGCTTTTTACTGTCGTCGTCGAATGGTTTGATAACGATGATGATGCAACTCCTTCATTAATAACATTCGAACTGAATGAAATAGCCAATACGGTAAAAGCAATACTAAGTGTATTAATACGGCGCATTTTTCGCGCTCCTTGCTGGATGTTATTCCTCTAGGGAGAGCTACGGTCTGGCATACGATCCTGAGTCCGGTTCCGGTATGGAATACAACGGCCTAGTCTCTACGACATCAGGTGTGCAACCGTGTTAAGCTCAAAGTTACTCTTATCTAATAGGCTTTTCCTTTCCTTAATAATACCAATTTAATTGATTGCATTTTATCAATCAAGAACCAAATAGCAAAGCCCTGGGAGAGATATCAATAGTATCTTCCATATCGACATTTTCGTCTACTACTCCTCTAATAGCCTCTGCTTCATCTCTACGCCTAAGGACCTTTGCATCAATTCGCTCTTCAACGGTGTCAATTCCCACAGGTCGATAAATCCATGTGTGGCTAACTCCTTTGGACTTACTATCAGCTCTGTTAATCCTATCCTTACGTTGCTTATAAGCTGCATAGGTAGTTGGAATCTCAATGTTCCAAAGATATGGCGCATAAAGGTTTAATCCTTCCTGTCCAACATCTGAAGTAATCAATACCGCTGGACCTTTTGTACTGTTAAATTGCTTAATATTCTTAGTCACTACTTGGGGGTCTAATCCTACACCCCAAATGGGTAATATTGGAACATCTCTAAAGTGAGACTTAAGAGCATTCATGTATGGAAAAAGTGTACCATTGGTCCAAAAGGTAAAGAGTACTACTTTCTCATTACTCTCAAATGCTGTCTCTAAAGCACTTTCAATCAGCTGATACTTTGAGCTATTCTCAATGGAAAGTGCATCCCCAAACTTTTCTACTAGCTCTTGGGCAAACTTACCGTTTGAATCTTTTAACCCAGCTGTAGTATTACAAATCATCCTAAGGGTATTGACATACGCCCAGGATGCTGTTGGGTTGTCAGGGTTAAATCTCTCTTGAGCAACTTTTTCAGCATAATCGTAAACTTCTCTATCAATATCTGAAAGCTCGTAAACAACTCTCTTAGGAAGGGACTCAGGAAACTGTCTAGCAATAAGAGGATCACTCTTCATTGCAATATGAGTCCAATTTTCATGCTTCTTACCCAAAAGAGGAAGCTTTGCTCTATCCCACTCTTTTACGTAAAGTGTTTGGGCATACTTAGTCCCAAAATACTCTAACTTCTTTCCGTAAAGTCTCTTAAACTGATCTCTAGTTAAATCTGAGACATCTGGAATACCAGGGGCAACTGTAGAAAGAATATTCCTGATATTTAAAGGGCTGGTAGTGTAAGGAGTTGCTGTAAGAGCAAGAGCCATCACCGGGCTGCTCGTCCTATTCATTAATATATCAAATCCATCAGATAAAAGACTGGTACCGGTATTAATCTTTTGTGCTTCATCTATAATAATTAATACTCTTTTATCTTTAGTTATATTAACTAGTTTAAGTATATCGGTCCGACTAAAATCATCAACCCTGTTTCTCTTACCCTTTTCTTTGACTTTAGATGGTCCTCTAGCCTTTTCATAATTCAAGACTAATACTTGGGAATCATCATTATCATAAAAGTCATGACGAACTTTTCTGGCCCAGGAATCAACCTTCGTTACAGAAAGAGTAGTCATTCTTTTAAACTCCTGCTCCCAGTCAAACTGCTTAATCTTCTTACAAAAGACAAGCACCTTATCGACTTTATTTTCAGCAAAAAGCTTTTGAGCCGTAAGACAGCTTAACAGTGTCTTACCTGCTCCTGTATCCCATTGTACAAGTACTCTAGGGGAATCAGTTTGTAATTTTTTCCAAACTATATTTAGTCCCACATGTTGGAAAGGAAAAAGGCTATTTTCAACAAGGAATGGACTGTCTACTTCAAATGGAAACTTAACTGAATCTGAAAGCTTCTTATATTCGTTTTCAGCTTCTTCATCGGTAAAGACGACTTCCATACCATTATGGCCAACGAACTCTTCAAAATCAAGAAGCTTGTCTCTATTCCTCAGTGTATCAAAGCCATCAACGAACCCTGTCTCTTTTAAGTTCTTATTTAGAGACGAAAATCTCAGTAAGCCATTTAAAAGTTCACTCTTTTGTACAAAGATTAACTTTTGGGGGTCCATATTTAAAGTTTATTATATGAACATTAGAAAATCAATAATCAATCTAATTGGTAGGGGTTACTAATTTGCATCAAAGTTCTAATGTCATAGCTATTTGGGTGTAGCTCTTGACTTAACTGGAACAAAGGTTTTAAGGAAGCTGGACGTCTAGAACTTAGCTCATTTGTTTTAATATCACTCAAATAATTGATGTTAGTCTGAGTGCTGTAGGCGTTTTGAGTATAGTTAGGAACAACACTTAATGCTGATAGATGGGTAGCATCTTCTAGGAAAGTTGCTTTAAAGTAAATAGAATTTGTACTATGAGGGAGTGTAATAAACCCGTTTGGGTCATTGATGTTAGTTTGAATATTGTACCAAATACTTCCATCTATTGAGTACTGATAAAGTGTAGGATTATAGAATAACCCAAGCATTGCAACTTCGTAAGCTTCTCCAGCTCCGTTGCTTTGTGTTAGCTTAGCTTGAAGTGGGGCATTTAAAGTACTTTGTAGAGTAAATGGAACCTCGATGTCAACCCAGGTTCTAATCGGAATGTTTGAGAAAGTCTTATGTGCCAACTCTACCCCAGATGAAATTAATGAACATCTGTATGTACCCTGATTAGTATAGGGTAGAAAGATTCTAGCAACTGCAGAAACTCTCATATTATTAGTTATTAGGGGGGAAGACCATTGTGGGGGAATACCGTAAAAGTATCCAGCTTCACTAAATGTTGCTGTTCCACCAATGGGGGTTAGTTTAAAGTTGACATTGTCTACGTCATATGGTTCTGGAACAGTAAATACAATATTAGTACCACTTGCTGCAACAGTAAATGTTTGACTCATACCACTTATTAATGTGCTATCAGAATAATAATCTAATTCTACATTTACACTTCCTGCAAGCCCTGAACATCTTACTAAGAAGGAATAAAGATTAGGTCCCTCACTAACAGAAGCAGAGTAAGCATTAATACCTGTTACATCAAGACCATATGCAGGATTAGCTGAGTTATTGAGATATATAGGAATAGTTGTATGGTTTAAACCTGAAATAACTGTAGATGTAGTAGCTGATCCTGACCATCCACTTGGGCTTGTAAAGAATGCTAATGGGGCAGTAAGTAAGTTTGTACTACCACCAAAATCTGATGTCAAAGAACTAACACCCGTACTTCCAGAAATTGTATAAATACCATACTTACTGTTTGAAGTGTTGATACTAGCTAAAGAAGCGCCAGAAATAGTAACGTTAGTAATAGAAGATGGACCATAGAGTAATGTCTTATAATCTTGGCCTGTAAGTGGATCAGCTAAAAAGCTTTGCCAATCTGTACTTAATGCAGCAATTTTAAAGCTTTTAAATTCACTAATAGTTTTGAGTTGCTTAGTTGTAACATATTGACTAGCTGTCCCTGTATACCCACCACTAGGTTGCAAAGTAGCTGTAGTAGATAAAGCATTTACAATAGTAGGTCCTGATGGAAGGAAGTAATCTGTAAACTCTTCATAATCATTTTGTACAGTCAGATTAGTATTGTAAAATGAAAGCTTCTTAATACCAGCAAAATAGGCTTGATGCCATGTTTGAGCTATATTGACATTCTTGTAAATATGCTGACAGTAAGTTGGAAAACGTCTATTGATAAAGGCGTTGTTGTCAACGTAGTTATAAGTAGATCCAAAATTACCAGTCTCTATAACCGTCTTATATGATGTAGTTGGGTCAGCTACTACTGATTGCCCTAATTGCTGTAAGACATTTGTTGAGCCAGTGTTATTTGGGTTAGCTCCCCACGACGTATCACTAAGCTGATTAGTAATAGCACCTTGTGTCGTATTAACATTAAGGCTGCTGTTGTAAAGTACATTTGGCCCTGGGTTAGTGTTTAAGGGTAGATACCCTTGATTAGCTATATCTGGAATAGCTGATTCAATAGAGATAAAGTAAGCATCTACCCAATCAGGAAATACTTGGATAGTTCTATTAACTGTATCAAAAGGTAAGTCATAGGGTTCAGGAGTAAGTTGACTAAACTCTAACTTTAAATACCTAGCATAAATTGTTGGAAGATCATAAACACCTCTTCTAAGTGTAAAATCTCTCTGTACTGGAGACCAGTTCAAATTATCATTTGAGTAATACAGGTTCATAGAGTTGCCACTAAATAAAGGATCTAAGTACATCTTATTTATGGTTTGCTTTGACTCCAAGTCAATAACAAAATATACTACAGCATCTTTAACGGGTTGTGGAGAAGACTTCCAATAATTTGTGGTACTGTTGCTGTATATGTTAGTTATTAAATCTTGTTGGGGGACAAACTCTTCAACAAATCCAAGACTATTTTGTACAGTTAAGTCAATTGGGGTTCCACTAATGACAACATCTGAATAATTTTGTACAGTTAAACCAGCAGTAAAGTCTTGTACTGTAAAACTATATTGGATACCATTTTGAGATTTAATAAGCTGTAAATTTAAAGAAGTGTTTGGATCAAAAGTATAAGTCTCATCTAAGTCAATTTGTACATAGTTTGTTTGATCTGGCTTATAGATATCTATGATTCCAGACTCAAGGTTAATAGTTGTAGACCCAGAGACAACTGACAAAGTCCACATACAGGGGACAGAGGACAATCTAAATTTAACGGTATTTAGATATGTAGTTCTATTGAAGATAAAATCCAAGTTGTATTGGTTGTTACTAAAATCGTCTACTAATGATGAAACCCATTTTGTAGGATTAGTAGGGACAGAAGAGACTTGAGTGTTATAGGAGTAACTATTACTATTGGGGTCTTGGTAGGTATTAGTTGAAGTATTAAGTGAGTTAATAATACCTACAACAGGATAGACTCCATCAACAACTAACCCAGCTTGAGTCATAGGGGCACTTCCACCCGCTACATATTTGATTAATGGATTAGAACTATTGGGCATTATAGGGCACCATATACCGTACTAGTAATTTTAAGATTTGCTTTACCCAATGGGCTAGTGACTCCATAAGTTGTATTAGGCCCACCTGGGGTTTCAAGTGTAATATTTACTGTAGAAATATTTTGAGTAACATCGATGTAAGACTCTTGAGTTTGTAAGTGAGCAAAGTAAGGAGCTTGTACAGCAACATTATTTTGGGCCCAGTACCTACTTGCAACTCCAGGAACAGGACTATTTTGAGCCAAGCTAGGATAACTCAAATTAGCAGCTGTTGTAGTTCTTTCCATATAGAAGTTAACAGAGTTTCCTGTAACAACTGTATAGGGTAGACTATTTAAGTTACTGACTCCACTGGTAAGAGTAACAGCTACTCCAGCTGGTTTTAACTGTCTTAAACTATCCATAACAGCAGCTCTAAAGTCAGTTGTAAGTGGTACATCTGGAAGATCTGTTGGAATAACTAGTACTTCGTTATCCCCCAACCCTCTTGTAGTAACTCCAGAAGCTAAAGTTTGTGCTGTAGTTGTTCCACTAGCAGTTGTATTCCAAACTTCTATTACCTTAGCCTGAATATCAGCTGTTGACTCAGCTATTTGCTGGATACCAAATGTAGTAGCTCCCTTTAACAAAGATGAGGCTACTCCATTTAAACGCTCTCTGTAAGCTGAATCCTTAGAGATAACATCTTGCCACTCTTCAGACGTCAACTGATCTAAAAAGGGATCTTTAGAAGTAGCATACATCTCAGTGGAAAGTCTAGGAGTATTTAATATCTGCCCAAAGATGTTATCTAGGTCAGAAAACTCCATATTCTCTTGAGTTAATCTAGCAGCAAGCTGAGAAGTCCATAACTGGCCAGTGCCAGTATTTCCAAGGACAATAGACATTAAAGTCGTAAGTTTATCGCCTATATCAAAATTGTAAACATCTTCTGGAAAATTACGGACTTTCCAAAGGAGTGTTTGATGTAAGTTTAATGGGAATACACTATTGGCCATTAGAAGTTGTTCTTTCCAAAGCTTATCGTATTGAGTCCGTAGAATGATGGCAGTTGATTATTAAAGAGAGGAATGTCATTTGTGTAAGAGTTTAAGATACTTCCATCTAATGCAACTTCTTGAACTCCAAAATTAGTAGCATTATCTGCATTTGTGGATATTCTAGCTGAGCTAATACCCGGAGTCCTCAATGCAGCAAAAACAATACTACTTAATGAAATAGTATTGTTCTTGTTTACACTTTGGAAAAGGGTAGCGATAGCATTCTTCAAACTAGTATTGACTATATCAATATTAACTGACTGTTGGTATACGATAGAAAGATTAACAACAAAATTAAGGAACTGAGCTTGGTGTACTAATACGTTAGTTCCAATAACTTTAGATTGTTGAACAAGGTTATCAATCTGTACAACACTTGTATTATAGTAATGACTAAAGGAGCCAACCTGCCCAGAAGCTGGAAGTACTACGTTGCTTGCTACTAAACCAATTCCAGAAGCATCTAAAATACTACCAGCATTATTTGTATTATCGTAAACTGGATATGCTACAGTCCAAAAAGTAACAGCTGTAGGAGAAAGGTCAGATGTCAATGGGGAGCTAAGTGTAATTTGATTAGGGATTCCTGATGTTAACTGAATGATATAGCTTTGAGTAGAAATGCCACCTACGGTTCCAGAGACAGCTAGACCTAATTGCAAATTTGCTATAGTATCAGTTGTATAGAGTATAGTAGTATCTTGAGACCCAGAAACTGTTAAAGTTGGGGGAGAGGAATTGACACTAGATAGACATAATGGGTAATCTGTAGAACCAAAGGTTACAATACTTGGGCTATTTCCGGAAACAAGCTGTGAGGGAAAGTTGATTAATGGGTTTTGACTTACGCCTACATAATAGTCTCCTGTAATAGAACTGTCTGCAGAAAGTCCATTTGCAAGATTAAAGTTAGAAATTGGAAGCTGACTTGACCCAAAAGTATTAGTAGGAGTAAATACTACTTGTTCTTGTACAAGGCTAGAGTTTAAAGTGTTAATGAAAATATCAACGTAGTTAGAATTAACACTGGGGTCTACTGTTCTTGAGCAAAGAGGAATATACTCGGATTGCATTTGCAATAAGTTACCAGTATACGTATAGGGAGCATTTAAAGCATTAGGATAAAGAGTAACTGTTAATGGTACAGAAGTCCCGGATGGATAAATATAGTCTACATAAGGGGATAGTAAAGTTTGACTAGCTGAGTTTAACAGCTCACCAATCTTTTCTCCACCTTGTGGGTAAGTATATTTAGAGTCTGGAATCTGAGAATAGATTATGTTTTTACAAGTAACGTTTCCAGTACCACTTATTACTACGTTATAAATAGTGGGGTTATTAAAACCAATTTGCAAACCACCTGGGCCATCAGTAGTGGTACCACTAACACTTGCCCCAACACTATAGTTACCAGATGCAAGTAGTTGCTCAACTACCGTTATAACATCACTTGCTGTAGACGAACCAGAAAAAACTGTAGTTCCAAATTGCAAATAGTTAGTAGTTAAAGTTCCACTATTAGATGTTGCGACAGATAGATTATAGTTACTACCATCGTATATTACAGAGCCGTTATTAAAAATTCCAGACGGACTTTGTGTAATAAATCCACTTGTAACTGTAGTATTTAATGGAAAGACACCAGAAATAAGTCCATCAGCTGCTATTTGTCCACTACTAACAGCTAATGTTCCTTGAGCTTGCAATCCAATTGTATAATTGTCTGTGCCTGAGACAACTGTTATAACTGAATCTTGTTCCAGATAAGTTTCTTGGGACCCAACAACATTTACCTGAGTTACGTTAGGGTTTTGCAAAGCCATAGCAACAAATTTATCTACAGTTCCAGAAATATTGCTAAAAGCTGTAGCTTGAAATCTACTTTGCAGCTGAGTGTCTGTCTCAGTATCTGAGCCACCAATTAAAGGTTGTTCGTTAGTAACTGATGGGGCACCTACTATAGAGGTGGAAATTTGATTAATTGAACCTGCATTGACATTATTGAAGGTACCAGGAAGTACAGAAATTACTGGAACCTGCACTGACGTTTCTCCAACATTAATAATTGCTGCTGAAGTAGTATTAAAGTAGATATTTGAAACACCATTGCTAGTACCCTGAACATAAATTTGAGTTCCGTAAGGGATATAGATAATTTGAGTAGCTGCACTTGTTAAACTAAAGGTAACAGTTCCAACAGATCTTTTACCTAACTGTCTTGCAATACCAAATAAGTTAACAAAAGCATCAAGTTGAATACCAGATTTACTCATAACATCATAGCTATAGGTCTGTAGAGTAGAGTTATCAGATGCTGTAGAAATTTCGTTAGCTATGGACTCTAAGATTTTATACGTTGCTGACCCAATTGACGTATCCCAAGTAGGATCAGCAATTGTTAGACTTGCAAGTAGTCTATTGAGTACATCACTTGTATTTGCCATTATGAAACCTGTAATCCTTCAGAAGTAATTAAGATCGTAAGACTAAGTGTAGAACCTGATAAGGTTGTAAGGCCCACCGTTATGTTAATAGAAGTATAATTAGGCGTTACAACTATTGAGTCAATAGAGTTGATGATTTCTGACTTATTCCAATTTGATAATTGGGCTCTAGTTTGACTTTGTTTTAAAGCTAAAATTTGTTGGGATTGGTAAAGACTAATTATTCTGGTAACTTCTGTTCTAACACGAGCTAACGTTCCGCCAGTCATTGGTGCACCAATTAACCCAGGTAACAACGAACCAAAGTTTGGTGAAGTAAAACCAATTCCATAATTTTCTTTTAACCAAAGGGTTAGGTCTTGTACAAGCTTAGATGTACCTTGTACAAACTGTAACCTACCACCACTATCTAAAGCTATATCTCCATTTTGCACTTGAATAGTTTTCATTGCAAAACCCTCTTAATTGCCAATAATTCTTGCAAATAACCTGATGAAGTTCCAGCATCAACTAATGATGTAGCTCTAATTCCATACTGAGAATTGTAAGCATTTAAAACTGTAGGAATGTCTTTTCCACCATAGAAGCCAAGTGTAGTAGACGTCCCCGGAAGTATTCCAGCATAGATAGCTGTATGATCATTATCCGGAAGAATTGATGGATTAGGAGCTGTCCCTAAATTATTAGTCTGTGGTGGGTTCCAGTTGGAAAAATAAAGTATATCTCCTGGGAGTAATAATTTAATGGTCTCAGTATAGTCAACTTTTAATTTATCTTGGGCCCAAAGTGTATTTCTAAGCCCTGGATTTTTAATAATACTAGTCGGGTCTATACCTTTCCATATTGGCCAAAAAGCTGTCCCTCTATGACCTTTAAACTGATCACACGTAGCAGAACCCCCAAAGTTATCATAACCCCAGGCTTTTCCGTAACAATAACGTACAAAACCAGAGCAATCTACCCCATATTTACCACTATTATATGAAGTTGCACCTGTAACAGTATTAAACGAATTAAAACCTTGCAATAAGCTAAGATCCCAATCTTTAGTACTAACTGGCTTATGTGGACTGTCTCCACTATGAAACCCACCTAGTACATAGTAAAGTTTATGACTATTACTTACAACATTTTTTGCGTTACTTAAAGCTTGTAAAGCAACTGCACTTGGTTTACCAGTAGTTAAAATCTTTGTTATTACTGGTTGGGAGCTCATATTACTTTATTGAAATCTACTGTAAAGTACATTGGTCTAAGCCAGTACGTAGTAAAACGTTAATGTAGCTGCAGTTCCTGTGTATGTTGTGCCAATAGCCGCTGGGTTTGTTGAACCAGTAAAAGTAAAACCAATTGGGGGCTGTATGTTATTATATGCTGTTCCGTTAATAGCTGACATTGTCGGCATAGTAGTTGCTGTAATACATACACCAATATAGTATAGACCACTTGATGGAACTGTATAAGTACTTGATAAACCTGCTGCAATTGTAGCAATAGGCCAAGTAAACAAACTTGTAGCAGGTAGTGATGAAAGACCTTGTTGAGCTGTAGCAGCAACAAGCGTAACAGTTGTACCAGATGCTGTAAAAATGCCACCCCATGTTCCACTGACGGTTGTTCCAGCGGTAGCAGTGGTATTAAAACTGATATTATGAATTACTTGACCAGCAGTTAAATAAACAGCATTAATACGTACGGCTCCACTTGCTGGAGAAAGACTAGAGTTGAGGAAGATTCTACCAACAGTTTCAGCAATAGCTGTTGTTCCACTAATGACTGGAGTAAGAGCTGCTGCTTGCATTGAAGAGTAAATTTGACTTACGTTTACTGCATCAGTTAAAGCAGTGCCACTAGCAAGACCGGTAACTTTAGTGTTTCCCATAGTAAGGGTACCACTAACTGTTACGTTTCCAGAAACTGTTAGGTTACCGTTAATAGTACCAGGTGCTGGGCTCGAAGCAGTAGCATACCAAGTAGAACCTGTAGTAGTATAGAAGAACGTATAAGAAGTATTTGGTGGAACGACTAAGCTTCCCGTAGTACCAAAAGTGTTAATAGTAGTTGAAGCACCTGATAAAGTAACTGGAACTGATGCTAAATTAGTAAGACTTGTCATTGTACCGTTTGTTACAGCACCCAGAGTTAAAATTTGACCACTTGATGAACCTGTATAAACCCACCTACCACCAGATGTAATTGCACCGCCGGTAGAAACAACACCTGTTACGTTTAGCTGAGAAGTCAATACGTTATTTTGAGAAGATGGTGCTGTAACTAAACCATAACCACCAGCTCCGTCAGAATAAATAATAGCACTTTGGTTAGTAACTAGTGTATAGTTAGCATTATTACCATTTAGCTTAATACCATTTGGGTTAACTGTTGTTGTAAATTGAGCATAGTTAGCAATACCAATATACCAAGGTGGTGCTGGGGCACCAGATACAAGGGTAATGGTTCCACCACTAGCAAGAATTATCTTTCCATTATCAGAAGCTTGTACCTGATAGGTGGTAGTTTTTGCATCTGTCCCCGATGCAAGTATTGGAAAATATTGAAATCCACTGATATTAGTTATAGTTCCACTGACTGCAAGGTTATTTTGTACTACAGCGCCACTCGTCGTAAGTAAGTTAGTGTTAGTTATATTTCCTGTAGTGATTGCACCATTACCAGAAACTAATACCGTTGAACCACCACTAACTGTTAGTGGGTTAACAAATGAATAAGCTTGAAGTCCTTGTGGACCTTGCGGTCCGAGTTGCGTATACATCACCTGCTGCACGGTCAAGATGACTGAGGGAGTGGCAGGGTAGGTGCTGCCTGCTGATTGAGCAAGCAAGGTAACGCTTGTGGAATTGGATTCCCACATAAGTTGCAGGTAATCGTTGGCTGCAACGGTGAGCACAAAGTTCCACGAGGCAACTTTGTCGCTGTTCTGCTTATCCATCGTGACCGTTGTGTTGGTCTCGGTTAAGTCGCTGCCGTTCTTGCGGAGCCAAATCTGCACGTTGTCGCTGCTGTTGTCGGTCTGCGTGAGTTGCGCCGAGAACTGCACGTTGTAAGTTCCGGCGTTGGCAAACAAAATCTGGCTGCTGCTGGTGATGGAGACGCCGTTGTTCTCCGCCGTGGTGTTGAAGGTCATTGCCGTAGGCGTGTTGGCAGAACCTACTGACTGCGTGGTGGTGTCGTAGAACGAGCCGTAGTAGCCGAGCGTTCCGCCAGCTCCCTGCGAACCAGTCGTGCCTTGGTATCCCTGATTGCCTTGAAAACCCTGTTGGCCTTGATTCCCTTGGAAACCTTGCGCTCCCTGAGCG
>Ga0208507_1000203_pt1 | contig 43372 bp, 65 predicted proteins | sample CryBogCBH12Aug01_FD_184626 | JGI IMG/M metagenome (GOLD analysis project Ga0208507, IMG submission 184626) | Freshwater microbial communities from Crystal Bog, Wisconsin, USA - CBH12Aug09.1 (SPAdes) (version 2) | ecosystem: Environmental > Aquatic > Freshwater > Lake | place: Crystal Bog...
GAGGACCGCCCTCGTCTCGCCATCGAAGCGGCGGAACGCTGGCTTGCGGAGCCGACCGAGGAGAATCGCGCTGCTGCCGACGCTGCTGCCGACGCTGCCCGCGCTGCTGCCGACGCTGCCTGGGATGCTGCCCGCGCTGCCTGGGATGCTGCCCGCGCTGCTGCCGACGCTGCTGCCCGCGCTGCTGCCCGCGCTGCTGCCGACGCTGCCTGGGATGCTGCCCGCGCTGCTGCCGACGCTGCTGCCGACGCTATCCAGGCTGATATCATCCGCGAGATGGTGAGCGCTGAGTGGGTTATGGACCAAATGTTCAATGTTAAATAGGAGTGATATACATCATGCCCATCACCGTTACCATCCACGCCGAGTCATTTTCGGAGCTTTTCACCCTTATCCGCGACATCCCTGTGGGTAATGTGGTCGATACCGCTACGCAGCATGTCCCATCAGTACAGCAGGTTGGGCGTGGTGTGCGACACACGGAAGGGAATGATTCTTCCCTGCAAGTTGTCAGTTCGACTGACGTACTTAAGGCAGAGTATGAGGTTGACGCCGAGGGAACACCTTGGAATGCTGAAATTCATTCTAGCAGCAAGGCGAAAACCGAGGCCGGTGTCTGGCGCAAGCGTCGCGGCGGCGGGGAAGTTCAGATGCCGCACACCGCTGCTGCCGCTGTCGTCAATACCGTTGCGCCGACTTATGCCGACATTGCGGCGTTGTGCAGTCAGAAGATGACCACGGGGGCTCTCAACGGTGCTGTACTCGGTACGCTTCAGATGGAATTCGGCATCGACAACATGACCATGCTAATCGGTAAACCGGAACTGATTCCCGCATTCCACGCTCGTATCGCGGCTCTCTAAGATGATTATTCGACCTTCGTCGAGTAGCCGCATGGTGAAGTGCGCCGGGTCACTGAGGATGGAGCGCAACGCTCCTCCTCGCCCCGAGAGCGATGATGCCAAGGAAGGAACCGCCGCGCATTGGCTTGCTGAAATGGTGCTGACCAATCAAGCACCGGACACCGTTTCCCTTGTGGATCGGTTCGCACCCAACGGGGTTTGCGTTACAGCCGAGATGGCTGACTATGTGGACATCTACATTAACCACATTCGCAGTCGTAATCTGCCTGTACAGCATGTTGAGTTTGGTATTGAGTACAATCTTGCCCCGGATATCGACGTACAGGGCACCTCCGATTCGGCTGGTGTGGGCAATAATACCCTGTACGTCGATGATCTTAAATTTGGGTACAGATTGGTTGATCCGGTTGATAATTGGCAATTGTCCGCCTACGCAATCGGAGCGATGATCAAGCTTCGCCCTGATCCGCGACCGACCACGGTGGTCATGACAATCGTCCAGCCACGCCCCTATCATCCAGGCGGATCAATCCGCTCTTGGACGATTACGTTTGACGAATTAAACGCGCGTTTCGATATGTTACAGGCGGCAGCAATTGCCGCTAATGACCCGAATGCGCCGATGACGACAGGGGACCACTGCCGCTATTGTGGTGCCTTCAACGAATGTCCAGCCGCGCAAGCGGCAGGCATGAACGCCGTCGATATGGTTATGACCGGAAGCAACGATGTATTGTCGCCTCTCGGTCTGAGTATGGAGCTTTCCAATCTGGCGCGAGCCAGAGCGGTACTTGATGCTCGTATCGCCGGTTTGGAAGAGGTTGCCAAGGAACAAATCAGAACGGGAACGATTATCCCCGGATGGGGTGTTCAACGTCAACTTGGTAACTCACGTTGGCTCACGGGTGCTGATATTGCATTGCTTGAAATGATGGCTGGCATATCACTCACCGAGCCGAAGCTAGTTACTCCCGCCGCCGCTAAACGCAAAGGTGTGAGTGAGGAAGTGATCAAGGCGTTCACCGAGCGTCCTGATAACGGGTTCAAACTTGTACAGGTCAACACTGACCGTCACGCTAAGGAGTTATTTGGAAATGACTAATGTAACAACCCCGGTTGGTCGTATTGTGTGGGGCAATCCTTTGATCGCGAAGCAGCGCCGCGACGACAACAATAAACCCAAGGTCAAGGCGGATGGATCACCCGACATGGTCTATTCGTTCGGTATCGCCATCACCAAGGCTGATGCCGGCCCGATTTTTCAGGCGATGCAGGTCGAAGCGCAGGGCATTTATCCGAGCGGGGGTATTCCGGCGGACTTCGCTTGGAAGTATCAGGACGGCGACGGCCTGGATAAAAAGGGGAAGCCTTTCGCCCAGCGCACCGGTTATGCCGGTTGCGTTGTGATCGCCGTGGAAAGTAATTTTCCGATTAAGACGGTAAAATACGTCAATGGGTCATATTCCGACATGATCGAAGGCGTGAAGACTGGCGACTATGTCATGGTCAACATAGATATCGTCGGCCACGGTGTGAAACCGACCGTGCGCATGTCGAAGCCGGGTCTCTACATCAACCCCAAGATGGTCCGTTTTGTCGGGTTTGGTGACGAGATCAGCAACGCCCCCAATGCTGAGGACGTGTTCGGCTCCGGTGAAGTCGTCCTGCCGCCCGGTGCCAGCGCTATCCCCACGGTGACGAGCGGTATGCCCGGTGCACCCACGGTGACGAGCGGTATGCCCGGTGCACCCACGGTGACGAGCGGTATGCCCGGTATGCCCACGGTGACGAGCGGTATGCCCGGTGCACCCACGGTGACGAGCGGTATGCCCGGTATGCCCGGCGTGGGGCCTACTGGTGCCGCGCCGCAGACGTTGCCTGCGGGCATGCCCGGTGCACCCGCTGGAATGCCCGGTATGACGACTGCGTCCCCTGGTAACATGCCCGGTGTCGCCCCTGCGTATGATTTCGTCACCAATGCCGGCATGCCGCGCTGATGGACGTCGAAGCCATCGGCGCAAATAGCGCCGCCACTCTCAAGGGTCTGATCGAAGCTTGGGAGAAGTTGGAAGAAGAGAAACAGGACGTTGCGGAGGGACAGAAAAACGTCATGTCTCGTATTAAGGGTGCCGGATTCGACGTGAAGGTGGTTCGTAAGATTATCGCACTTCGTAAGATGGACCCTGACGAACGCGATGAAATGATGCAGATTATGGATCTGTATCGGTCTGCGCTCGGGATGTAACTGGTAGGGGCGGGCACAGCAGCCCGCCCCTATTCTTAACAATAAAGGGATAATCATGCTCACACGGAATGAACTCCTCGACATTGAACTACGCAATCGCGACAACACCGATGTGGTCCGCCTCGTTGATGCTATCCGCAATGGTGATTTTGACGACGTATTCCGTGTTGCTGTTACCGAATGCGTCGAAGATATGTGCGCAGCCGAATACCAGCACGAGGACGATGGTAATTATCTGTGCGATGACCGCAATTGGCAGAAGCTGGTGGCGCTATGCCTGTAGTCTATGATTGTGAAACGTTTCCCAATTGTTTCACACTGTCGGCCATGGGCGCTGATGATGACACCCGAGCGGTATTTGAAATCAGTCCCAGGCGCGATGACCGAGAGGCTATGTTTAACTGGCTTAGCTTTCTGCGAACCAATCGAATCGAGATGATCGGCTTTAACAATATCGGGTTTGATTATCCGATTATCCACGCCATGATGAATAACCCAGGGGGTGCCACGGCTGATTTCGCCTATCGTAAATGCATTAAAATTATCTCGGGTCAAAATGAGAATCGTTTCGGTACAATCATCTGGCCTCGGGATAGGTATATTCCACAGATTGATCTATTCAAGATTCATCATTTCGACAACAAGGCGCGGTCCACGGGGTTGAAGGCGCTGGAATTCTCCATGCGTTCCGACAGCGTGGAAGACCTCCCGTTTCCTGTCGGCACCATGCTTGACGGTGATCAGATTGACACTCTGATTCATTACAACATGCACGATGTAGAGGAGACGAAGAAGTTTTATCACAAAAGCCGTGAGATGATTGAATTTCGACGTTATCTGTCAGACAAGTATGACCGCGACTTTATGAATCATAATGATACCAAGATCGGCAAAGACTACTTCATTATGCGATTGGGTGATGACGTTTGTTATCATCCCGGAAGCCGAACCCCGCGCCAGACACTCCGCCCGGTAATTAATCTCGCCGATGTGATATTTTCTTACGTTCACTTCAACCACCCGGAGTTTAATCGCATCCTCACATGGTTCAGGCAGCAGGAAATCACCGAGACCAAGGGTGTGTTTAAGGATGTGAGTTGCACCGTTGCCGGATTTACCTTCGATTTCGGTACAGGCGGCATTCATGGGTCACTCACAAATACCATCGTCACTGAGGATGACTATCACGCCATTATCGATGCTGACGTGACCAGTATGTACCCCAGCCTAGCTATCGTTAATGGTCAGTATCCGAAGCATCTCGGCGAACGTTTCTGCGAAATTTACGCGGATGTCAAAGCGCAGCGGGTTGGTTTCGCCAAAGGCACACCCGAGAACGCCATGCTTAAGCTTGCACTCAATGGGGTGTACGGTGACAGCAATAATAAATACAGTCCGTTCTACGATCCACAATACACGATGGCAATCACGGTCAATGGGCAATTGAGTCTATGTATGTTGGCGGAACGGTTGCTTATGGTTCCGGGCATCATGTTACTGCAAATCAACACGGACGGTTTGACGTGTAAAATCCCAAAATGGGCAGTGGACGATTACTGGACTATTTGCAAGGCGTGGGAAATTGAAACCAAGCTTGATCTTGAATATGCTCATTACAGCAAGATGTGCATTGCTGACGTAAATTCATACATCGCCGTGACCGACAAGGGCAAGGTGAAGCGCAAGGGACGGTATGAATATGTCCGCGCTTGGCATCAGGACGCCAGTGCTTTGGTCATAGCCAAAGCAGCCGAATCCGCGCTTGTGCACGGCGTGGACGTTGCGCAATTTGTGACTGAGCATACCGATCCGTTTGATTTCATGTTGCGAGCTAAGGCACCGGGCGCGGCATATCTAACCCTCAACACCTATGAAGGCGGCTCGCTTGAGCAACGATGGATTAATTCGGTAACGGGCGAAACCCGGTGTGGCATTCCCGAAACCAAGAATGACGCCACCTATCTCGCCAACGTCGATAAATACGACCGAAGCAATTGGTCACGGATTAACAACGTCGCCACGGAAAACAAGACGGCCAAGACGGTGCGCTATTACATCGCAATTCAGGGCGAGGACTTAGTCAAAGTCAGCCCGCCGGTTGAAGGTTGCGTTGCCGGGCACTACAAGCGAGCTAACGGTGCGTCTAAAGCAGCATATGATGCTTGGGACAACACCGTGTGGAACGCTGAATTGCATACTCGCAACCAATCTCGACACGAAACGCGCCGCACTAGCATTGAAGCTGGATGGAACGTGGCGCTATGCAATAATGCATCGTCATTCAATTGGGCTAATCTGAACCGCGAATATTACATTGAGGCAGCTAAAAAACTGGTGAATAATTTAACCAAATTGGTATGATGCAAGCGGGCTATCCCCCAGCCCCGCCCCAGGATTGAGCTTTATGCTCTCCTGGGGCATCATTTTGAGGAAGGTGATACAATGAGATATGTTTTTGTGATCGCTGTAATCGCCGCATGCGGCTTTTTGATCGGGCAAGCTATTGCTGGTGTTATCACCGTAGTGATTCACTAATCATGGCTGATGAAGTGGATGACGCCAGCGAGCGTGAGGAATTCCACCGGCAAGCTGCCATTGCCTTGACTATCCGTCAGAGGCTCGCCACGGGGGATGGGGTATGTCGCATTTGTGGTGATGCCGTCGAATCGGATCGGCTGGCTGTGCTACCTAACGCACAACATTGTAGCGAATGCGCGACGGCTGTTGAAAATGACCGAGCTAAAGCGTCACGGCTTGGATTATATCGTTGACACGAGTAATCCGACGTGGCTTAATTGCGAGGTAAGCATATCGGGAGATTGAATAATTATGACGCTCTACACCCTGGTGATTTACGCCTGCCTCGGCGGGATTTCTGACGATCCGGGTAAGTGTCGCTCGATTGAACTAGACCCGCAACCAATCAAGGTTTGCGACGCCATGAAGCGCCTCGCCATCGCCAGCTTGGAAGAGGACGATTATTCCGTCTTCGCCGTCTGCGCACCGACAGCCGAAAAGCGGGAGGCCCGGAAATGAGCCGTCATTGCTATCCCTGGAGCGCCGACGACGACCAATGGCTCTACGCGCTGTGGGTCCACTCTAACCACAAGGCGCAAGTCGTGGCTGCCATCCTCGGGCGCTCGCCGGCCAGCGTCGGTATCCGGGCTTCCGGTAAGGGCTGGCGGCATGGGCATTGCTCGAAATCTGGGCAGCTTCGGCCTGATGTCACCTCGGTTCGACCGCTAAAAATATGAGGAAATCATGACCCATTGCCCCATGGCCCCAAAATTCCGTTCGATGGAAGCCCGCATTGCCGCGCTCGAGGGCGAGAAAACTAAACCTGTCGCTGCGCAAAAGCCGGTGCGGCGGGAGGGTTACATCAACGTGTACGCGCCGAGGCCGAACGGACGACCCCGTACTAGTGACGCATATCTCTCTCGCGCGGAGGCCGATAAGAGAGCTACCAGCGATAGAGAATCGGTGGTGCACATCACCTGGAACAGCGATGGCAGCCTGGAGGGGGATGGCGAGAAAGACGCCTGCGACGAGTGGAAATTCCAATGCGAACAATGGGCGGCGAGGGCATCCGAGTGGGCCATTGAGGGGGAAAACATCAAGTCTGAGCGAGACGCGTGGAAAGCAATGGCGGATAAGCTATGCGAGCGTTTCGGGGTTAGCTCCGCCGACAAACCTGCTTGGGCGTTCAGCAACATCACCTTTGCTATCGAGTCGGGGATCGAAGCCGACCGCGACGCGTGGAAAGCACAGTGTGAGAAATGGGCGGCGAAAGCATCCGCCACCAGCGAGAGCCACGAGGCGATGGGAGATAAATGCTGCGACACCTGTCGCGTCTGCGCACCTTCTCGGGGTGATCCGCGGTCGTGCGCCGATTGTCGTGGATTTAGCGGGTGGGCGTCATGAGCAAACTTACCGAGCTGCGCGACATGCTGGCGAAGGCTACCGGTCCGAGCCGTGAGATTGACGCGGCCATCATGGCGATGATCTACACCCGCGATGATCGGAAAATCGGGACGCAAGAGAATGATGGTACGGGGTGGAAGAATTGCACTGACAATGTGTGGGTTGATCCCGTCACCGACCAGTGGGTGAGTACTGCCGCCTACCACTATACATCCTCCATTGACGCAGCCCTCGCGAGGGCAGCTCGGCTGTTGCCGGGGCGAAATTGGCGCATCGAGCGCATCGGCCCCCAGCACCACCACGGGCTGCTCTGCTCTACGAGTACCGCGGCTTCGTCGCCCCCGGAGATCACCCCCATGCCACCACCATCGCAGCGGCAAGGGATTGTGTCTCGCCGAGCGCCGGTATTGAGACGCAACCGGATTTGGCACTCGATGAGGCCGGCAAAGTGACACGGATTTAACCGGGCTAACCGACAAAAATGTGAGGAAATCATGATGCAGTGTGGAAATTGCGGACAAGCTCTCGACCCTCGCGAAGTCGGAATCCGCCACTTTGGCGCATACCTTGCTCATGCCGAGGGTCGCTGTATCCAGTTGCTGCAATTTCGTATCTCGGAGCAGGCTCGGGAAATCATCGATTTCAAGGCTGGCTGGCAGCCCATCGAAACGGCGCCGAAGGATGGGACGAAGTTGCTCCTCTGGGACGGAGGAGACATGGTCGTTGGGCATTGGGACGCCCCACGCCGTGGTGGTGTCTGGGTCGATACCATCCAGGCTTTCACCATCAGCGCCACCCATTGGGCGGCCCTCCCGGCACCTCCGAGAACGCCAGTGTCATAACGATGCGTGACCAGTCCGAGAGGGTAGCGGACAGCCAATTCGCCCGATAGGGCTATAAGAGGAGGGAATAGCGACGAGCGTCGCAGTTCGCACATACGTTGAACTCATTGGGAGGAAATCATGACCCACTGCCCCCTAGCCCCAAAATTCCGTTCGATGGAAGCCCGCATTGCCGCGCTCGAGGGTGAGAAAACTAAACCTGTCCAAGCCGACAATCCTCCCCCATCAGTGCGCCACGAGGCGATGGCGGATAACATAAGAGGAGGAATTATGGAAGACATTACGACCATTCTCCGCATGACCACTGAGCGCATGGCGCATCAGCCCATTGCCGACATGGAACTGTGGAACGAACACTCTAATGCTGTCCTCCAGGCTGCCAGAGACATTGATAAGCTTCGTGCTGCCCTGGAGAAAATTTGCGATAGCGACCCCAGCGTCATTGACCCGTTTTGCACCGCCAGGGAGGCGCTCGGCATCAGCAAGACGGCGCTGTACAACTATTGTCCTGGTGGCCGGGCTGGGCTGGCTGTGCGGGACGCTGCGAAGAAGGAGTTGATAGAATGAAAAAGGTTAAGGTGACGCTCTTGCTAGATGATGGCTCGTGGGGCCTTCTGACCGCCAGGGAGGATGGATACCCGCTTGACCATATAAAGGAGGTGCTGTTGGAAGACCCACGGTTTGCAATCGAAAGCGCCGAGGTCATTGCGTGCGAGGAGTACCCATAATGATCGATTCCGCCAAACTGCGCCAACTGGCCGATGCTGCTACCGGCGGGAACTGGTATGACGACTCCGAGATGTATAAGAACCTACGTCAGCTCGGTGTCTTCGCAGGCAATGCCGATACGGACGCAGCCTTCATCGCCGCCACATCGCCCACCGCCGTTCTGGCTCTATTGGACGAAGTAGCTCGTCTACAGGAGGACAGTGACGCCCGAGACTTTTATCAGGACGAGGCAGTAAGGCTTTGCTCCGAGCGTGATGATGCATACGCTAGGATCGCGGAACTAGAGGCCAGCAACCGCGCATGCGTGAGCACCGTGGCCGAATGGGGCGCGAGGGCTGGGGCGTTGCGGGCAGAGGTAGATCGGTTGAAGCAGCACGTCAAATCTCAGATGGACATAAACGGCAGGCTGATCGGTATCACCAACAAGCACAGCGCCTTGGCCCGAAGCGCCGAGGATGACAAGGAGGGCATCAGGGACGCCATCGCTGTTTTGACGGACGAGAATGAACAACTGCGGTTAGAGCGCGACGAGGCACGCGAGGCCGTCAATCGGCTGGCGGGGGCGCTGGAGGATGTATCAGAGCATCGCGGTTGGGATGACCATGACATGACGGTATGTGCAAGGAGCGCCCTGGCCGATCCTGTGGTTCATGTGATCCTCAAACCCCGGTGACAGCGGCACAGCGCGCCCGCATCTCGACCGACCGGGCGGACAAGCGTGACGAGCGAACGGGTTGGCCGGAGCTTAGCGGCTCCGGCCATTTTACATACTAGACGACGCGCTTCAACCACGCTTCGGCTTCGGCGATCAGGCCGCTCGTGCTGGATTCCACCTCTTTACACTTCTCGTCAGCCCAAGTGATGGCAGCACGATACTCAGCGACGACCACACCCAGCACGCCGGTAGCCGAAGCAAGCTCGGTAACAGCGGCGGCATGACGCGCCTTAGCGGCATCTACATCATTGGCGATGGCGTCTAGGGGGCGCGGCGGAATGACCACGGGGGCGGGGGCGTCATTGGGTTCGTCGGACATGTGTAGTAGCTCCTTAAAGAATTGAAAGAGGGTCAATGCGACACCTGCGGGCTCACTGCCCAGGTGTGGGCATCTTCTGCGTAGCTGGCTGCGGCGAAGCACCGGGTTGCGATTGCAACCAGTTCCTGAAATCCGCCTGCAACTGGCTGGACGATGGGGGACTTTCCTTGAGGAACGGCGGCGGGTCGCACTTGGTCACAACGACCGGGGCCAGGGTTGGCCCGCAGGCGGTCAAGCTCATCAGCGGTGCGCTGCAACTCAGTGCCAACAGCAGTAATTTCTTGGGAATGCACCGCATGGGTCGTCTCCAGCGTGGTGTTGAGATTGGCGATGGCGATATCATGGGATGCCTTGGCCTGGGTCATCTCGCCATTCATCGTGGCGATCTGGGTCTTGTAGTCGGCGATGGTCGCCCGTTCCCACATGCCCCAGGTCAGGAGCAACAAGCACGCCACTACGGCGGCACCGATTGCATAGAGATTGATGCTCGGCATTTCAGTTCCCCTCGGGCGGCGTTGCCCCGAAATAGTATCCGACCACACTCCCCGCGTGGCCGTTGATCCCCGTGACCACCGCCGTGATGATCGACGCCACAATACCAGCTTCGGGGCCGGGGAGAGTAGCCCAATTAATACAGATGACGAGCGCGAGCGCGGAGGCGTCGAGGACCGCCAGCATGACCAGGATGATCACACCGATGGCAAGCTTGTGCTCGTGCATGGAGAGGCTACGCACTGAACAGCTCCGCTTCCGCCGCTCGCCGCGCCGTCAGTCCCGGTAGCACTCGCCCTGCGGCATGATTCCACTTGCCGAACTCACCCGCCGCCGCATCGAACTCCCCCGCCTTGACGTGGGTCAGCAGCGTGCTTGTGGCGAAATTTCCGCCGCCGACATTGTAGACGAAGCTGATCAGTGCGCCGTATTGGTTATCGGTCAAACCAACTGCCCCAGTGAAGCGCAAGACCGTATCACCCGCCTTCTGAAGATCCGCAACGAGCCATTCTTCGGCGTCGTCCTGGGTGATCGTCAGGCCCTTGAAGATGTTGGGACCGGTGCAGCCATAGCCGATGGTCCACGGTGCACCGCCAGTGCCAGGGTCGGGATAAGCCAACAGCTCGCAACCCTCGAATGACTTCACCAAGTCAACGGCGCATTGTGGGACAGGGCGGCTCATCGCACGACACCCCAGCACAAAAGGTAAAGACGCTTCCAGGTAGCGTAGCAGCGCGCTATCTGGATGTGGATAGGGATCAGCGGCACTCTAACCATGAGGGTCCTCATTGATATAAGCACAAGCCACGACATAGATGGCAATCAGGACGATGGCGTGGCACCCGATGGAAATCATTTGCGATTCTCCAACGCATGAGTTCGCCCCATCAGTTTCCGAATGACTTCGTCTTGTAGCACCAGTTCCTTGCGCAGGCATGCGTGGGCATCGATAAGGCATCGCACGTCAACGCGCAACTCTTTCAGCTCCTGCGTCAATGACTCGCTCATTTACTCACCTCCCGTTCCTGCCGACATGCTCCCGCTGCGACGTTAAATTTATCCAGAAAGCTTGGGTGGGTGTTCAAGAATGCATGAGAGAAATACGCCCCGTAAAGCTGATCCGAGGCGGGTTCGAGATGATAGATTCGCGTGTCAAACTCGAAATTGGGGCTACCCACCGTGGCAGCGAGGGGTTCGTCCTCATACCCATTAACTCGTGACGCCCATTGTAGAATCAGTACATCCATGTAAATCCAGTCTACGTCCCAATCATGCAACGCCTTCACCAGTTGTGGGTTATCCGACGCTATCAGTGTAAAATGATAGGGACTAGCCTCAATGGTCTTTTGAATACCAGAGCCGGCCTTGACACCCCATCGCATATCCAGGTCACGATGGTCGCTGTCGTGATCCCTGCGGCGAACATAGTAAGCTCGACTCACATCGAGCGCGGTGGTCCAGGTGGCCCATTGACTACGAGGGACGGTAAATAATGCTCCGAAGAACCCGTCAAACTTACCGTCTTTAGTATCCTGTTGCGCCTGTTCCCACTGTGACCCATTGACGATAGTTAGATTGTAGTCCTGCCCCAGGCCATTCAAAGCGCAGCGCATAGTTTCGACGCTGGTGCCGCCGATGCTGCCATCGGGGTTAATCAGTTGGTAGGGCGGATAAACCTGAGTGACGAGACGCAATGGTTCCGCTTCATGGAACAACGCCCAACCGACTGCTGCCACGGTTGAAAAAGCCGCAATCGACGTCGCTATGACCTTCGGGAAAGGGCGCATCAGTGAATTTCCCCCGCAGCACGAAGCCGGTCATATTCTTGACGACAGAAAAGGTACCACCGCAACCGCCCGTCAAGACTTCGGTTCACATACCGCCCGATGCCCCATACTACCGCAATCAATGCTATCTTAAGACGGATGCCTTGGCACGATACTGACCCACTCGACGACGCCACGAACTGCGTCACAATGCATAGCACCGAAAAGAATAGAACCGATCCCGTTTCGTGGATTTCGCGCGCCGTCGCCAGTTCCGAGTGATGCCACAGCAACCAACTGGCTTGCATGGCTATCTGACCATACTGGTAAATGACTATCGCCGAGCAAACCCACATCGCCAGCATGTCAAAGTCCATGCTCATGACCGTTCCCCCGATGGGAGATAAGGCCGACCGTCTCGCCCCGTCTTGTGCAAGCATGCGGCTTCGAGTCGTCGGGTCATTTCGGCATTTTCACCTTTCAGCTTCTCGTAGCTGGTGGTGATCTTTGCGAGCAACCCCTTAGCTTCTTCGTACCCGGCAACCTTGTGGGTGAGGTCTGCGACTTTGGTTTCCAATGACCCAATATGAGTAGCTTGGTCTGTGATAATCTTGTTGAGGCGGGTATTTTCCTCTTCGAGTTTCACCATGCGGGAGAACATGTGGGACTGGTATTCGGTCCCGAGCTTCTGACCGTCAGCACCGGCCTTGGTGGAAGCGATTAGCCCATAGAGTTTTGTGAAGGCGGCAAGCATCGCCGTCCCACCAATTCCCCCAATGCCAATTGCCTGCCAGTCCACCCTAACACTCCGATTCCGGGAACAGCTTGAGCAATTCGCCCATGCGCTTATTCAATTGCTCGGCTATGGCGAGATGTTCCGCCATCCCATTTTCATCGTGCGCGAGATGCCGTGTAAACGCCTCGACCACAGTATCAAATTTCATCGCCCTGGTACGACCGTTATCCTCAATGCGCTCAAGCCGGTCGTTAATAGCTGTCCAATTTATCACACAAACTTGGGTCATTTCTGGCTTTGGGCACACCCGCTGCCAGAATCGAGACCACATCTGTCACCATCCCCGAAGGAGAGGTGCCATTCCAAAAGCAGCGCCCGTGCAAAATCCCAGGACTTCCTCAAACATCATATGCGGATCAGCAGGGTCGGTCGCGCTCTTGGCCCATTTGAGAACGAGGAAGACCGGCGGCATGAACAGCAACGCTTCCCAGCAACCCGTGATGCCGAATAGCACCGGGAACACGAGGCAATAGCGCGCCGCGCCGAGCCACAGATTTGAGAATACTTGTCCCAACGTTGCGTTGATATAGAAGACGGCAGTAAGTGCGACGGCTAGCCCCGTGCCCATCCACCAGTCGGGGGCGTAAACGTAGAACGCCGGAACGCAGCAGATGGCATAAAGCGCCATGGCTTCCCATCGCTTGGTGCCGGGAGCGCCGCCCTGGATGTGCCGCCCGTAGCCGCCAGCGATGCCGCACGCGATGGTTACGGCAACGATGATTGAAGGATTCATGGTCACAATATCCCCGTTGGCAGAACAAGAAACACGGACTCGGCGACTTGAGCATTAGCACCCGTGCCAACCCAGCGCTGAGTATATGTCCCCGACACCGTGGCTGTAAATGATGCTGAGTATTGGCCTACGGTCACAGGAATGACAGTGGGATGTGCTATAGTTCCGTCAGGGACTTGCACCTCAAGAGATACCATGGTCGGATCAACCAGCACACCGGATGTTGGTGAGGTGAATGCGGCAGACAGCGTAATGGAACTGCCCGGATAATATTGGGAGGTTATCATTAGGCCACATCCAGCGTCAAAATCGTTGAAGGTTGATCGTCAATTTCAAGCCAGATAGTCGGCTGATTTGACAATACCACATCAGTTGATGGCATGTCAGATACATAAATTTGCGATGTACTTGCCTGGAACCCGTAACCGGAGCCATTAGCGCGTCCAGATGCTTGTGTGCAATGCCCGGTATCAGGTGCCACGAAGGCAATGACCTGCCCCGAAGCAATACCGCGAGCCTGGGTGGCGCTTCCTGCCGCACCATGTGCGGCATTGCCGGCACCGCGAGCCTGTCCGCGCGATTGAGCGCAGTTGCCGGTGTCGGGTGCCACGAAGGCAATAACCTGCCCCGATACGATACCGTGAGCCTGAGTGGCGTGCGATATGATACCGACCGATCCGACGCCGATACCGTGAGCCTGTCCGGCGCTTTGCGTTGCCGCACCATGCGCCGTAGCGTTGATTGCAATGACGCTGGCAGCTTGACTCGGTGCTTGTGTGCAGTGCCCGGTATCAGGTGCTACAAATGCCGACGATGCGCCGTGAGCGATACCGTGCGCCTGGGTGGCGCTACCGGCAGCCCCGGAACTGCCTCGATTCTTACCCGATGCGACACCAACGACTTGAATACTGCCGCCACTGGAGTTTATGGACGAAGACGCAGCGCCAGCGGCGATGCTGGCGGATTGGGTGCTGTTTCCCGCCTCACTGCCCTTCGCCGACCCAAGACCGAACGCAGCCGCCACGGCCTGGACGCATTGTCCAATAGCCGTGGCAACCGAGGATCGTTCGTAAAGTGAGCGAAGGGCGAGAAGCATCTTTACACTTTACACAGGCACTTCTTCCCACTGCCAACTCGCAATGTGCGCAGACGCAGCGAGGACCGCCGAGGTCCAGAATACCGCGAAACCACCGGGCGGCAGGATAATGGAGCCTTCCAGGTCGAAGATACCGCTGTTGGTGTTGGACACGGTGACAGCGCCCTGATCCAACTGACCCAGAACAACGTCAACAGTCGGCGCGACCGGCAGCGTGATGGCGGCGGAGCAATAAAGCTGGCCCTGCGGCTGGAAACCGGAACCCAGCTTTTTGGACTTGGGAGCCAGCGAGGTCAGAGTGCCCGACAACGCGGTGGTGGACTGACCGGTGGCGAGACCAAACACCAGCGGAGCGGCAGGGGCCACAACGAAACCGACACCAAACTTCTCAATCACCAGATTGACAGACGAACCATTGGGATTCGCCAGCACTGACGTACCAGTGATGGAGGTGCTGAGACCAGCGATGGTAGCCGTGGCAAGCACCGCCTGCATTGCACCGCCGAAGCGAGCGCCACGATAAGCACCCTCGTAGTAACGACCATGCAACTCAGATACGATCAAGTCGTTCAAGTTACCCTGACGCAGGATGGGATTAGACCCAGAAGCGGACGAAGCGGCGGGAGCGCCGACCTGACCATTGATAAGCATCGTGTACTCTCCTCAAGAATCGGTGTTTACTTCACCAGTTGTAACCGAAGCGCTGCTTTCTGAGCAAGTCGCTGCTGCTGAATTTGCGGGAGCTTGGTGACATCAAACGCTAACCCTGTAATCAGGTCTTCAAGACCGCGCGGAATGTAAGTGTCCAGCACGGCGATTTGCGCCAAGATGGGGGCGTTAAGCTCGGCAGTGTTGAAGGGCCGCGTTTCCCAGACCCACTGGTTCGCATCGTCCACATGCCAGCCGGTGACCACGGTGCCCGAAGGCTCGGCGGGGCGGTCAACGTGGGTCAGGCCGAGGGACGCCTTGTCCCAGTTTCCGGGGTATTGGGTGCCATCTGCGGTGGTGTATGCGTCGTCGTCTCCGAAGACCTTGCGATTCGCGTCAATCCAGGGCATCAAATGCCTCCTCAGTTCGTATAAATAATAATGATACAACCTTGTGCACCAGCGCCGGATGATAATCCATTACCGTCACCGCCGCCGCCGCCGCCGTAGATGCCTCCGTTGCCGCCAGTTCCAGCCGACCCGCTACCTCCGCCAGCGCCACCACCGCCGCCAGGACCTGCTGTGCCCCCGGCAGTAATAGTATAATCCGCACCAGGACCTCCCGCGCCTGCATTTAATCCCGCGCTGTCACCGCCACCTCCCCCGCCACCGAGTGCCCCCGCAACATAACGAGCGCCACCGCCAGCGCCAGCCGAGTTATTACCGCCAGCACCACCGGTACTTGTCGTGGCGACCGATCCAGCAAATCCGCCAGTACCCGACCCACCGCCGCCCGAGCCACCGCCCCCGGAGCCCGCCTCGCCACCACTCGCCAAAACAGCCCCTGCCCCGCCCGCGCCACCTATCCCATTTGGCCCGCCAGCCCCACCACCACCGCCGCCGCCATTCGATACCGACGGATTTTGGCCAATACCACCTGCACCACCGGAATAGACTGTTGATCCACACGACGAGGCCGAAGAACCACCTGCACCGCCCACACCTGCGGTATTGTCCCCACCGCTGCCACCCTTAGCGCCGACTTGATTAGCTGTTCCGCTGGCCGGCATCGACGCCGCATTGAACCATGTGTCACCACCAGCCTGCCCGCTGAGATTTGACCCAGACCGCGCCGCGCCACCGGCCCCAATCTGGTAAGAGACTGATCCTCCAGGAGACAGGGACACGTTTGTTCTCAGCGCAAATGCACCGCCACCTCCGCCCGCGTTGAACCCACCGCCGCTCGGAGAAAACGCCCCACTCCCGCCCGCGCCGATACAGATGACGGTGTTGTTCGAGGAGTTGAAGTCGGTCGGCACCGTCCAGCTTTGCAAACTGCCAGTCGGGGACGACAAGAGGATGACTTTCGTGCCGGGAGGAAAGCCGCCGGCGAGAAGCCCTAGGGAAGCGCCTACGATCATTACGCCACCCCCGCTTTCTGGAGCGTGTACCAGATGTGCGTCGTGTCCACGACGTAGTAGGACAGCACGTTCACCGCCCCGGCAGTGGTGGATACCGTGGCTGCGGAGGCCGAACTCGCGTTCACCCAGTACCCCCCGTAGGCCAGGGTCGAGGGTGTCGCGTTCTGCGTGATGGTGATCTGCCCCGACTGCCCCGCGACCATGTTGGTCGGGTTGGACAGCGTCTGCCCCGTCGTCGCCTGCAATGTCAGCGTGAAGTCGTTCGCGAGGGCGAGGTTCACCGCCACGGCATTGGCGGCGACCGACAAGGTGGCCGGCACGCCGATCTGCGCAGCGGTGAAGGAGTTCACAGCACTCAGCATCTTTGCTAGCAACGTTGCTGCTGGAAGAGTTGTCATTTACAAATCCTCACCATTTACATTGAATTGCAGTAATACCAATCGGGATGACTGATGTGAATGTCACGATTGTCCCGGATAAAGTCCAGTCTATCGTTGGACTTTGAAAAATACCGTCCATGTATATACTGAGTGCAGCCTGGGACGCAGGTGCTGATGTTAGCGTTAATGTGTATCCGCTAGGCGACAGGAATGTCTGAACCTGTATTGGCCGACCTGTCAGCATATTAAACGCGGACGCACTCCATTGACATGAAACGACAGATACACCCATTGGGATGGGTGAAATGAATGTTATGTTGGCACCAGATAGAGTCCAATCTATAGTTGAGCTTTGAAAAATACCATCCATGTACACATTAAGTGCAGCAGTTGATCCGGGTTGATTATTCAAAGTCAATGTAGTGGTAGTACCCGGAATAAATGAGCTACCAGACTGAAAAATCTGTGTCTGAATCTGTGCGCCAGACAATTGATTAACGTTAACCGCCCCATAATTTCCATTTGGCTGCTGTACCGCAATATATTCCTGCCCCGTGAGCGTGACGGGATTAGCGGCATAGAGTTGCTGGAATGTCGGCATCAGTTGGCACCCCACGTCAAATCATCGCGCAACGTCGTTTCGTCGTCGGTCGTCTGCGGTGGCTGATACGTGGTGGTGAGGGTGCTGGATGCGAGGATACCGGGAAGCTCGCGCAAGAACAGACCGTTAACGCGCTCTTGGAACAGTATTTTAGTAAGCAAATCAACAATAGCCTCTTGCGCCACGGTGGCAGTATTTTGCTGCACCAGCACCGGCTGTGCGGCGGCATCCGTGGAACCCACCACAACATGAGCGCCGCGCGTATCCGTGAGCATGCGCCGCGTCAACCCGCTCGAATCAACGCCGCCGATGCCCAAAGGATTAGCCGTAGGAGCGGTGCCGGGCGCGATATTACCGCCGACCGCTTGCATACCACCAACACCCGCCGTAACCGTGTTGGTTCCGGCAATTTGCGATACGTTGGCGGCAAGTGGGGTGACATATTCACCATTCCAGACGGCAGAACGAAGATAAGCCACACCGGACCCCGCCGTAGTCAGTACGATACGCACATAGCGCGCCATAGCGGGGAAACTGAACGCGCCGTTAGCTGTGACAGCGGTCACATAAGCGGCTGCGAGTACACGGTTGACACCACTCAGGGCGAACCACGTTGCACCATCATCCGAACATGTGACGTTGCCGGCCAACCCCGTGGATTGAATATTGATTGTCTGATAGCCGGTAGTATCGATGATAAACGCGGCACCTATAGCGCCCTGCAACGGAATGGAAGCTGGTGCATCGGATTGCACCGCCGCACCCTTGACATCAACGAGCGGCGGATTCTGCACTCGTACAGTCAGCCCCAGGCCGGACGTGCTGTCCATCGCCGCTTCAAGCAAATTAACACCAGCGAAGTCGCCAGACGGATCACCCGTGATCGCGGCGAATACCGGAACATCGGCGGTAGATGTGACGTTTAGCGGCTGCCCTGGTGTTCCGGTATCAACAGAAAATGACCCACCACCATCTGTGACCGGCAACCCGGCGGAAGGCACCGGCATCCCGCCGATTTCATTGATTGCGATAGGCTTGTTGCCAAGCTGAGTCGTGCTGTCAATGGTGCCATAATAGGTGTTGATGTTTAGAGCCGTTGTAGTCGTTGCGCTGGTATTGGTAACAACCACGTTGGCATAATTACCATTCAACACCAGAGACCGCGAGAAATCTCCCGACGTGAAGTAAGTCCAACTTGAAATGATAGTTGACGGATCGATGGCAATATATTGGTTAATAGTCACAGAAAGCGACTGATCACTATCGATGATCAGCGACAATCCAGTCTGTGACAGCACGCTTTCAATCACACCGGTAAATGTCGCGCCTGCCGCAAGTTGTGCTGTGCTAGTGTTACCGGTGCCCGCTTGAAAATTGACACTATTCTGGCTAACGGGCATATACCCATCGCCTTGAATATTGACTGTGTTCGCAGCCGTGGTGGGATCACCAATGACGACCGATTGTCGGTAGAGCGTCAATGAACCTGACGTGATGGCGAAGGCATCGATATCCTTGCCACCACCGTCCGGCGCTACCTGTACAAAGCTTTCGGTCGCCATTGGAAATTATCCTTAGACGCTGGGAATATTGTAGGTGAACGAGGACACGGTGATGGACATACCCGCCGCGACACTAGCGACGCTGAGATTGATGCCATCGGATACCGCCGCACCCAGATAATTCCAAGTCACCGACCCATCAGTGATACCAGTGCCGGTGCCGGTGGGACCACCTGATGCCGCCGTGGTGCCTGCCACAGTGCAAACATACGAGTTGGCACCATTGGTGACAACAGCGCCGAGCGCCGTGACGGTCAGCGCCACCCAGGCCGTTCCACCCACACCAACGTCGCAATCCAGCACACCCGTGCCACCCGAGGAGCTGAATCGCGCCCAACCCGGAGTGCCGGCAGCCACAGCGCCGTCAGTCAACGGAACGCCTCCGAGAGTGCCCGTGCCTGACGACCACGTCATCGCAGTGGCGGCGAGCGGGAAGGTCACAAGCAACGTACCGCTTGCGCCAGTCTCGGGCGATGCCGGGCGAGTACCGGTGTAAATTTTCAGAAAGCCGCTGTTGAGCAGCGCCGATAGAGCGGCACCCTCAGCGTTTGCGGCGGCAATGGAAATAGCGTTGGCCATGGGGAAAGTCTCCGTTAGGTGCCGGCAGGGTAGGACGGCATCACGGGCAACGGCCCGGCATTACGCCCAGAAATAATATCACGCAGAGTAGTGCGGTAGGTTTGCCACGCGGCAGGAAGTGCCACACCGGCCTCGTAGCAGCGCAACACGGTTGTGTCGGCAGCCTTCATAGCTGTGGTAGCGGTCATTTTCATCCTCATCGCGTCAACAGCGGATTGCTCGGCGGCGGTCATCTCCGGGCGAGCCTGTGTGGCCCAGACGACATTACCCGTTTTGGGATTGACGCTGCTGACAAGAGACGTTACTCCCCCGCGCGCTTCGCCGGTCACGGTATAACCCGTTGGGTCAGTGGACGGTTCGGGTGTTTCAATGACTTGTTTCAAGCCGCTGATATTGCTCTTGGGGAAACCGGACAAATAGGTGGTTCCCTCCGAATCAGTATATGAGTCCAGGTCATTCACAACAGTGCCGGCAGTGTCTACCCAACGCATAACATTCTCCTACCAAATCACGACGACACGACCATTACCGCCCGCGAATATCGGATCGGTATAAGCGTAAATTCCATCATTTCTAGACTGACCACCAAGCGCGATGGGCGATACATAGTAGGGACTGCTTGTCATTGGCACTGCTGCCAATGGGGGTCCCGTCAGTAGGTCCACAGATTGCGCGGTCACGGCGCTCGTTAGAAGATCGATATATGATGATCCGCCCCCCGCACCACCACCTTCCGCCGATGATGTGGCACCGCCACCGTACCATCCAGAGCCGCCACCGTTGCCGCCCTGCACAAGCTGATAGGCATTAGAACTACCTCCGTAATAATGCCCACCGGGATCACCACCAGCGCCACCAACCGTCTGAGTCCCACCATTGGCCGTTCCGCCCAGACCACTCACCCGAGCGTCTTGTCCCGCAGGATAGCCGCCATTAGCGCCAGCGCCCGACCCGTAAGCCGTATTGTAAGCTCCAGCACCACCAGCGCCCGCAGTGCATAATTCAGTTGAACCACGTCGAACGGCGGAACGACCACCACCACCCCAGCTGTAACTCGACGAATATCCGCCGCCGCCGTAAGAAGCATTGTCGGCACCAGCGAGAGTGAACTTCCCACCCTGACCCACGATGATCGTCAGTGTTTCACCAGGGGTTACGGCGATCCACCCCTCGACATATGCACCATTTCCGCCCGACCGTTGGCCGTTGTTCACGTAGGGATAGCCCGGAGCATTCCATCCGCCGCCACCAGCACCCCACATGACGACTTTGATCTTGTAAACCATTGCAGGCACGACGAAAGTTTGATCTGCAATGATGCAGTCAAAAATCATATGTCCGTGCGCTGGGTTACCGGGGCAACGGTTTAGCATAACCTATAACCCACAATTAAATGCGCTACCGACCAGTTCCATATTGGAACCATTGGAACGGAAACACAGATGATCGACAGCGTTATTGGCCGTACTCAATACCACACCGGACACGCCCTTGTACGCGCTATTGAATGCGATGGAATCAGGACCACCAGACGAAGGCTGCACCAGACGCAGGGTATAATATCCACCTGCGACTTGGTTGCTCGGAACAGCAAGCGTTGGACTTCCGGCAAGCACCAACTGTGCCGTTTGACCGGGGTTCAAATCCCAATTGACCGTAGACCCGTAAGTGAGCGAAACGACATTACCCGTTTGCTGTCCCGGCCACACATTGTATGCGTTGAATACCACGGGGTTCAGTAGAGTCATCTGACTCCCATTGTATCGCATGACAACGATGTTTCCCGCGACCCACTCACCACCCGTCAATGCGACATTGCCGTTTTGAGTTTCCTTGTAGACATTGACCGCGCCGATACCGGAGATGTTAACCGTCATGCTTCCGGTGTTGGTGTAGCTGGCAATGCCGACATATTCCACACTGCCGGTTGTGTAGGTGGAAATGGACGGCGACGGTGTGAAAGTCTGCACATTGGCTGTGCCACCCGAACTACCCAGATAGACCTGTGCCCCCGTGGAAGTCACCGAAGCGAGGCCGCTTGATACCTGCGCGTTGGTGCCATCGTAAGTGAAGGTGGCGATGGTGCCGGCTGCCAACGAGCCGATAGCGGGAGCGCCGCCACCAGGGGTAATGACGTTGAGATTGCCAACGCCATTGACGTTGATAACCACAGTGGCGGACGTGTTGGTGTTGGCGAGCTTGATCCGCATCGGCAGACCAGCAACATAGGCCGTCAAAGTGGGAGACAGCGCTGCTGTGATGGTGTTAACCGTGGAACTGGTGTCGGCAACGTAATTGCCCGCTTGCGCCTGGGTGTCGGGAGCCTGCGCCATAGCCGCCAGCGCCGCCGCCGTAATCCAGTTAGATGCATGATCGCCGGACAACCACGACAGCGCCGTGGTGCCCTCCTGCCCGCGTACCATGGTGATAACGTCACCCGTCACATTGGTGACGTGCACGATTTCATTGAGTAGCCCGGTTGCGGCATCAACAAAGGTCATGCAGAAATATTGACCAGCGGTGGGAGCCGGGAACAACGCACCAGCGCCGGTCTGCAAAGCGGCAGTCGTCGCTACGTTGGTGATGGCACCCGCCAGTGTAGTGGTAGCGTTATTTGCGAAAAGAATACGAGACATGCCTTAGCTCTCCGTCAAACTGAAACGCTATATGTGAACTGGAATGGAAGCTCCAGTATGCCGTTGTCCACAGCGGTCTTGAAGGTCTTCGCCATTGGTATGGGTGGATAAGCGAAATAGGTCGAAGCTGTATCGTTGAGCGTCTGGGTATTACAGCATGCGGTATTCAACCCGCCGAGTACACTACGCACACCAGACTGAATCGTTATGTTGACCTGGGGCGCAATGCCGAACTCTACACTAATTCGGTACGTCTGGTCTATTCCCGGATCAGTGCCGTTATAGCCGTAGAGAAAACGTGCAATACGCCGCTTTAGCCACCGAATGTTTAAAACCTTACCGTCTTCCTTATAGAAATGCCACGTAATGACGCGCTTGAAAACATCATCATTGGCGAGGGCATAATTTGTTGGCTGAATTACCACGGCTTGATTGAGAGCCGGACCCATATTCGGCCCATAAGTGTTCAGCGGGCCTTCGTGAACCGTAACACCCGACACCAGCGTGGGACGCCCGATACCGTACAGCCCTTGCGCCACCCAATCCAGCAACGGGCCTGCAATGGGTGTGCCGGTGTAGATCGGCAGGCCGATGGTGTTGAACCAATTAATAATCTGCTGCGACTGATCATTGTAGGCATCTACGAACGCCTGCAAATCATCGTCATTATTATACTGAAGATATAGATAACTCGGGATAGTTTGAGTGATCATCCCTGCGTCACCGTGACAGAGCCGGCGGCAGCCTGGAAATAGCTCTCCGGGTCACCAGCGATAATACCAGTTCCCGAGGATGGTGACACGCCAATCCCATTGATATCCACGGTGAATACCATGCGAGTCAACAGCGCGGGCGGGATCAAGCTGGCAATGGCGTTCTGAAACGTCACTTGAAGTTCAAATAAATTCATCGGAGCGCCAACGGGAATCGCGTTGACATAGGCGATCAGCGCCGCCGCGCCGAGCTGCGTCACCGCCGCTTGCTGTGTAAAGCTGGATACTGACGTGTTCCATGTCACCGTCATCGTCACCGATTGCTGCGGCGGATTGACGAAAGGAATCGTGTATGTGTCGGGCGTATCGATGATTGTGGCGGACAGATTGCGCGGGTTGGGGGTCACCACACCGCCACTAATATACGTGGCAAATGAACTGGTATTCACACCGACACTAAACGTCTTCTGATCGATCACGGCGATGGTGTATGAACCATTCCAAGCCGATACGGTCGAACCCGCCACGGTGATAACTGCCCCCGTGGTTAAACCGTGATTCAGAGTCGTCGTGACCACGCCGGGATTAGCCTTGGTGAATCCCGAAATGCTCATCACCGAGCCCGTCAGCACCGACACATCGAACAGCGCTGAATAGATGGCATATGCCACCTGATAGGGATCACCACCACCGCAAATCACTTCCCAGCCGGGCGACTGCTGCCGCACTGATACAAGCCGTGACTGGACGCCCGGAACAGCATTGAGGAGGGTCTTTAGATATGTCGCCATGCCTTGCGACGCAGCGAGGCCGGCTTGCACGACAGCCGCGCGGTATTGAGCGTCAGTCTCGGGGGCGCTTGACGGCAAACCCGCCGCCGGATTGGTTACCGACAGCGTGATGGCTGTAGGCACCGACGTGATTAGCTGAGTGACCGAGTTCACGGGAACAGCCCATGTGCCGGATTTAGTCGCAACACAATATAGAGGTAGGGTGACGTTGCCCGTACCGATCACACCACCGTCTTGCACGACGTATTGATATGTACCATCCGAGACGGTAAAGCCTACGGGAATGCCGAAACCAGCCGGGCCGGTGAAAACGACATAGACTGAGGTATTCGATGCCGCACCGCGCGACACGCCGTAAACGGTGCCAAGCTGGTTAAGCAGGAATGGATTGGCGGCAACAGGTGAGACCGAGTTGACGAGGTCAACCATGGCCTGATTACTCAGCGAAATGGCTGCTACATCGGTGCTGCTGATGTCTTCAATCAACGATCCGGGCAGATTGGCCGTATAGCCGGGATTGGTAGCGGCCACTGTGGTCAACAACGTGTTCAGAATATCGGTCGGCGCGGTCGGCTGCGGACCTGCACTCGTCATAACCAAGGGGAAGTTAATGCTGGTGGTCATGCCGGGATATCCGCCGCAACTTTGACGCCTTGATTGGTCGTCGCGTTAATTCTGTACACTGGCTTGTCTTGGTTCGGCACTTTTGACAATAGTAGGCTTGCGAAGTGTGGTGCAAACTGCTGCTGCGTTAGCGTCACATAATAGTCGGGATAGATTTGCTGCACAATGGACGGATGCGCCGGAATACCCCAATTGGCCCAGAATGGCGATTCGCCCAAATTGAGCTTGAGACATTGAATGAGCGTCGTCACCCACACATAGTCATTGAAGCCGGCTGCGTCGGTTGTGACTTCGACCCAAGTCGTCTTGCCGTACTCGTCTGTGATCCGTCCGTAGGTTCTCATTTAATCCCCCTAAGGAGCAGGCAGGCCGGGAGGCGTCCAAGCATGGGTGTTGGTAGTCACGATGGCACCCGTGGTGTAATTGTCCACGGTGAAATTAGTGCCACCAGTATATGTCACACGTTGCCCGTAGCCGTTAACATCCCACGAATATGACTTAAGACCGCGCACAACGCAATTCCCAGCGCTATCCACGGTGATAGAAGCTTTGTTTGCCGTATCGCGCATGATGCCACCATCGGGGCCATATATCACCACAGCATTGGGATTTTCCGAGGTTGACCATTGTGTGCTGGCGACGGGGAAGAAGATTAGCGACGACAGATTGCCCGGAATAGCCATGGTAGCGACACCACCGCCAAGCCCACTAATGCCACCCAGATAAACGTCAATGGGTAGCACCACACCCTTGTCGCCCACTTGGGTCGGATAGCGGATATACTCAGGTCCAAACATGGGCACCGTCACCTGTGGCAATGACTGGACGCTATTCACCTCAAACTTAACCGTCACGATGCTGCCCATGACAGCCACCACAGAGCAAGGCAATGCGCGACCAAGTTGACTGATGGCAGCCCGCGCAGCCGTCTCGGCGATCTGGTTGAGCGAGCGAGCGAGAGGAAGCTTTTGACTGTTGTCACCCATCGCTACACCTTACCAAGTGACGTTGACGCATTAATGACCGTAACCCAACTTGCGGCGTCGGCCTGCCTAAAGTTACCGATGTGGTGGATCAGCGTCACTCTAAATTTTCCCTGGAATGCCGTCTTATAATCATTGCTGTTGGCAACAAGCCCGATGGTGGATTGTTGAGTCACCGTGGCAAGTGCGCCCTTGGGCATCAGAATGTAATCATTGATGCCGATATCGGCTCGCATGACACATTTGATCTGGATCACTCCCGAACTTATCCATGTGGGTTGACCAATCAAATCCTGAAATTGGACCTGAATTGGATTATCGTATGATCCCATCTCAGAGCGTGACGCGGGATTGTGGTTATCGAAAACGTGGATGGTGTTTTGATCGATAGTAATATCAACACCGTCATACCCTTCCGTCAGATATCCCGCTGTCTTCTGTTTCAACCACGATGCAAACTCATACAGCGAGTTCTTCACGTCAGGCTCATCGCGTGTTTGCACTAAGTCAGAACTGATATCTATCTTCTGATCTAAACCGGGGAATGCTGTCTTAAGTGTGGTTGATAACGCATCGGAAAGCGGCTGTCCGGCCTTCCAATCCAGCGACATGTTTATGGGTGCAGCGGGAGAACCAACAGGATAGGGTGATGATGTTACAAACAAATCAAGCGTCTGATCCACACCGACCCAGTTGCCGAACGCTTGATTGATGTAGCCCTTCAACACCGGCCCAGCTTGAAGCGGATTCGCCAGCGGTAGGCCCTTCATCATGCCGACTGAAAGCAGGATTTCATTACCCACAAGACTGGCGCTTTGAGAAATGTCTTGCAATCCGACACCCCAGACACGAATCCAAGCTGATTCGATGGGCATGGCATAGACGCCCTCAAAAAAATCAAGCTCAATATTGAGTGCATTAGGGTTTGTGTTGCCGTCCGGCAAAAGGCTTGTGTAGAAGAACGGATTGCCTGTAGCCGGATTGACCACGGGTTGACCTGCGTTGGGGCTGGGGATGGTGTTTCCCGTGCCGGGCTCGGTCGCTATGCCGCCGTAAGCATCCAGCTTTAACGACGGCTGAGTGATCATAATATTGTAGTATCTCATGGTGTCACTTCAAACTGAGATGTACTATCACGATAGACCAAAGTTGAAGTTGTGAAGTATCCCGCCACGAGGTTAAAATCGGTTCCCTGCGGACTGGCAATGAGAGGTGTGGACACCACTAGACCACCAGATAACGAATACACATTGATATACCAGCGCTGCCCGAACATATTCCATGTGGTCGTAACACTATACTGCTGCTTATCCAATGTCGGTAGAAATTGGAACGGCGGGGACTGGTTAGCTGCGGGAGTAAACGCGGTGTAAGTGGTCATGCGATAGCACTACCAGAGGCGGAAGGGTTGAAGTCGCCAGTCGGCGTCATGACATTGGTGGGGGACGTACCACCCACACTCTGCGCCCCAGAGCCGGACCACGATGGCACACCGTCAATCTGCGACCCACTCGATATTTTATTCATGAGCGAGCATAGCGCACCCGCCGCTTGATTTTGCGTCACCAGCGGCTTTTCAAAATCAAACTGCCAAGTCACCTGGGGCTGCTTCGTCTCACCCGATGAAATGTCGTGCAAGCTCTTTAAGATGCAACTCGTGTACATGAATGACGGGGTTAGTACCGTGTACAGTCCACCTTGCGCGTTGTGCCGCGCCAAGGTGTATTGCAGTAGCGTCATGGTGGCGCTCTTGGCGAGTAAGCCGAACGAACCGCGAGCCGGGCATGTCATCGATAGAGAAAAATGCAGCGGCTGAGAGATGGTGGCGTTACCCGCAACGGCTTGATTGGCGAATGGATAATGTGCGATTTCCTGTTCGATCAGCGTCGCGCCGGCCAACGGCGCGAAGTTGGCGAAATACTCATCCAGATTGACATCTAGACTTCCCTGGAGCAAATCCTTTACGAAATTCGCCGCCTCGGTGATTACGATGATAGGCAGAATGCCGCCGACACCCTCGGCAATACCGCCAGTCAGGATGATAGGGGATAGCTGATAGGCCAGTTTAAACGCGACAGAGCTAATGGAATTGCTCATTACTTCACCGCCGCTGTCGTACCGGGGGTAGCCGATGCCGCAGATACGTTAGGATTGTAGCCGGGAGGCGTGGTGACCCGGATATTAACGGTCGGGTTCTGCTTGATGGCATTGATTAGATACTGCTGAGTTTCGGGGTTAAGCTTAGTAATGTCATGATTATTTTTATGGAACGCTTTAGCAGCACCTTCGCCACCATTATATGCGACAAGTACCTCAGCCACATCGCCTTTAAATTCTTTTTCATATTTGGCAAGCAATGACGCCGCGACATGCGCGTTATACGCTTTATCTTTCAAACGCTCCGGGTCAAACCCATTGCTTAGCGCCGTGTCTTTTGTGATCTGGTAGTGACCCACAACTTGAGTCAGGTGACGGTTAGCACCTTTGCCTGCCCATACATCTCGCTCAACACCATCCATCACATGAGTGCGGTCCTCTAGATTGCCAATGACGCGCAATAAGTGATTACCCTTGGCGTTAGCGGCTTTTTCATCAGGGGTGTCTTCACCTTTAAACATGCGCTTGATGAAATCAGCGTTTTTACTCCGTTGATTGGCGGCATCCTCGGGATTCAGTCCCATCGCCTTATCGACGGTTCCACCCGGATCAGCAATGCCCTTGATAATCTCTACAAATGTATGGAACGGGGGCAACAGGTCTTTCAGGTCGTGAGCAAACGCGATGATGCTATCGGTAAATTCAAGCACACCTTTCTTGAAGCTTTCCTTGCCTATCTCTGTTCCGAGCTTCCCCAGGTCCTTGCTTATATCGTCAATCCATTTACCGAGTGCCGGACCTTTCAGCACCGAACTCATCAACTCAACAAAAGCCCCGGATAGCTTGGTGAGGTTAGGTGCGAGAGGTGAGAGGATGCTCACGAAAGTCTGTTCGATTTGCTCGCCGGCAGCATGAAGTTTTTCGGCAAAGTCGGACCAAGCACCTTGCGTTTTGGCGTCCTGATCAAATCGCGGCTGATCACTGTGGTAATCGCGATTGCGCCTAGCCATTTCCTCGGCTGATAGATTGCGCATACTAAAGTCTTCGACAGAGAGTCCGGTGCTACCAAGACCGTATCGATTAATCATGGTGCTATCGTTGCTGCCATTTTCAGTGAGCGCAAGCCGACGACCACCCTCCGCGATAAGCACGGCAAGCTCATCAGAGCTTGACCGTCTAATCTGATCTGGGGTGATACCTAGACGACCAAGTGCACCCGCTGTTTCGGGATCACCACGCTTTGCGTTTGCCGCAGCCTGGAGAACTCCTTCCGAATTATGCAGAATGGGGCTGTAGTGGGTCATGAAGGACTTCTGACCACCGTATGACGCACCTAGACCCATGGCGGACTTACGAGCGCTTCCCACACCTTCCGCTAGCCTATCTAACCCGAATAGCCCCAGTCCACCAGCCAGCACACCGAACGTGGTTGCGGATGATGCCCAACGCAGTAGTGACGCGGTGCCGGATGCGAGATTGGTGGCAATCTTGGCTGTGCGCTTCTCCATAGTGTCGTAATCGCGATTGGCTGAATCATTGATTAGATTGGCTCGTTCCTGCAACCCAACCAAGGTCTTCATGAAGTAGACTTGACGCTCCAGAAAACCCATCTTCTCGACGTTGGCTTTCTTCTCAGCGTCAGCAACGTTTTTAATCTGCTTCGTATATTCGTCAAACTTGCTCTTGAACGCATTGAAGGCGTCGTCCACCACATCAATCTCAATGACGGAACGAATTGCCACGCTAAAGACCTCCGCTTGACCTGATTAAATACCGTTGGCGAAACTCATGGGGACAGACCCATGTGGTTGCACCCCAACTACGCATTACCTCCTCAAACCCTTCGCCGGCAGCCCAATCTAGGACGGAAGCGACGACGTGGTCTGAGTCTCGCCAGTATTCCCTACCTCGGTCGAGGTCGTCAAGGAAGCGGCGAATTCCGTACAATTGAATGACGTGGTTGACCCGCCCCACAGTTTCGATGCGCCACTCAGAATCCCCGTCAGGTCTGATTTCTTGTGCATCGCACAGGCCACAGTAAAAAAAGCCAGCGCATTATCCACCTCGGCAACATCATCCTCATTGATCTGACCGGCCTTGATCGCTTCAACGAAGGGCATCGTCACCCAACCACCTTGCGGTGCGGGGAGAACCACGTTGGTGAGACGGCGAATCTCATCCATCAAACCACGTTCCACACCGGTTGGACCGTCCCACACGCCCAAATCCATAGCCGTGCTTTTCAGCAGCAGCGCCGCCACACGGGGACCGGAATAGACCGTATACCCACCGCTGTAAATCTCCGCGAAAGTCCGAGCGATGATCTTAAAGTACCGCTCGAACACTTCACGCGAAATCGGGGTTGAATGTACGTAAGTGACGCTCCCATCCGAATTATCAACGGGGATCACCAGATTAAGCTTCCTGTCGATGCCTGCCATAGTCCTGCCTACCTATATCAGCCCCACAACTGCGAATTAATCTCGTAATAACCTTTCAGCGACACCACGAAGCCCGCGTCCTTACCGTTGATCCGCAGCGCGCCGACACTCTCAATGGCGCAATTGGTGATCGGATAGGTCGAAAGCGTGGTGCTGTCAGTATAGACGGTCAGATTACCCACAATGGCGTTGCTTTCCATGCGCTGCTTAAATGAGTCGGCAAGACCCTGAGTGCGCAGCAAGTGCAGCGTGATGTTGGCGCGCTGGTAGGGCTCCGGGCTGGTGACAGCGCCAGTCATAGTGTTCAGGAAGGTGGTAGTCTCACCTTCCAAGCTCAAGCCGATGCCCTCCTCGCCGAGGAAAGAAGCGGTGACGTTAAGCTCGGGACTATCGACGAATGCCACGGAGCCAATGAGCCGATTAAGGGTTCCCTGGGGAGTGAGGGGAGCGGGCATATCAAGTTACTCCTTAGACGGCAACAAAGTCGGTGACATTGATGTTGAACACAATGTTCGTAAACCCGCGATTAGGCGTGTAGACGGTCGAAAGACCAGCATACTTGCCGATCTTGTAATCTCCGGGGTTGCTTTGGCTGTACGGAATGAACGGCACCGCATTGACCACGGTGTAGCCATTGTACACGCCGTTTTCCAGGTTCTGACCCAGCACATCGCCGAGTATATTGGTGGATTTGGGCGGGAACAGCACCAGACCGAATGCAACACCGGAATTCATCACCTTGACAGCAGTGGCCTGAAGCCGGTTGATACCGTCCTGATTGTAGTACAGCGGGTTGATAGGGTTGTTGCTGCCATTGATAACCGCATTGGCAACCGCCAAATCGATATTGATCTGCACCCAATCCACCGAATACCAATAGGTGAAGTCTCGCACGTCCATTGTGGTTCCCCACAGCAGCATCGCGTTGGAGATGCCACCCTCAGCGCCCGTGCCGATGATATTGACGCCAGCGGTCTTGAGCGAGGCGAACAGAGCGCCGTTGCCCTTCACCGGATAAGGCGTCACGCCATAGACGTAACTAAACGCGGTCGGCGTGACCTTGTTGGTATTGCTGGGATTGTAGTTGAGCGTCACCCAGAACGCCGAAGCATTGCTGAATTCCAACGAGCCCGCGACACCCGGAGCTTCGATCATCACGAAGGCGCACTTCATCAGCGCCGTGTAGCTGGTGTACGTACCCACCGTACTGGTGATGTAGAAGTAGGTCTTAGCCGTAGTGCTTTCAAACGACGCCAGCAGCGACAGGAAGCTGGAGTTAGCGTCCCAAGTGCGCGGCACGAGGTAGCTGTAGAAGATGCCGGGATTAGCGGTGAGCCACGTAGTCAGCGCCGCAGCGCCATCCGTGGCATTGCCCGCGCCAAGCTCCAGCACGTAGACGGCCTGCTGCGACCCCTGCGCAAAGAACGTGGTCGCCATCGCCAACAGCTCGTTGACATCTTCCGGGGTATACTTGCCCTGAACCGTCGCGGTGCCGGGATTGCTCACCAGCGGATAGGTGAAGGTGCTTGCGCCAGTAATGGTGCAGGTGAAGGTGCCATTGTAACCAGCCGGCGTCACACCGGAGATGGTCAGCGGCAGCGTGTCAGCCGTGGTGAAACCATGCGGCGCGGTCGTGGTGACCGTGACGACGCTGGAGCCCCACGCCATGGACGTGATGGACAACGCACCCGTGAGGATCGAAGTCAGGTCCTGCAACTGCGTCAGCATGGTATAGCTGCCCGCCGCAGTGGTGGTGGCACCCTGCGAAATAAGGGCACCCATTTTCTGTAGCGTCGATGGGGTCGGCGCGACAGTCTGGCTTACGTTGACTGTGACGATAGTGTTTGCCATGTGAAATTACCTCGCGCCGACCAGATTGATTACGAATAGCTAACGGCGATCTGGGGCGAACCCGCACCCGGAACCGCAGACACCACGATTCCCACAGCGACCGGGAAATCCAGGGTGATCACAGCGCCCGCAACGTTGGCGGTGGCGTTGTAAGCCATGGTCCAAATCTCGTTGGCAGTGGTGGCCGTACCAGTGGTAGCGCAGTCGTTAATGGTAAACGCGCCGCTGCCCGAGCCGGGGGCAATGATCACGACCTTGGCGATACGCCCGGCAGTCGCCTTGACGACAGCGGCAGCAGTGATGTTCAACGAGGACTTGAGTCCGCCGTTGGTGCTAAGCAGATTGCCGCCCGAATCCAGGTTGAGGGTGGACTGAGCGCCTGCGGTGGTCTTAGCGACATTCTGCAAAAGGGCATTCTGGGGCATTTGGAAACTCTCCTAGTATGGCGCTGTGGCCTGGGTGTAGGTGATCGGCGCGAGACTTATCAACTGTCTGGCTACGTCACGCACTCGCTCTTGCACGTAGTTAATCTCAAACGTAATGGTCTTCACTTGAGCCAGAGTGCCCAGCTCCACCTGAGGGTGCTTCTCGTCGCGCAATACCGGCATGTTCATAATGCCGATAGTACCGTAGTCCATTGTGAATTGATTTATACAGGCTACGAAGTCCTGTGCATCAGAATTTTTCAGCCCGTACATCGTGATATCCACGATTTCAAAACATAGCTGATTCTGCGCATAGCGCGAATTCAACGCCGGGAGAGCGCTCAAGCCCTTTGTGGACTCGGGTCGCACATGCACCGATGCGAACGGTGGTGCCAAATTAGCAGGCACCAGGAAAGAAGGATACATCATAACCGTATTACTGAACGTCGGATAGACGGGATTGTAGGTATTCAGCGCGAGCCACAATGGCAAGCTATTGGATACCACGGTGTCACGACCATCGAACGTCGATAGATCGTCAACCACCTGGGGAAGCATTTCAGACTGGATTGCCGTACCGCTGTAGTGGTGAAGATCGGCAATCCGGTAATACTTTCCCCGTGAGGAAAACGCAAATTTCACCCCATCAACCGTGGCGATGAATAGGGTTGTCGGCGCAACGTCATTGAGATTCTTCACCTCAATCTCGGACGTGAACACCACATTATTGCTGGTATAGGTTCGCGTTTCTTCCTGATGCAAATCGGTAGAGCGATGCAGTGAACCGGTTGCTACGAATGACGCGGCTTGATTGACGAGGTCACCTCTAATCCAAAAGATATAACCATCCAGCGGAAGCACCTTCTGCACATATTGAACAAAGGTCAATTGCTGTCCGAGACCCAGCACCTCTACACCAGCATCGAGTACGGCGGAGATTTGGGTGGCCTGGGTCGCTGCGGCTTCCGATGCTGATGCCATTATTTAATCTCACAGCGGAAGCTGTTCTCATAGATACCGCTGTCAACGAATGACGGACCAGTGTTGGCGACTTTCTTACGGGTGCTGCTACCACCATTGCGACGCTTGATTGACGCCTGGGTGGGGACGCCGGGGATACCCATCGTTTCGATTTCGCCCGTCATCAGAAACGTCTTGAACCGACCGACAATCGCAGCCTCAGCCTCAAACATCGGGCGAGGAGACGGTGGTGCGCCTTCCATGATCGCCTCAGCTTGCGCCGCGATTGCGCTTTCAAGATCGCTAGCAATATCCACCTTATGAGCATCATAGAAATGCTGCATCACGCCGTACTTGGCCTCAAGAATCAACGCAACATCGCCCGTCATGACGACACCGGATGCATCGGTATTGGCGTAAGGCACGTCGTTGATGCCAAGGCATATTTTCATGACATACCCCACAGGGTGCCCATTTGTTGGGCAATGGCGAGATATTGCCGCCCATATGGCGTCTTGATATTTTGAAGGTCCGAGAAGGTCAACATCTCGAACGCTTTAGGAACGGTCAGGGATGAAGACGTGCCTTCATCGCTGGTGGAACTGACCACACCGGGCACGAACGATGTACAATGAAACGACTTACGGAGGTCTTGAAAGTAGGTCTGACCAGCCTGATCCGGGCACCAATTGATCAGGGTATCACCCCCTAGATTATAGACGGCCATGGTGTAGATCGTCGGGCTAGCCGCGTCGAGTGTGGTATTGACCCACTCAAGCGCCACAGTGTAGGCATCGGTCAAGCTGGTGGAATTGTCCGGCACATAGACAGAGGAAATGCCCATCACGTTCCGAACGAACGCCAGAAAACCGGACTGTGATGGGCTGGTATCCATGATCTAACGCACCTTCGGGGGACGGCCACGGCGGGGAGCATCGTGAGCGCGTTCTTCATTCTTGGTGACGCGCACGCCCTCATTCATCGGGTCAGTGCTGCTATCGGCACCAGTGCCGCGCTTCTCTTCCTGCACCGACATTTCTAACATGTCGGGAGCCGGGCCGGTGTGGTCGTCACCCAACGCGTTGTTCACGGCGACGGCGGCTTCCTTGCGAATCTCCCTGCCCTTGTGGATCAAGATTTCGCGATTGCGCTGAATTACCCGCGACATGAGGTCAATGGATACCGGCTTGTCCAGCGAGTAGACCAGTCCAGCATAGTGATGCTGCTTTCCGATGGTGTCGGCGCGAAAGAAGCCGTACGGGTCAAGCTGTTCGATAATCCCGTCAATCTGAATATCAGTGATATCCCGACCACCAAGGATAATCTGCTGCCCAATTTCGATAGTCTGCTGCTTCACGCCGATGGATTCGATCAGCCGGTAATTCACACTCTGATTCTGCTGAGAGCAATTGGCAACGTAGAGTTTGGTCATTTCATACCTTCCTTCCTGGGAGAAAAGCTATCGATGGTGTTGCCTCTGCTATCCAAAACAAAAGCTTTCACACCGATAGGATAGGACCGCTTGTCATCACCTTCACCTATCACGGCTAGTGCGTTGCCTGCATCATCGTGGGTAAATGAGCATGCGCTGGCTTCCACCAGTACATTACCCATTAGACCCACGATTTTGATCAGCATAACAAGCGGTCCTATATTACAATTTACTGATACTGGAGCGACAACACGGTAATCGCTTCGGGGCGGATAGCCCAACCCGAAGTGATGCGCCACTCACTCAGCACATCGGTAGCACCGCCCGGCAGCGGGGACACGATTTCGCGCGGTGCGGCCATATCGGCATACATGAGGGTGCAAGCCTCAATGCCGGGAGCCAGCTTAGCGAATTCGTTGGTATTGATGCGCCCGCCATTGGGCTTCTCAACTTCCGGCATCACGACCAGAACCGCGTCGTTACCGCCAGCACCCTTGCCGATCAGCGTATCGTCGTAAGCCCAGACGATGGTGTCACCATTCGCCATCAGCATTTCCTTGACCACACCGGCGGTCGAGGTGGAACCCGCGCCGGGGCGCTGGAACTGAACGACCTGAACGATACTCTGATACTCGAAGGCACCTAGGGTGCGCTGCGGACCAAGAATAACGAACTTGCGACCAATACCAAGCTGGTTGGTACGGGTCTTGATCGCGCTGATCTGGGTCAGCAGGAACACGGCCATCTGACCGTTGTCATAGGTGACAACGGTGCTGTTGCCGTTGCTGTCACTCGGCAGGTTAACGGCGGTAGCACCAGCGGTATTCAACAGGCCCTCACCGTTGGCGGGGTTGAAGCCGTACAGCAGGGCGGTACGAGCAAGCTGAAAGTGACCCTGACGCATACCGAGACGCTGCGCCTCGACAATGTTGACGCCCCAGCGGTTCATGGCGGCAGTGTCGTGATGGTCATACTCGGCACGGACCCGAAGCAGGTAGGTCGGGGTGCTGATCTGAGACATCGAAACACTGACGCTCGGAAGCTGGTTGTAAGCAGCCTGACCGGCAGACATCTTCGTGCGCACGTCGGCGCGCTTGATGTAAACATACAGGTCGCCTTCACTCAGGCGCACCAGCGGCTCGCCGGTCGCCAGAGTGTCGAAAGCACCGCTCGCCTGCGAATACGGAAGCAACAGCCCCGGCTCGATAAACGAGGGGTTAACGGTAACAAAGCTCGGGGCGTTGTTAGCCATGATCCCATTTCTCCTTTAGATAAGTACCACAGCGGCGCTGCCGTTGTAGTTCCAAGTGGCGAAGCCGGTGGTGGCATTGTAGTTGACGGTCATGCAATTACCAATCTTCACGTCGATAATCTGGACGTTCAGAGCGCCAGTACCTTCGTTCAGGATGATGGTGCCGGAAAGAGCGCCGGTAGCGATGGCACCCGAAGCGGCGGTCACCTGGAACGAGAAGTTTTGATTATCGGTAAAGGCAGTGATGATCTGGTTACCATTGACCAGACCAGCACCCGTACCGGTCACGCCCGACACGTTGATGGCATCACCGACCGCACCCACGACGGTGGCGGCAGCGGCAACCACAACGAAGGTGTATACGCCGTTGCTGTAGCTGGAGGTGATGGAGGTCACCGACACAGTGGCGGTGCTGGCATCATACGGCTGCAAGCGCTGATTCTTGAAGTCCCAGCTAACCTGCTGCGCAATGCTGCCGGTTTCCAGTGACACCAGCGACGGATCGATGGCGACGACCACACGGCTGGACGAACCTAACCGCACGTAGTTGACTGACTGATAAGAGCCAGCCATCGGAACCGGAGACTGCGGCGACGTGGTCATGCCGTAAGCCTGATTCAGCACCGAGAAGCCAACCAGACCGGTAGACGACGTGGTGGTGACGGAGGTGGCGCGACCAACGGAGTTACCCAGAGCGGTATTGGCGCTGTTGCTGATCTGCTCGTAAATACCGACACCGCCCCACATGGGAATGGTCTCGGACGAGGACAGCACGCCGCCGGCAATGTAATTGCGAAGCGCCGGATCATCAAGCAAGGTGCCCTGAATATAGCCGTTCGACTCGGTGTTGAACGTGCCCGCCGCATTGGTGGTCACGCCCGGATTGAAAGCGAGAGTGGCAACCATAACTTAGGCTCCCTGCTTGGTGTTGATGCCGGTCAGGAAGCGCTGGCTCGGCGAGAAGTCACGCATCCAGGAACGAGGTTGACCAACGAACGAAGTGTGGCGACGGCCAGTTTCGTCAGTGGACAGAATAGCGCGCAACTGACCTTCGGGAACGTCCGAGGGGTTACGGGCGGCGGTCATGGCGTCGGAATAAATCTGACCCACGGCGATTTCCAGAGCCTCACCCGGAAGCTTGCCCAGATCGATACCATTCCAAGCGCTGGAGTGACGCTTAAGACCAGTCGCCAGACGACGGCGATAGTTGATCAAGTCCTCACCCTGGAGCGGACGGGGGGCACTGTCACCGAACGCTGCGTAAACCTTGTCGGCACCAGCCTGAGCGTCGGCCATGGCGGCATACTCAGCGTCGGTCACCTGACGGGGCAACATGCTTTCCACACGGGCGATACGATCCATGATCGCGGCGCTATCCTTGCGGGCACGGTCCTTGCGCTCATCTTCTTCCTCGTCCTTCTTAGCGCGGTCAGCGGCAACACGCTTCGGCTCATCGATTTCATCATCGATGTCCATCTCAGCGTCCTTACGCTCTTCTTCTTCCTCGTCGCGCTCGGCGTCCTTACGCTCCTCTTCGCTTTCCAGCGAATCGAGACGCTTGTGAAGCGAGTCGAGATGGGTCAGAAGCTTATCAAGCTTCTCCCCAGCTTCCGCGTCCTTGCGAGCGCGGTCTTCCTCAGCGGCATCATCCCGCTGTTCAACTTCGGCCATGTCTGATCTCCTCTAACGTCTGCCGAAAATGACACTGACGGGATTTCCGCCTTTGTCTAAGATACCTACACTTTTCCCACTTTACTTAACGCTGCGTCAAGTTGTGAATGGGTCGAGGACTTTTCCCAGAAAGAAACGGGCGCAACACTATCGCTTCTAATTTCTTCGCTGGTAACACCGACCGGATCACTTCCCTTATCCCACACTCCAACCGCACATACGGCTAAATGGTCGAGAAGTGAAGGCTTGCCTTCAATAAGCAGAGTTGAACCGTCTTCGAGCGTCATCTTGTCATTCACGCCCGAACCACGGAAGACCACGGCGGGGGATGTGGACAATTGCTCGTCAGCCATCATTTGCGCGGCAGGCTGATCGTAAATCTTAGCGATGGCCCATACTTCGTCGCCCTTGATGTATGGCATAAAGACGGTGCCGATAATTCGGTCGGCAAATTCCTTGGTCGTCAGCACGTCAGTCGGCGGATGCTCGATAATGACCGGAAGACCATTGCATCGCGCCAAGAATTCATCGTTGAGATAAATCTCGGGGTTGCGCATGACGAACTCATCCAGCGCTTGGCGGAACGCAACACCCGTCCCAGTAATGCGGATATCGAACAGGCTGATATTTTCGTAGACTTGCGGGGAAGTGAGGCGACCAGCCACAATGGCGCGAGCAATTCCAAGCTCGTCCATGTCGAAGCGGTCCAGCGCAATTTGGCACCCAGGGTGAAGCGGCTGCGGCGGCTGGTCAATCGGTGCCCACGCGTAACCCACATGTTCCGATTCAAGCTCGGGAATGAATTGCTCGGCGACGGGTTGCAGGAAGGTGGTGAAGTCTACCGTTTCACCGATTGCGGCAGATCCAGGAAGGGGACTGTCGGCAGCCTCAGCAGCGTTGCCCATCCCTACATTCTGACTGCGACACCAGAGCTTCCTAGCACCGTCAGGCAGGTGCCCAATTTCTTCAATCGTTTCACGCTCGGCGGTTTCTTCGGGCGTTTCGTCGCCATCAGTCTTACCGCCGGGGAAGCACCAGCATCCGGGATAATCGCCCCCAGCACCCCTCAGCAGAAACAGGGCGTGCTTGTTATTCGTGAAGAGGATGCCAGCCGCGTGGATGGTCATTTAGTCAGCCAACACAATGTCTGTAATCTCACCACCACCTTTACGAGCCTCGGCTTTCTTCTTCGCGTCAGCATGGGTAAACGCAAGCACAGTAAAGGTGAGCTTTGCTCCGTTAGGGTATACTCCCCGAATTTTCCACTTCCGTTCGGTCTCAGCAGTCGCATCCTTGCGGTCCCAACTCTTACCCTCGCGCCGGTCCAACTCTTCCTTGACCAGACGCTTGGTGCGCTCGTCCTGACCTTCACCCGGATTAGCGTGGCACTTCTTCAACCACGCTGTGGTCTGATTCTTGATAGCACGCTCAATGTCGGCGCTAGAAGCATCCTTGCGAGCCTTACTCTTCTCGGCGGCTTTAGCCTGCTCAAGTTCAATCTCAGCACTTCTCAGCGCCGGTTCAATCCCCCGCATATTCGATCCACCTCGGGCGAATTTACGGAGCGCATCATCATAACGACGTTGAGCTTCTTCGACACTATAAAGCTTATCCTTGCGAGCCTTACTCTTCTCCAGCGAGTCGATACGCTTGGTCACGCTGTCAACGCCAGTGCAGACCGCGTCAAGCTTTGCGTGCCATGATTTATCAGTCTGCGCGGGCTGTTCGGCCATGGCGTCGCCGCGAGACTTATTCTCCGCAATGGCAACGGCCTGCTTTTCGGGTTTTCCGGCGGCTCGTTCGGTAGCGATATTTTTGGAGATGGCTTCGCGCGAGGAACCGGAGACGAGCGGCATGACTTAACCTTTCACGATGGACGCGATCTTAGCGCGACCCTTTGCGGTGAGCATATTATCAGGCAAACGCTGAATTGACGAAATATAAGTTGCGAAGCACCGACAATATACGGCCTGACCGCATCCGTCAATTTCATCGTAATACGGATTATCGCCACGGGTGATCAATCCAGCCTTATGCGCCCAGCTTTCGCGAATGACGTAAACCTCTCCATCGCGGTCCTTGTGGTCCTCGCGATAATCATAGCCCGGCTGCCTGAAATGCGAATGCCATATGACCGCTATGGCTCCGCTGTCGGTGGCTATGATTTCACTCATCGCGGCGGATAGCTTGTGCGACTGATCGATAGCAACGCGACGTTCTTCCATGGGCAAAGACCGCAATGCTTTACCCACCGTACGTTTCACGTCGCGCTTATCCACCGCCTCGGACCCACCGGCAGGGATAGACGACGCCCAACCGGAGAAGCGTTGCAGCGTGGCGGCAACCATATTCTCGCGGTTCAATTTGATCAGATTGGCACTCATGTGAATGCGCCGATTCAATTCACCACGGAGGCGAGGATCAAGCCGCGACAGGGTAAAGCGCGTCACGTCGGGATGATATTTGAGAATGCCACCCTTGGCGATCATGCGCTGATAGACCGCACCCAGCGACGCGCCCAGCATCTCTTGGACCTTCCAAGATGGCGTGGCGGATTCCTCGGCAGCCACGCGTAGCCGTCCCATCCACACCTCAACCCGCTCTTCGCTGTCATACCCATGCTGCGCAAGATCGGCGATAGCGGCTGTCAGGATTTCGTAGAACGTCATGGTAACGCGTTACCTTATGCTGAGTGTGAGACGGTAACGCGTTACCAAATTAGGCAAGCTTTCGCGCATCCTCAAGGCTCTCAACGATCTTCCCATTTACCGACCAGCCCCTCCCCCCACTTTTTTCATAGGGTGACCATGTTCGGTAATCAGCGTCTCGCCTTCACGGGCATCCTTGCGCACCACCGAGTCAAACCCAGCGCGCCACGCCTTGCCCAGCACATGACCGGGCGGATGTGGGCAGTCGCTGCGGTCCTTACCGCCCTTGGCAAACGACTCACCGTCGCGCTTGGCCTTCTCCAGCGCATCGACTCGCTCGGCGACTTTGGTAACACCTTCGACGACTGAATCCACACGGGAATGCCATTCGGTAGAATCACCCTTGCGAATGGCGAATGGTGTTGCGCCTTTCACGGCGGCACCGACTTGCGGCGTCACCTTGGCGACCGAAATACCAGCCTCGCGCGCCTTAATCTCAGCTTCCATTTTAGCGCGGGTCTCACCCGTCTCAGAGCCTACAGAAGCTTTCAGTTCCTTGAGGGTATATGACGGGAATGCGCGGGCCATAATCCATTACCTCCAAATCACATTGACGGTAGCGGTGCCGCTCACCAGGGTAAAGTATAGCCCCGTCTTGGCGTATACCGCGTTATTCAGAGACACGACCTGACCCGCCGTCAGAGTGCCGGTGTAAAGCGCCGTACCCGACCCTGCGGTGTTGTCCCACACGGTGACCACACCGGCAGACGACGCGGTGCAGATGAAGCCGCCGAAGTAACCGGGCGTCGCTTTGATCGATCCGCTCGCACTGACCTGGGTATAATTGAACGCCGAATAAGAGGGCAACGCACCTGCGGGGTTGCTTTGGTCATTAGGATACGTGGTCATGCTGGGGCTTCCTTCGCCATTCGAGCTTGCTGTAAACGGATCGGACTTCGATTTGCTTCGTTCCGAGCAACACGTTGATATGTGGCATCATGGCGATACCGGGTGGCGCTTCGGTCCACTCGGTAGGCACTTTGATGTAATTGTCGTTCGCGGTCATACTTGCAATCTCCGTACATTGTCGGGGACGGCTTCCTCTCGCGGCTCTTGCTCAAGCGGCGGGGTATAGCTCTCCAGCGCATCAACATCAATATCGAGCGGCGTCGAAAATAACAGCTTCATCGCGTTCAAATTATCCTGCATCCAGCTCACAATCCGCACCTTATTTTCTGGGTCAAGCATGGGGGCTAGCACCTCAACGGTGCTGATCATTGCCTTGAGCTTTATGTCGTCGGATTTTGCCACTTCGCTGTCAGGCTCAACCAGCAGATTAGGCCATTCCGCCTTGAAGCTGTTGCTCCATTTGATGAACGCGGTCTTATAATCCATCTTCCCGTATTGCTCGGGGAAATCGTTCTGAATCGTCTTATAGAAATCCTCATTCCAAGCGCGATGCATCACGATTTTATCGAAGAAGGAGTAGAGCGGGTCCATCTCCTCACGCACGTCGTCAATATACCGGGCGATGTTTTTAGCGTCCTCAGCGCCCTCACCAAAGCCGCTCACCATCGTCTCATTTTCGAGTAGTTTGGCAGGCATATCGGCAGACGTGGCGATATTTTTCAAGATGTTGGTCCGAGCGATACCATACGCGCCTTCGAGATTATGAAGGTCAAGCGTCTCAATGCTCTCCTCAGGCGTGATTTGCAGTACGTTGCCGGTTTGCGCTTCCTTGACGAATTGACGTTTCTGCGCGCCAATTTTACCCATGACGTTCGACACGATTGATCCGGTTTGCGCCACCTTAGCGATCAACACACCGGACTTCAGCGTTATAAGGTCGTCGGTAATCATGGTTTGCAGAAACGATTTCAGAGGATAAAGCGCTCGCTGATAAACCGAACGACCGACGTAGCCATATGCGCTACTCGTATATTCCAGATAAATCGGTTCTTCGTTGAGAACGACCACGGTGCGCGAGCGATGATAGGTCTTCCCGCCGCTGCGAATCTCCGTGGTTTTCTGAAAATCAATAGCAGCGGTGTCTTGATTCAACACCAGCGATCCAGCCGTGTTGAGCGGATCGAACGCATTGAAGCCAATCGTCGCGCTCGCCAGCTTGTCAAAGTCAAGCGGTTCGGTCGTATCAATACCGTCTTCAACGATGGCGAGGGATGCCACGCCATAGGCGCGCGATAGCTTCATGACGTTGCGGATGTGTTTGGTGGCACCAATCGCCAGCCATTCTTTTTCAAAAGCTTCGACCGCTCGGTCTTCGGGGGCATCCGGCACAGCGATCTTGCGTTTCTGAGATTGCGCCATTTTAACCGGCGCTTCAGCCATCTTCTGACCCAATGGATGATAAGCTAGAATCGTTTTCGCTGTTTGGTAGCCAATATCGGACCCAGGCTGAATATCATCGACCATAAGCAGCGTTTGAAGCGCCGTCCCGATGCTAGAGCCGTTGATTGAAAATTCAGCCATTGCTTCCCGACAGTCTTAAATGGGCGATACTTTCCTTTTTAGCCGATACGGTAAGATATGTCACTCCTCAATCACGGGTTCGTCAGGCTCCTCAGGTGGCGGCGCTTCCATCGTAATAATGTGCTTCACCTGACCAAGCTCTATGACTTCCGGCAGCGTGGCAACCCGTTGCTCTCCGGTGTGATTCACATTGACGTATCCGGCGATGGCGGCGCACACCACGATAATAGCGACCAGCCCCCGCACCTCGGCGGATGTGACGAAAAGATATAGCACGATGATGGATATGATTATGGTCATGATTTAAGCGCTCCTTCAACCCACTCAGCGCTCACCACCTCGCGGATGATATCCGCTTGGGCAGCGTCGGCAGCATCCCAGGCAGCAGCGCGGGCAGCGCGGGCAGCGTCGGCAGCAGCGTCGGCAGCAGCGTCGGCAGCATCCCAGGCAGCAGCGCGGGCAGCAGCGTGGGCAGCAGCGTCGGCAGCAGCGCGGACAGCAGCGCGGGCAGCATCCCAGGCAGCGTCGGCAGCAGCATCGGCAGCAGCGCGGGCAGCGTCGGCAGCAGCGCGATTCTCCTCGGTCGGCTCCGCAAGCCAGCGTTCCGCCGCTTCGATGGCGAGACGAGGGCGGTCCTCACTGGCAGGCACC
>Ga0208507_1000204_pt1 | contig 43310 bp, 68 predicted proteins | sample CryBogCBH12Aug01_FD_184626 | JGI IMG/M metagenome (GOLD analysis project Ga0208507, IMG submission 184626) | Freshwater microbial communities from Crystal Bog, Wisconsin, USA - CBH12Aug09.1 (SPAdes) (version 2) | ecosystem: Environmental > Aquatic > Freshwater > Lake | place: Crystal Bog...
ACCTACCAAATTAAGTTTTTGAAAATTTGTTCGACAGAACTTAAAACAATCAAGATTATTGATGATGTTTATAACGATCAATTGCAAGAAATATTCACTAACGAAACTGGATTGGAGACTTCATTATAAGCATGAATAGAGCTGATGCGTATTACGAACCTGAAGATTTTGATGATCGTTGGGATGAAATTGAAGAACGAGCATGGCAGTTAATAAAAACTCCACAGTTTGATCCATACCAAGCTGGAAATATCTCAGAAATGATGGGTGAACTAAGCGTTGATATGGCAAAAGATTTACAAGCAATATTAGATACCCATGATTTTGAACAAATTGGCAGAAAAATTTGGGCTATGACTTATGACTACATGGAAAAGTATGCAAAAGATCAAGCTGAAGGTGAACTTTAAAAAGGAAATGAAATGAAACAATCAGAAAGCATTAAAGAATTAGCATTGGCATTATCTAAGGTACAAGGTCAATTGACTTTTGCCAAAAAAGACAGCGCAAACCCATTTTTTAAATCAAAGTATGCAGACCTAGCGTCTGTTTGGGAATCTTGCAGAACTTTATTGTCAGAAAATGGTTTGGCTGTGATGCAGTTTCCAAGTGGCTATGAAACTAGGGTCATTACTGGTGAAAAAACTGTGGCAGAGCATTTGATGTCATTAACTACAATAATTACCCATGCTTCAGGTGAATGGATGTCTCAAGACATGACATTACCAGTAACCAAAGCAGATGCTCAAGGCGCAGGAAGCGCAATTACCTACATGAGAAGATATGCACTTGCGGCAGTAGTTGGTGTGTATCAAGATGATGATGATGGTAATAGTGCGTCATCACCAAAAGAATCATTAACTCCAAAAGAACGCCCAGCGACATTAACGCCTGAAGAATTGGATAAAATTAATTCTTTATCAAAAGATACGAATACTGATATTGCCAATATTGCAAAGTTTTATGGCAAAAAAGACATCAAAGAAGTTGAGCGTTTGCATTTTATGACAATTGTTGAACAGCTTGAGAAAAAAATTGCGAAATCTTTACATAATGAAGATAAGGAATAATCCATGATTGATTTAAGCAATCCTCAAGAAATAGCTGAATTGGAGCAGGGATCACAAGAATGGCATGATTTTCGCAAGCAACATCGTATGGCAAGTGAAAGCCCTGCAATTCTTGGAGTAAGCCCATACCAAAAATCCAGCGATATTCGTAGGGTCAAAAATGGTGGTGGAGGTGGGTTTGTCAATGCGGCAATGCGTAAAGGTACTGAACAAGAACCTTTTGCACGAAAAGCATACAACGAAAAATATGATCCTATGCGTCCAGCAGTTTTTGTAAATGGGATGTATGGAGCTTCACTTGATGGCATAAATCTTGAACAAGATGGTCTTTGGGAGTGCAAGACACCTAAAGATGGTTTTGCTTCTGAACGTGCAAAATTATGTCTAAGGAATGAACTTACTGATTATGACTATGCACAAGTCCAGCACCAGCTAATGGTAACTCAAGCGAAATGGTGTGATTTTTGTGTGTGGGATTGGAATGAAGCTGATTTTATTATGACTAGAGTTTTCCCTGATTTAGCAATGTGGGAAAGAATCCATGCAGATTGGGAATTGTTTTGGAAAGATTTAGGCACAAGAACTGACGCTCAATGGCAATCAACAGTTAAAACATATCTTGATTTAAAAATTGCCGCTGACGTAGCAGTAAAAGCCCTTGAAGAAGCCAAAAAGCAATTGCAGGAACAGCTTGTGGGGGATGTCAATGAAGGGTTTGGTGTAAGGGTGCAACGCATCACAATAAGTGGCTCTACGGACTGGAAAAAGGTTCAGGAGCGTTATTTAAATGATATGGATTTAACAGAGTTTAAAAAGCCTGACACATATCAGATTCGTATAAATGAAATTAAGGAGTAATCATGGGTTGGTTAATTGGCATCATTTGTTTTTTTGCATGGATAACACATATTTTGTTCTGTTTTAGCCATGCGGCTTGGGGGTTTCTCATTGCAGGAGCAATATTTTTTCCCATTGGAATATTCCATGGGTTTTATCTTTGGTTTCAATAAGGAGTAATCATGGCTGGAGTTAATAAAGTTCTAATTTTGGGGCGTTTGGGTAAAGACCCCGAAACTAGATATACCGCAGATGGAAAATGTGTAGTTTCTTTATCAGTAGCAACATCAACACAAAGCAAGGATGCCGCAGGAAATAAGACTGAATACACAGAATGGCACAAAGTATCAGCTTTTAATAGTGCGGCTGAAGCGGCTGGAAAATACCTTAAAAAGGGAGATAGACTTTTCCTTGAAGGTTCATTACGAACTAAGAAATACCTTGATAAACAAGGTGTAGAACGATATTCGACTGAAATTGTGGCTGGTAGGCTTGAGTTCTTAAATGACAAGCATACACAAAATCCGCAAGATATTAGTCCTCCCGAATCTCAAGTGGATGGGTCATTTGATGATACCCCGTTTTAATCAGTAAACAAACTTATAAAAAGGAAGCCAAAATGAAACAGAAAGAACTAATTATTGCGACTTTAAAGCGTGGCTGGACAAGTCCATTGGATGCTCTTAAACAAGCTGGAACAATGAAACTATCCACTAGAGTAGGCGAGTTAAAAAGTGCTGGTTACATAATTCTTGACAAATGGCATGAATCCAAGAAATATAAAATGTATAGATTGACAGGAATTCATAAATGAAGTTTTTGATTTTAACTTTACCAATCTTGCTGACAGGTTGTCTTACTTATCCATCAGTTGTATGCAAAGATGGAAAAATGTACAGCAAGGTTGGTGTCACTTCAGTTTATACGGCAACAGAAATGAGCTGTATTGAAGTGAAGAATTATTTTCAAACTGAAAAGGAATAAAAAATGAATCATCATATTTGGACAGCAAGCGGTACTGATATTGAAGAACGCTGGATCAAGCAGTACGGATGGGTAAGACCTTCTGAACAGCCTGAATACCAAGCTAAGTACAAATACTTCCAAGAATTGCCATTGAGAAAGCTGGATGATGTAGCCAAAGTAGAGTATGAAACAGCCCTACGCAAAGCTAAAGTAGTTAGAATTAAATGACCAATGATGAAGCCATGCTATTCGTTTTAATAGTGATAGTTGGCTTCATTTTCACTGTAATTATGTTTATAAGGAATCATTAAATGAGCTGGCGAGACAAAGCAATATTGACTGTTCTCATAGTTGGAATAGTTATGTCGCTGGCTTTAATGCGTTTGGCTGTGAGATTGGCATTATGACCTGTAATTGTCAAACCCCTAAATCATGTGAAATGAATGGTAAATGCTTGAATTTTGAAGGTGAGCCAATACCATTTTTTGGCTGGCTTAAAGAAGATTTTGGGATTCAAGCCGCTAAAGCATGGAGTGAGATTAAATTTAAGGAACAAAATAAATGATACATAAACACACAGAAATAATTAAAGCATGGGCTGATGGTGCTGAAATTGAATCAAGAACTTTATGCACACATGCAGGGAATTCAAATCAATGGCACGAAACAACTAATCCAGCTTGGAATAACAACAATTTGGATTTTCGTATTAAGCCTGAAACAAAACCTGATTACATAACATTTTTAACTTTTACTAAAAATGGATGGTCAGAAGCTCCTATAAGTTGCTATGTAAGAAATTCTGAAAGAGCATTAAAACTAACACATGATGGCGAAACAGGCAAATTAAAATCAACGGAAGTTTTGTGATGAGAAAGGCGCAAGAGAAATGAACAATGTATGTCTTGGTTATAAAGCTGGAATAGATTTAACCACAGAAAGCCTACAACTTTGCATTAAGTTAGAAGGTTTTGACGAGATAAGAACTACCATGACCCAAGAAGAATATGAAGTAATGGCTGGTCTTGTTAAAAGATTGTTTGGAAAGGCACAAGAGAAATGAACGCAAATGACTGGTCTATATTGGCTTTTATGGTGTTGTTTACCGCATGGTTTATCTATTGCGTTAGCGATGGGTTAATAGATTTATTTTACAAAATTCAAGATTGTCTAAGAAAGGCACAAGAATGATCGCAAATGATAAAAGCTGGAGTAATGAAACTATAGCGTTATTTGACAAGCTAGAAACACAGATACGCCAGCAACAAGCTGAAATAGAAGCGTTGAAAGATAAGCTAATGCTTGCAAAACAATCATTAGAAATTGTGGAAGGCTGGATTAAGAAATGATCCCTGAAGAAGTAATCAGAGAGTTTTATATGCTAACGAACCCTTATCCGATAGCCAATAGGTTTCATAGCTATTTAAAGAAGTTTAGAAAGATTGAACAGTTTATTAAAGATCAACGCCATTGATGCTTTTTGATTACTTGCTCGGATTCGTAATCAGTATGGCAAAAGGCGTTACAAAATAGCCCTTTAATAATGCTATCGTTGCAATATAAACAACGTCCAGTAAAAGGATGATTTTTAGATTTAGAACGGGCAATTTGAATAGCCAAATCCCGATCCCGTTCTTCATTGTCTGAAGCCATGTCGTAAATATCGCTCATGCTAATTCATTCAAAAATAATACGGCTTCTGCGTGTCTTCGTTTAATAAGACCAGCCATGACCTTGCCATCAGCATGAGTCCATTTTTCAAACTCTAATGCCGCCCCTTCCATGTCGCCAGCATTAATCTTTCTGAGTAATGTTGAACCAGCAAAATTACCAGCACCACAGTTAAAAACGAAGTCCACAAGAGCATCAAACTCATTTTGGGTTAGGTCTGTATGTACTTTTGAATTAACAGTTTGTACGGCTTTTTGAACGTCTTGCATAAGGAATTCTTCAGCTTGCTCTTGAGTAATGGTCATGCCTTGATGTACCTCTGCACCTGTGTGTCCGTAGCCAATAGTCCAAGGATCGCCATGAGTTGCAGGGTCAGGATACGCAGTAAGCCGTAACCCTTCAAAATTCTCGGTAAGGTGAAGTCCATTTTTACTGTAGTTCATAGTATTGTTCTAGCAACATTACCAATCTAATAATAGGCACAAGTTAAACAACATCGCATTGGCTTTCTTGTATTAGATCAATTAATTTGAGGGGAGGAATTTTTAAAGTCCAGCTTGTTCCCGAATCCATGATTGAAGCGACTCCACTTGTTGAGTTGTCATTGCACATTTTTCAATAAATTGTGGGTCGGTGGGAGTTCCATCAATGCTGGAGGTGGTGTTGGAAACGGAGGGCATTGAATTGCTACTGGTGTTGTGCATCCCACTATACATAGACTTAATAGCAACCAACTTAGCTTGATATTCATTGGATATTCCTTTATTGATTAAGGCTTGCTCTTTAATGACTTCTTTGTTCTTGGCTTCTTGTGCAAGAGCCAAAGCATTAATCTCGCCCCTGTAAGCAACAAACCGAGAATGCTCAAAACTATAGCCAAGATAACCAGCAAACAAAACAGCCAAAACTCCCAAGGCGTATTTAATAAGCTGAAGGTAGGGAGTAAGGAAATCAAACATTACCTAAAGCCACTCAAACGTGGCGAGAATACAAAGGTGGATTTATAAAGGCTTGGTTTTGGATCAACATTGGGATCGACTAGAGCAAAAATATTATGACCAAAATTACAATAAATACACCGAGAAAATCCGATTGGTCGTACCCAACGGAATTGAAATAGACCATTAACAGTAACAAGACACCAACCAGCTTTAGCGTTATCGTTATCTCGTATCGTAATATCGCCTTGAACAGTTGAATCATAAGGAGTTCCTAATGTCTTTAATCCAAAGGTAGGCAATGGATTGCGAATCAACCATTTAATCTTTGATCCATAAGAAGGAGGGTTAATGGCTTGAAATGAGGCATCACCATCAAGGGAGTTATCCCATGTTTGAAACCAATTTAACCAAGTAGGAAGTCGAGGTCCGAACTCCTCTTTAGCTCCGTTATCCACCCACCCTAAAGCATTTCCTGAAAACAAAGGCAAGATAGGGGAAAGAATGATTGCAAGAAGGGTCAATACAAGATTGACGGGTACTGAGAGGATATAGAGTAGATAGTTCATTCGATTGGCTTAGAGGTTACAAAGCGTAGTACAGCAACAATAACTCCAATAGTAATAAGGAGCAGACCATAATATCGAGGATCAATGATGTTTTGAACATAAGATAGATTATCAAATAAAGCACCAAAAATCACTAACAATAAGGAAAACCACATTGTTCGGCTTTGGCGCATCTTCATTTTTTCTTGACCACTTTCTTAACGACCACTTTTTTAGCCACTACCTTTTTAGCTACAGGCTTGCGAGGAATGGCTTTTTTGGCTATTGGTTTCTTTTTAATCTCGGGCAAAGAAAGATTAATGGTGTAATTGATTTCAGGCTCAACAGGTTTTCTACGAAGTAATGCGGCTATTTGCTTAAACATGATTTCTCCTATTTATCGGCTTTTAGACTTACCTTATCTTCAATACGATCTAATTTCATAAACATTGCTGTAATGGTCTTTGAAAATTCATCTCGGGTTATATAACTTCCAGCTACTAAGACTTCAATCGTTCCGACTTTTTCAGTAAGAGCTATATCCGCTTCCCTCAAGTCATGAATGGAATCCCAAAGTATTTTTAAAACCCATCCACCAGTTGCACCAGCAAAAAGGACTAGATAATTAATAAGTGTTTGAGTTTCCATTATTTAACTTGTATTAAAGGTTTGCAAAAACTTCAATAAATAAAGTCAAAATGAGCTGTTTGATTGACATGATAAGTTTTTTAAATTATTGGTCTTGTTGGTAATGCTGGCATGGTTGCTAAAAATTGCCCTACAGTTTCGTTGGGAGTGACATGAGCTAATGCTGGAATAGCCCATGCCCATACTTGATCTCTCCAAATATTTAATGCTTTTGCTTCAGCAACATATTGAGGCATAGTGCTTGTCAAATATGAAACCGCTGAAATAATATCATCATAACCCCAATCTTGAGCACCAGCGTTAATTGCTGAAGTAACAGAAGGGGTTAATCTTGCTTGAGCTTGTAAAACAGTCTCAATTAATGGGTAAGATCCAGTAATCTCAGTCCATTTGTTTTCAATTGCTTTGGCAATGTATGGAGCAAAAGCGGGGATTGTGCCATCATACCCATGCACTTTACCATCAGCATCTTTAAAATATCTCATCATTTTTCCTTAATAAAGCTCGACCCAATTTTGAACACCTTGACCACAATTTAATTGATAGGTAGCTCCGGGGGGAACAATTAAAATTGCACCTCCATAAGCTCCACAACCATTAAACTGCCACTGCCAAAAAGTTATTTGCTGACCATTTACATAAGAAGTAATTGATGATCCTGAAGAACAAGTGCTGGTAGCGGAAACAACGATTGGATAAGCATAAGGGTTTACATATCCCGTATTAAATGCCCTACCCACACCATGCCATATTTCACCAGTAATACCCAATCCTAATTTGCTTTGCCCATTTAATGCCAAAGCATTTGAAGCAGTTGTAGCCGTTCCAGCATTAGTGGCATACCCCGCATTTGTGGCTGTCCCCGCATTGGTGGCATATCCAGCGGAGCTTGCATAATTTGCGTTAGTAGCATAACTAGCATTGCCTGTAATATTAATTAGCCATGTACCATACGCACCTGAACCACTAGGTGTTGGGGGTGTGTAACCAAGAGCATTGGTTACATCAGTTGAATTTAAAGTAACTGAACCATTACGCCCATTAAAACTCACCATTGGAGCATACCCAAGAGCATTGACCACATCAGTTGAATTTAAAGTGACAGTTCCCGTGCGTCCATTAAAACTTGCCACTTGTGAAGAGTTGGCAAAATAAATGTTTGTACCATCACCATAAATATAAGTAGATGCACCTTGAGCAATATTGACCCCTGAACCACCCGCTGTTTTTGCCTGAATGGTGAAAGCACCAGTAGTGGCATTAGAAATAATCCATTTGCCCACAAAATTAGGAATGATCAAATTGCATGAAGTGGTCATTGTCCCAGTCAAGGTCAATATCGGGTAAGCCGCTTGAATATTAGTTAATGTAATGCTTGACCCTGATATAGCAATAGTTTGATTACCATACCAAGCATCAGGAACCCAACCAGCCCCCCCAGTATCAGGGTTTGATGTATTGTTTTCAGCAGTACTAATCCAAAATCCAGCATGGCTTGTACTTTGAATCACTGCTCCCAATGGGTATCCAGTTACAGCGGAAGAGAAAGCTGCATCATAAGGAAAAAAACCACCAGCTTGTTGCCATTGTTGAATGGCTGTGATTTCATTAAGAATTCCATTCATGTCACCACCCCAAGGGGGAACGCCACCTGAAGAGATAGGAATAAAAGTATCAGGTGGGAAACCATCTTGCAATGAAGCACGACCATTGACAATACCAATTTGAGAAGCAACTGGAATTGGATTTATGTAACCCGTCCCAGCGGCATAACCAAAAGGCAATGGAATCTTTGATGGAATATTTGAACTTTGCATAAGAAATCCTATAAATAGTTGACGATCATTTGAACGCCAGCTGGTCTTGGAAAGACCCCTGAACTGGTCACAATGGCAATTTGAGCTGGACTTGGAATAAAGTCAAGATAATAAGTAAAAGTCATATTTAGATTATCAATCACATAAGCAGGACCAAAAGGATCAATTCCGTTATTAACACTAAATTCAGCTCTTAACAAAGCATTGATTGATGGTACTGATAAATTAGATATGTTGGCAGCCGCTTTGACAAAAATAAGCTGTCTATATTGAGTGTCAGACATTGCAAAGTTGGCTGTCTGTTGGACACCTTCATAAAAAGGGGCTTGTTGAAAAGGTTGAGCTCCAGTTAATGCAGTTGGAACTGTGTAAGCTTCTTCAAATCCAAAATACGGTGTAGAAGGAATTTGAAGATATCTTGAGCATCCAACAATTTGACCCCAAATGTCTAAACCTGTTCCAACAGCTGTAGCCACATTCCAAATGTTTGCATAAAAATTGGCTATGTCATGTGCTGGATCAACAGCATCACTAAAAGAATGAATTAATGATACCAATGTGGGTGAATCATAATACTGACTTAATAAGGTTTCTTGCCAAATCGGAATAGCTGGCTCAACCGCAATAATGGCAGTTGATGTTGGAAAATCACCAATATAAATTTTTTCATTTATATCTAAAACAAAATGGGATGTTTGTGAACTGAAATCTGAGCAAAAAAAGTTTTCATCAAACGATTCATTGTCTATAACTATAGAGCTAAATGAGGTTGCTGCAAGGGTTGATGAACCAAGCATATTAGACCAAAGTTACCAAAATATTAGAAGCAGTACAAGTGGGAAGTTCATCAATTCCAAGAGCAGCTACCAAGGTACTTGGATTGGAAACAAAACCAATATAAACTTCAATCACATTCACACTAGGGCTAATCGCATTGATATTTGCATAATATCTACCTGAATATGAAGTTGATCCAATGGTCACAGCAGCCCCACCATCTTCACCATTAAATGAAGCCAAAACTGCATTTTGTACCAAAACCGTAATATTAGATGGCAACAAAGTGCTATTTTTAATTTCAACATTAAAATAGACGGGGGTAGATGTGGGGGTCAGCCATGTCACCGTATAAGGCACGGGGGAAGCGTAATTCATGTCATATACAGTAGCAGATGTATTGCCTGAATAATTACAACCCGGTGGTTTTTTATTCCAAATTGCTTGTGAAATAGTAGCTGATGTACCTCCTGCTACACTGACACATATAGAATGAGCCGCTATTGAATAAGCAGTACTGCCATAACTAATTGCTGATCCTGTTGGATTATCCACAACTAAAGCACCAATTACATTGGGGACGGCAGTAACAGCAGCATAAATGGATTGAATTGAATTGACTGAATTGACTGCAACTGAAGCTGATCTACGGGCTTCAAAAGCAGCTCGTGATTCCACTAAGTTTCCAAGAGCACCCGGAGTGGAATTGTAAACTGTATTCCAGCCAGCAACCGCAGTGTAAATAATGGACAAAGCACCAATGTTGCAAGCAATAGCCCCTTGAGTTTGATTTTGAAACTCAACAACAATTGAACCTGATGATGGAATAACGGCTTGGGAAACGCTTGAATAGAGATAACCCGTAGTGTCTTGAGCAACTGATCCCGCTGGAATTAAAGTTCCTACAGCTCCCGTGCAAGTGGCATTGACAACCGTTCCTGCACCAGCGATCCGTGTCATGAAATATATTTCACCAATGGCATCTTGCCAAATACCTGATGCAAATGCTGGATTGACTTGATTTGCTATGTAAGCAATATCGTCATTCTTATTCCCAATGATGGCAGTTTCAGATTGAGCAAGTTGACCTTGTGGTGTTTGCAATGCTGGATTCACACCACCACCAAATGCCGCATTGATGTCTTGTTGAACACCAGATAAAATGTTTGTTTCAGTTGGAAGTACGGGGCTTCCATTGACCCATGTGATTATTGGTACATTAGTGCTCATTTACCCTCCAAAAGCTACATTATTAGTAGCTCCATCTGTATCTATTATTTGAACTTGACCAACCAAGGATCGATTTTTAAAAGAGGTAAATGTGGCTTGAGCTGCCACCACATTAGGAATTGTTAAAGCTTCGTTTTGAATTTGCTCTGCAATATATTGCAATGGGGGAAACTCACCCAGTATTTGTTGCCAATAAGGAAGTCCAAGGCTGGTGTCATACCAACATTCCCCTAAGAATGTTCTAATGGCTGAAGCTACGTCTTGAGCTACAGAATAAGGTGTTTGAGCTAAAGCAATATTCCCATTAACATCGAGAACCAAATCCCAAGCGGTTTGATCGAGAAGTAAAGAATTTTGAATAATTGTCATTAAACTGGCACTCCCGTTTGTCCACCACCTGTTTGAACCCCACCATGCTTATGAGTATGAACGCTTGTGCCTTCAGCCGTTACATCCCCTGTAACTGTCATCGAGCCACCAAATGTAGCGTTTCCAGCATAAGAGCCTGAACCTTGAGACACAGCTCCATTCAACACAATGGAGGGTGAATTTATAGTGCAAGCAGTTGAAGCATCAACTTCTACGTTTGGTGCATTTATTGTAACCTTTGTGGGGCTAAGAATGGTGATTCCTGAACTATTAAATTGAATGTATTGAGTGGGGGCTGCTCCCAAAATGGTCATCAAATAAACCATATCAGACATATCATTTTTACGATTAGAGCCGGGGGCTGATATTGCCTGAGTGTTTTTTACTGTCGAAATGTCTCGATCACATACAGTAGCAATGCCAATATCACCAACCACAGGGTCAAGAATAATTCCATTAGCCCCACCTTGTATTCTCATATAAGGGACATTGTGAATAATGCCATGATCCCACAAAACACTATTACCATCCACTGCACTTACCAATGGTTGTACGTCAACTGATCCAATGGGGGAAACACCACCAGTATTGGTTACAGCTATGACTTTTACTGGCATAGCTGTTCTAAGACCTGATAAAGCATTTCGTATAATAAAATCCATTCGCCCTACTTCAGAAGCCGCATCTGAAGCAACGTGATTTGTTTGAATTGGAGGGTTAGTTGACTGGGACATAAGGCCCTGGTGCTAATTTAGAAGTAGTAAACCAAGGACCATCAGGTGTCAAAGTGCTAATTTCATGAGTTGATTGAATAATAGGAAACTTCCCATTTGCTTTTGGAATGGCGGAGGTTAAATCCACTATTCGACCATTAGTTACGGTTGCCGTAAATTCAGACTTCACTACAAATCCTGATTCCCAATAAGAAGGGTATCCAACCAATCCTGTTTTAGGTCCAATAGGAATTATTACATTATCAGACACCCCAAAATTATCCCAAATGGTCACCGTATTGTTTTCAATTTTGATGGGGAATTTTGCGTTTCTTGCAACTGTACAAATTTGATCAATCACTGATCCTGATACATATTGATTTTGTAAAACCGCATGAGCCATATTTTTGTAATTAATAAAAGACCAAGGATCACCCAATTTTCCAACTAAAGCTTTGATAATGTCTTCCGCATTTTGAGACCCTTTATAAGTGTTGGGAGCTACGGGAGAAGCCTTTGCATAATATCCAGCCACAGCTGCACACACAAAACTTACTTCGGGAGGGTTTGAAAAATCAATAAAACTAGAAATCAAAGTTCCAGCAAATACTTGGTTCATTGATCCACCTTGATCCCCAGCGGAAACCGTCACAGATGAATTTTGAGCGGCTACTAAGTTTGAACCAGTGCTTGAATATTCATTCATTTGGTCTAATGTCATACCGAATACTTGAAGTTGTAGTTGACCAAAAGCACTATACCCACCGGGGTTTGTAATAATAGCATTGCACTTTAAGTTTTTAAGAACTACAGGTTTTTTATTGGGTGTAGTAAAAACCAGCTCAATTTGTCTTATAGCATAAGTCATGTTGCATACACCAATTGGTAGCGTGTACCCAAACCATCGTAAGTAGGGTCACTCGTTCCTTGAGTATCAAAAAAAGTTAATTGACCTATAAATCCATAATAAATTTGACGAATAAGACCCACTAAATTCAAACACAATACAGATGTTACGCAAGGGGTATTATCAATTACCAAATCAAAAAACAGTCCTGTATTTTTTTGATAGATGTTGATTAAACAATTTTGAGTGCCAAGCTGAATCGTAAACGATTGAGCAGCAACATTGGTAATGGGGATGATTTGAATGGTCATTTTATTCCAAAACTAGAAGCTGTTGCACTAGGGTTGATTGATCCAAAAGGGGTTGATGGAACTTGTGGTGACAATTGACCAAATGAAGAGGTTGGTGTGCCTGAAGGTTTAACCGTTGCCACTGTTGGGTTTGAAACAATACGAACCCATTGAAACCACAATTGGGCAATTAATAAAGTAGCTCCCCTAGAAGCTTCCCTACGATAATCAACATGAATTAAGTTGGTATTTACATAAGTAGCATCAGGGGTAACAATATTCACTAAAGTTAATTTAGTAATTAGCTTATCAATTCCTAGAATGAATTGCCCTTTAGTCATTTTTCCATTACCACTACAAGTGACAGTCAATCGAATGTCATATGGCAATCCTACTTTGTTGTAACTTTGAAAAGCTCCATTTTGCAATGGATAAATAGGGATTTTTGCCTCTTCACGATATTCAAAATCAACAAATGAATCAGGGGTTAATAAGGCAGAACCATCTTTAGATACAATTCCCCATTTTTGACCAAATAACCCCAAGGGTAAAATCTCACCCACAATCGTTAAAGCTGCTCCCACAAATTGAGCATTGTTACTTCTCGCCAAAGCTGGAACACCGGGCAAAGCGGGAATATTGGGATAAGGTATTAGTGGCATTATCTATTTCCTACCATTCCATAATTGATCAATGAATTGTTTTGAATAGCCACTTTCATATCTTGAGCAATTCCTTTAGCATCTGTTGCTTGAGTTTGCACATTGACATTTTGAATATTGACTTCACTGTTGCTGTTGTTGGTGGCTTGATTTGAAGGGGTTGAAATATTCGCACCCATATAATTTTGATTCGATGTCAATACAGGTTGATTAGCTGGTTGAGTGCCATATTTTTTCAAGTAAGCTTGTGTCTCAGGTGGGATAGCACCCATTCCTTTGTTTTCAACATTACCAGAACCCCAATTGTAAGCAGCAATGGCTTTAGCTTCATCACCTTTAAATTGTTTTAATAAATCGCTCATCATGTGGGCAGCCGCTTCAGATGATTTATTCAAATCATAAGTATCGGCTTCAGTCATTTTATAAGCAGCTGCTGTTTTGGGCATGAATTGAAAATGACCCGTAGCACCAGTAGAGGAAGGACCCATATTAGATCCCCGACTTGATTCAATACTCCACAACTTATCCAACATTCCAGCGGGTAATTTATATTTTGACTCTAAATCAGCAAAATTCTTTTGAACCTCAGGGGTTAAATTTTCATAGCCATTGACTGGTTTACCATTTTTAGTAATAACCCTACCAGTTGTATCCCGAGTAACACCTTCTCTTTTATCTTGTTCTTCATGGATTTTTTTAATCTCTGCATCTTCACCTTTGTTTAGCCCTCCGCTATAGAGCATTAAACCCAAAGCCCCCGTAAACCGAGCAAACCAAGGTGATGTGACAATTCCTTCAATGGTCAAACCCCATTTAGCAATAGTTGCTATTTGAGTGCTAATTGATACCCCTAAAGCCGTTAAAACACTCATTACTGATAAAAGACCACCAGTAAAAATTGTGGCATTAGATAATCCCCCATCCAATGCTTTATCCCATTCAATGAATTTTTCAATACTAAATTCAGTACCTTCAGCCAATTTTCCAAGAGCTGGATACATTTGATCCATGATTTGATTACCAGCACCTGATAAAGCTTGTTCAACTCGCCCCCATTGCTCTTGGAGTTTTTGAGCTTTAAGAGTGTTTTGTTCAGTGACTCCTGATAATTTATCACTTTCACCATATAGCTTGTGCATAACCTCACTGCCTTGTTTGAGAATCATGAAAAAGTTTCTATTGATTCCCATAGCTTCCGCTTGAATGAGAGCAGCTTGCTCACCATTAGCATCACTAAAGCGTTTGATGGCATCTGCCAGCTTATAAATGTCTACCGATTTTTTGTCATAATCATACGCATCAAGAGCTTGGAGTTTTCCCAAAGTTTCAAGAATTGCTGTGTTACCAAATTGAACAGCGGCTGCACCTGATTGAATGGCTTGAAATGAAGATTGAAAATCTTGAGCATTACCCCCTACCGATTTAAGAACACCACCCCATGCATCCACTTCACGAGCGGACATTCTAAATAGTTCAGCTGTCCTAGCAAGACCAGCATTAGTAACAGTAGTTTGTTGGACAAGACTGGTGAATCCTTTAATACCAATAAAGGCAACACCCAATGAAATTAAAGCATTGCGAGCTTTTTCAAAGCCATCGCCAATATTTTTAGCACCTTGTTGAGTATTCTTTGAAGTTTTTTGAGCTTGATCATCAAACTTCCTAAGCTCTTCTACTGATTTTTTTTGGTTAGCATCAAATTTAGATGTATCTAACCCTAATTCTATGAGAAGGCTGTCTATTACTGTTGCCATTATCTTTGACTCACAATGTAAGCGTTGTGTTTATCAACAGCATTAACTTCAAGAAGAATCCATAAATCCTCAACACCATAAACAGTATCGAGTTCATGGAGAGTAGCTAGTCTTGATGAAACTACAGTTGCTATCGTTTGCGTGGTGGCTTGATATTCAACGATCCTATTGTTGGCTGACCCTGCATTGCGGATTCCGAAGTCGACTTGGTTTCGTTTAAAAAAAAATCCATGTGGAGATCCCATATAGCTTTCCTAATAAGTAACCGAGTTTTTACTTCCTCAATGTCATCTTCAATTAGTGGTCTTTTAATATTTGGAGAGGGGACTACTTGAACACACCCCATCATTTCATCCAAAAGGGGCTTTGCAGCCTCAAATGGAATCTTCAATAGGTTCATGTAGCCCACCGCCATAAGTCCCGCCATTCCTTGAGCAGCTAGATTATCAGGGATTTCTATACCAGCATTACCAATGGCTAGAATTACTCTGAAAGCCCAACTTTCAGCTTGTGACGCAGACATTTCAGTGATATGGAATTGCTTACCCTTATCCCTGCCTGTTTCTGCTATGAAGGCGGATTCTTTTCGTGCCATATATTAAATTGCACCACCAATAATGCGTTGCCAAGTGATTTCATACACCAATGGTTGCAAGGTCTTTTTAACAGCAGGAAAAGGCGTAGCTGAAGTCAAAAACCCATTTTGCAAGGTATATACCATACTTGTTGAAGGCAAAGTAATTGATCCACTTGCAGAAAATACATCCACAGCAGCATCTTGAGCAGTGCGCCAAGCATCAAACAAAAACACACTTGGACTATCTGCTTGTAAATGGATGGTCATTTTGTATGGAATGAATACTTTACCAGCACTCAAAATCCCATCAACACCCATCAAGATTTCAGATTGTTGGACAGCTTCACCTTCAAAAGCATCATCTACAGCAAACCCTTGAATTGTTTGTGGTACAGGAAAGTAATTGTTAATGGCGATAGCCAATACCGAATTAGCCGAGGTTATAGTTGACATATTGTTTCCTTATTGAATAACGATAGAAGCAAGGGTAATCTGCTGTACTGATTCACCATCTTGATAATACAAGGTAATTGGAGGTGATTGACGAGCAGCTCTAGTTTGTGCTGTAGCTGGACTAATTTGTAAGTAAAAACCTTGAGCAGCAATCGTAGGAGCAGCATTTACACCAGTGGCATATTGAATTTCAGCTGCTTGAGCAGTAGATACATTAATACCAGCACGAATTGCACCAAAATTAATTGCAGCATTAATTGGATCAAGAGCCGCAGAATAAATCAACGCATTACCTTGACTGTTATAAGGAATTGAACCAACTTGAGTCAATAAATTAACCATAGCTAATTGAAGGTTTGCATTGAGCCAAATTTGATTCAAATATGTATCAGCCCATAACCATTCGCCTGATACGGAACCCGGAGTGAACCAATTAGCATTGTTTGCTGGATTGTTAGAACCAAATGCGCCATAACAGTTATATCCGTTACTAATAACAGCAGAGTAAGCAGTTGCATTAGTTACTGATGGGATCAAACCTGATTGAATTTTAAAGTCCAATGTTGCACGACCATTGAGTCTTGTGAAATTCAAAGAAGCCGCAAATCCACTAGCAAAGGCAGCCAATGTAGAATCACCCACATTAGAATAAATTGGTAAAGTGCCAACCAACAATTCAGTTTGTAAATAATTACCAAAAGTTGTGGTGTTGTTAGCAGTCAATGCTCCAACATCAGAGTCTTGGCAAATATATAACCAACGAGGGGCAGCAGAGTTTGACCAATTAGCAAAAGCCTCTTTTTCAGACAATGCAGATTCCCAAACAGTAAAGAAAGTTGCCCAGTTTTGATTTTGAGTCAAAATACCAGCCATGAAAGCAGAAGGAGTAGTAGCATCTGCACCTTGAGAAATCACAGCACCAGTTGCTTGAGTCAAAAGCATTTCAGTTGCAAAAGTGCTTGTGGTTGCAAAAGTAATAGTTTGAGTTGCACCAGTTGTAGTTGTGGTGAAAATAAAAGCACTATTAATTGAGCTATAAGTCACAACAAATGGAGGAGTAGTAAATGCAGCTTGAATAATTGTGGCAGCATTACTAAAACTTGTAGCAGAGGTCAAATTAATTGTACCTGATGTATGGGCAACACCAGCAACACTGATTATCAAAGTGCCTGTGTAAGCTTGCAATTGACCTAAAGTGGTTGAGGCAAATGAACCACTACGTAACCAACCAGCAATCGAGGTTTCAGGATAATTTGTAATCAACAAAGAACCCGGTAATTGAGTTCCAATGGAGTAACCATTGAAATAAACATTAGCCAAATTGCTTTCAGTGGATGTAGGACCAAAGTAAGAATTAACGCCAGCTGCATTTGAAAATTCCAAAATAGTTCCATAAGGAGCTAAAGAATTTTGTGTGAGCATCAAGCCATTTAAATCTACCGCTATACCACCAGCTGATAAAACCGATGGGACTACCTGTACTACTTCTGAAAAAGGAATGGTGCTCATAAAATCTCCTAGGGGTTAAATGTTTGATCGATTGGAGCCAATGCAATATCTACGGCTAACATCGATTGTTGTGAGGTTGAAAGGATTGGGTTGTATTGTAAACTTCCTGCTAATCTCCACCTTTGTTCGTATTGGTCTTCACCATCAATCAATGGAATCTGAGTAGGATCATCTGCATATAACGGCTGAATATTGGCAGGAAATATCTCTGTCGCATATTCATCTCGCCATAAAGCTACAGTTTTCATAGCCCATTCTTGGGAGGTCGGACCATAAAAATCTAATTGCATATCGAACTTGGTGGGAGTCAGAATAAACTTGTCCTGTAAGGTGTATCCATAAGAATCCACATTAAATGACAATCTATCCATCCCAATGTTGTTCATAGCTACAAATCCACCTTTAGGCATAGGTACTCTATTATCTTGAGCTTGCACTACTTCTATTTCCGCAGGAAGAAAAGAACGGAAAAATACGACTAAAGCCTTAAATACGTCTTGGTCAATAATATCAATAGTGACTGACATATTCAATCCTGTTGTAAGGTAACTATTACATGACACCAATCAGACCAAGTTTCTACAACTTTGGTGATTAACCAATTTCTAACTGTGCCATTAGGAACTTCAGGGAAGCGCAATATATCGCCACCAATTTGATCTACTCTTACTACTCCAGCCGCATTGCCGTATAAATAGACTGTTCTCATTACTCCAGTCATATTCAAACCATCTACTTGCTGTAAGTCGCTTGTAGATAAAGCCTGTACTTGGGCTTCTACTGTCAAAGTAATAGTTGTAGGAGTTCTTTTTCCAGCGTCATCCGTCACATATCCTGTGGATTGAACCCAATTCACTTGAATATTGTTATTAGTCAAGCGAGTGTATTTATTGGCTAATCCACGCAAATTCATGATTAATCTTTCGCCGCAAAATCTGAGCCTGTAGGGGCTACTGAATTGCTAACGCTGGCAAGCATATACCCTGTGTCTACTAATGGCTTGGCAGAGCCTTTTCGTTTGATTGTGGCAGGGCTATTAGGGGGTGAATAGATTGAACTAATCATGGTTTTAATATCACTAGCCGCTTGCATCCCAACACCATCTAAAACTTGAAAAGCGGTTAATTTTCCCATTACGACATGGGGGATTCCTTTTTCTACCAATTTGACCCATTTATCTTTTTGCTGTCTAACTGTGGGACGCATAAATGGTCTAGGAGGAATATTGACAGCAGGAGCACCAAACTCTTGAATTGTAGCTACATAAGCCACGGGAGTTCCCTCAGGATAATTTTTACCTGAAGGAAACCCGATTTGAGCCACCATTCCCTTGAATTGTTCAGGAACTCTATTAAAAGTAGCCTTAATCTTATCGAGGTTTAGTTGTTTCAAAATACACCACCAGCTTTTCTAAAGCCTTGACGTTCTACCCATCCACCAACATATAAACCCACATTAGAAACCGCTTTAAGCAATACTCTAAGCTGTTGACCATAAGAAGTAGTAGCCAGCCAAAAGCCAAAAGAAGAAGCTACTGGAGGGGGTGTCAATGAAACATTAACTGATCCTTCAGCCGTTCCTTGAACTAATACAGTAGGAATTCCAGCATTAATTAAAGTAAATGATTGCCCTAAATGAGCACACATTAAATCTAAGGCAAGCTGTAATTGAGCTGGAGTCCAAGGGGCATTATTGTCAATATTGAGATAAGCCGTTCCCATAGTCCACCAACCTTGAAGTTGTGCAGGAGGAAAATCAGTCGTGTTTTCAAAAGCAGGAAACTGATTCCTAAAGGCAACATCATTGAAAGTGGGTTTTGTGGTTATAGTCATTATGCAATCGCAGTTTTTGGAGCGTCTTCTGCGGAATAGTCTGATTCAGTCAAAGGAGCTGATTCATCCTTTAAATTCATGTCAGAAGCAACTTTTTCCACATCAGCCGATTTTGCACGAACCACAATGAATCCAGCATCTCTATGCTTTCCGAATACGACATTCTTTTCAAGCTCAGAAAGATCAAAGTCTGAAACTTCAGTTGCGACACCAATTGGAGTAATTAGACGATCATTTGCCACGCCTGTACCACCTTTAATGAATACTCCATGCCCTTTAATTGGAACATCGCCACCACCTTGCTCCCAGTTTTGATATAGCTGGTCATTTGCAAGAGTAGAAAAGATGTATGAAGTATTTGATTTGTTTGATTTTGTAGCCATTTTAACGATTCCTTTTTTTGTTTTGAAAGACAGGAGTTTCCTCCCGTCTATTCATCTTACTTTATTAACAACCTGTGTAGCGAACAACACCATAAGGACGTTTGAGCATTACACCAGCAGTTGCATTGGCATAATCTTCAACATAGGCTTTGGCTTGTTTCTCAACACCTAATGCTTGGAACTTAGCAGGGCAAACTTGTACCCAAACTCTTGAATCATCGCTACCACCATCATCAACAGACTCAGCGTACAAATAGAATACGTTTGCACCGCCATTAGCCGCATTGAGCTGTGGAGCTGAAATGACACGCAATTTTGGATAAGTTTTGCTCAACCAGTCACGCACCGAGATACCAAAATCAGAAGTTACCGAGAGGTATTGATATACAACTGTTGGCAAAGCCAAAGTCAATTCAATATCTTCAGGGTTAATAGTGTCTTGGGATTGATTTTGTAACTGAGCTGCAGCGATACGAATATCAGCAATAATTTGGAGGAAAGTTTTACCTGACCAAACTGTAGCTGGAGAACCCGTACCTGTAGCTGGCAATGTTCCGTAAGCTGGCAAAGATGGATCGTTTAGGAAACCATAAGTCAGGTTAAGACCATTGTTGTAGCCGTAGAAACCAACGAGGTTACGTTGAATTTCAAGGGACAAAGCGGCAGAAGCACGTTTTTCAGCAGAAGTGCTTACACGAATGCGTGATGCACGAGCTTCTTCTAACATACCTACTTTGATACCTTTTTCAAAACGAATAACTGTTCTGCGTACAAAGTTGGTATTCCATGATGCCAAAGGCACATTGGTATAGTCACCATAAGGAACAGCATTACCGATTGGTTCTAAGATACCTTGTACGATTTCTTCATCTTCCCATGAGCCAGTTGTAGTAATACCAACGAGTTCATCAATCTTACGAGCCGCAGTAATTACCTTAACAAAGCCGGGCAACCAATTCTGTAAAAACTGAACTGGAGTGGTCATTGATGGGGAAGTTACATCAGCTTGATTGGAAGTATCCATCGCCCAAGCCGCCATTTTAACTACTTGGTTTGTTGGAAGGTTAATACCGATTTCGCTTAGAGCCGCATAATCTGCAACGTCTTCAGCAGACATTTTTACTTGTCCGACTTGACGAGGAGCAATGGAGCTACGTTCAATAGATTTGTTCATTTTTCAGTCCTTATTCTGTGATGCGGATAGCAGTTAAGCCAGTACCGCTAGTTGGATAACGGTAAACTACCGCATTTGGAATTAGTGTGAAACCAACTCCGGCTGCAGAACCAGGAGTACCAGCGTATAGTTGGCCAGTAGTATCTTGATAGAAAACTATGTCGCCAATATTAGCAGCACCATTCATGGTAACAACGATCGTACCCATGGTCAAGAATTCACCTTGTGAATAAGGAGGCAAGAACATTGTAGGATCTAATGGAGCACCGCCAACAGCACCATACGAAGCGTAGGCTTTTGGGTTAACCAAAATACCAGCGAATACGTTAGTACCATCAACAATAGCACCACCTTGAGTAGCTACGTTAGTAGTATTGGACTTAGTAAATGCCAAGCCAATAGTACCGCCATCAGCGTCAAGAATTAAAGATTCAGCTCTTTGTGGTCCGTCAACAATCAATTCACCGGGAATACCAAATCCGAGATTGACGTTAACTGTGGATTGGAATGTCGCAGTTGTCATGATTATTTACCTTCTAAAAAACGTTGAACGAAATTGCCCTTACGAACGGCTGAATCCATTGCCGCACGACTAGGAGCACCCTTGCCTTTTAAGAACGCTTCTAAAGCAACTACACGAGTTTCTTTTGGAGCTTCTAAGCCAAGTTGTTTGCAGCCATATTTAGCCATTTGGTCTAAATCCATATCAGCATGGTCAAAAGCACCGATATGCGCTGAGAGATGGTCATACAGCTTTGATTGTTTGGCAATATTAGCTTGAACTGTTTTAGCGATCAGAGCTGTGTCCATACCACTACCTCTTTCGCCTTCTTTTGGCTCAGTAGTAGCACCGCCTTGAGGAATTGGATCAGCTTCTTCATCAGTTGCTTCATCATCAGGCTTTTCTTCATCGCCATCAGGTTCTTCGGTATCCATATCAGTTACAGCTTCAACACCAGCAGAACCGAATGATTGACCAGTTAATTCCTGAATCTTTGCCAATTTTGGCATGACTTCTTCGAGGAACTTATGCACTTCCTCAAGAGTCATATTGGGTTTTTCAGCCCCTACTTCTTTGTTTTCTTCAGCCATGTTTAAAAACTCCTTATTATCTACAGTGAAAGTGAAATGATCTAAAACAGCGACTTCTTTACCCATGCGACCATTCTCGACTAGGGCAAGATGATTACCACGAATATCCCGTTGCACATAATCATAAGCCATCCCATTGTAATTACTAGGGGCATATTCATATCTGCATCGGTATCCGCAGGATAATTCTTTTTTTCCATTTGCAATTAAATTACTCATTGCTTCTGAAAATACCTTGATGTTGCCTTTAAGTAAAGTGCCATCAAAATATACGTCTTCTCCAATAACCCCTTGAATGCCTTTATTTTCAGCAGGGGTTAATCCATCATCCTCACCACCAAGCATGACATGGTTATCAATCCAAGGAATTAGCTTAAATGAATCTACGCATTCAGGAGTTGAGAGTTCTTCAGGAGAACGGAAAACATAATAGATTTTGTCAGGGTCGCAATCAGGAGATATTGAACGCCCTGAATAAGGGAAAACACCTACCATTGAAAGTGGATTGTCTTTTACTTCATACCATCCATTAGTATCATACTCACGCTTATCCATCGCATTATTACCAGCTTCAACGGCTTTCGCAATTTCTTCGGATTCTTCCTCAATCTTGTGAAACAAGGGGCTTGGTGCATCTTCGATGGTAGCCCATACGAATTCATCATGTTCCTCATTTAAGTTAGGCTGGAATTCTCCATCGCTACATCCGTAAAGACGTACTTTTCCATCTGAATGGATTAGCTGTAAACCTGATTCAGGAACGTGCTGAGTTTCTTCCCTAGATTCACGAATAGCACCTTCAATAGGGGATTCGCCTTCTTCTACATGACCACCGGGAAACCCCCAAGAGCCATCTTTAGTACGTTTCATCCACAATATCTTGTTTTCATTTGTATAAACAATGAAAGCTACATATTTAGAATCAAATTCTTCATCATCTTGAGCACTTGTTTTACGAGCATTGGAATAGGCAATAGCTAAAGACTGTTTAGGGTCATGCCCTGCCTTGATCAATTCACGAATGTTATTCTGAATGACCTCTTTGCTTGATCCTTCTTGCAATGGCATTAAATAGTCCTTCCTGTTTGAACAGGTAAATTGGTTACGTTTAATAAAACGGTAGCCTCTCTTGTATTACCTTCATTTGTAACAAAAATTGCCCGAATTGTATATAGCTGATTTGTTTGTGGGGTGGGGATCACACCACCCAAAATTTGAACTGCAATAACTTTGCCCACAGCCGCTACAATTCCATCAGGAAAGGTGATTGGAGTTGTATTAATTCCACCACTTGAAAAGGTCAATCCTGCTTGATCAGCGGCAATACTAGAGATTGTGGTGATAGTTTCACCCAAATCTAAGATATTTGAGCAATCAATATCATACCAAATTGACTCTGAAGTTCGTTTCTCTAGGATGTAAACATTAGCCATTAGCGATTTAACACTCTTTTTTTGGTTAGAATTCCCAATAATTTAATCATCATTATGCCAGTAATCTTTCCGTGGGGATACAGTCCAATAATTTTCCCTTAATAATACATCCCAACAATCCCCTCTTGGGGACATTAACCAATAATTTTCTCGGGTGCTTACATTCCAATAATCTTGTCTTGGTGAGACGTGCCATACAGCTTCAGATTTATTGAATTCTGATTGGGTGCTTGAATCAGCCAATAATACATTTTCAATATCCGTGACATTGAATTGAGCTTCAATCGTTTGTACATCAGCAATATCCATTGGCTCGGATATGGATTCATTGATGGCGATGTGCTGGTTGCTGAAATCATCAAGATTAACCAATTCATTATCAAAAACATTGTAGTTTGTCTGCTCAGCAGTAATGTCAGATATACTGAATGATTCACTAATTGCCTCAAAAAAGTTGTCTTGCTCCCCATTTGCATCAAAAGACACCAAAGGCTCAATGATCGTTTCAAGGAAGGCAAATGTTGAACCATAAGTATCATTAAGTATTTGAGACTCAATATCATTAACTAAAAACTGGGCTTGAATGGTTAATACATCTTCAGCATTTAATGCCTCGGTAATATCTACTACAAATTGAGCATTGATTACGAGAACATCATCAAGAGTTTGGGGCTCCGTGTCATTGACTAAGAACTGGGCTTGAATGATGGGGGTATCTATTACATTTAATGCCTCAGTAATGGTTTCAATGAAATTTGACTGCTGAACACTTGAATCATCAGAGATTAAAGGTTCACTAATTGGCTCAAAATAATTATCTTGTTCACTAAAGGCTTCAAATGACACCACATTTTCAGTGATATCTTGTAAAAAATTGCTTTGCTGATTACTAAAATCATCATCAATAATTGGCTCTGATATCGATTCAATAAATTGAGCAGCAATAGTTGGTGAATCAAAGACCTCAAAAGGCTCTAAATCGCTCACAGCGAATTGAGCCGTGATGCTTGGAGTATCTACATCAATTATATTTTCAAAGACGCTGACGGCAAATTGAGCGGTGATCGTTTGGGAGTCATCAGCTGTTTGATTTTCAGTAATTGATTCAATAAAATTACTGGATTGGGTACTTGAATCATCAATTGATGCGGGTTCAGAGATGGATTCAAAAAAGTTATCTTGCTCAGCGTTTGCATCAAAAGAGCTTAAAGGCTCAATAATTGACTCTAAAAAGTCACATTGTTGAACGCTGAAATCATCATTGGTTTGATTTTCCGTGTTACTGACGACAAATTGACCAGTAATAGTAAGAAGGTCATCAAGTGTTTGAGGTTCATTTTCAACAACAGCGAATTGGGCTGTGATTGTTGTGGTGTCAGTAAGTAATTGTGGTTCAGTATTACTGACAACATATTGGGCTGTAATTGCCATGAAGTCATCACTGGCAATAGTCTCAGCAATGGATTCAAGAAAATTAGATTGCTCTAAATTACTATCATTGCTGGTAATGGGCTCAGAGATAGCTTCAAAAAAGTTGTCTTGTACACTAAATGCCTCAAAACTAACAACATTTTCAGTAATGGACTCTAAGAAAGCACTTTGTTGGGTGTTAGAATCATTCGCCACCAATGGCTCGGTGATGGACTCAAAATAGTTATCTTGCTCAAGGAATGTATCTTGTGAAACAACAGGCTCAACAATAGACTCAAGAAAGCTTGATTGTTCACTGTTGGAATCATTTGCAGTAAAAGGTTCAAAATCGCTGACAGAGAATTGGGCTGTAATTTCAATACCCAATACTGTTTCAAGATCATTACCAGCCAATGCACCACCGCCAAACATGGTCATAGAGCCAAAAGCATTGACCTCATTAATGTTGACGGGGATTTCAGTTACAGATAAATTTTCAGTAATTGATTCTGAAAAAGTAGTATTGATTACATCTATATCATCACTGGAAAACGATTCAACACGACTAATGGTAAATTGAGCTGATATAGACTCAGATTCATTAGCGGTTTGAATCTCCGTGATTACTTGTAAGAATGTGCTTTGTTGAACGCTGACATCAGTTAATGATTGAGCTTCAGCAAGAGCTTCAACAAATCCAGCAAAATAAGTTTTTGAATCCGCTGAAGTCAATGCTTCAGTGATGACTTCTAAAAAACTAAATTTCTGTGTGTTGGAGTCTGATGATGTAACTGACTCTGTAATAGATACGGCATACGCATGGTTTGAAGTCGAAGAAAAAGGGAGTTGGCTAAATGCCGATGTACCAAACATCCCTTGTCCTTAAAAAGATAAAACTATTATTTAAACTTCTACTTCAGGTTCATGAGCTAATGATTCTTCAAGCATTTTAATGAACGCTTGCTTGCCGACTTGAAGCTGGTCTAAAGAAAATTGTGCTGACCCAATCTTACGGTCAAGGTCTACACAATGTTGAAATAACGCCTGTTGCTCGGCAGTTAATTCGTTAAAGTCATACTCTTTATCATTGATTGTTACGGGGTTTGTTTTTTTCTCGCCCATATCGTTCTCCTAAAATACCAGCTAAATAGGTAGCTGATTAACCTTTTACTGCGTTTTCAAATGGCGTTAAATCATGCTCGCCATAAAACTCTGCACCTTTAGCAATTTGAATTTCTAAGTGTTCTTTATTACGCTTAACTGTGTCAGCCCAATCTTCATCAGACATATCTTCAGGCTGTCCTGCATTTAAAAGATTAACTGAATCCATTGAGGAATCGTAATTGCGTTGTACTTCTTGTTCAGGTGTTAGTTCTAACATTTTATTTTCCTTTAAGTTGGTCAATTTCTGCTTTAAGTTCTTGAACTGCTGACACCAAAGTGGCTACTAAAAATGAAGTATCAATGCCTTGATAAACTGGTTTACTTTCTTCATCAATGGCATCTTTTTCGCCAGTTACAGCATCAGGAAATACAGATTGAAGTTCATGGGCAATAAAGCCTTGACCTGTACCACCTACTTTCCAATCATAAGTTACTGGTTTAAGTTGCGATACTTTAGCCAAAGCACCAGTCATTGGTGCAACATTTTCTTTTAAACGATAGTCGGAAAGATTAACAAATAATGTAGTAGATAAGGTTGTTTGAACCGCACCTACTTGGCTGCCATTTCTAAAAATAGACCAAGCATTGTTTGTATTAGCAGCCGAATCAGTATCATAAGTTCTAATTTGTGGTCTTACAGAACCATTGCTAACAACAGTAACAGCACCATTACCGCCATAACTGCTTGGTGTTGTTCCAAAAAAGCTACTTCCGTTGGCATAAACATAACCAATAGTTCCATCACCATCAGATAACACAATGTAGTTACTTGCTGTACGGATGTCTAGACCGCCACTATTGCCTAGGTAAGCACCAATAATAGTATTTTTAGAGCCTGTAGTAATTAAATATCCAGCAGGAGGCCCAACAAAAGTGTTGCCTGTACCTGTTGTTAAAGAATAGCCAGCTTGCGCTCCAATACAAATATTAGATGAGTTTCCAGTACCAGAATAAGAATATCCAGCTTGATAACCGTAAAATGTATTGTAAGTACCTGTTTGGTTTGTATACCCAGCTTGATAACCGACAGCGGTGTTGTAAGATGCGGTGGTGTTTGAATAAAGTGATTGAACACCAACTGCAACGCAATTTGTACCAGTAGTATGATTTTGACCACTACCTTTACCAATAAAAGAATTACCTGAACCTGAAGTAATTGAGTAGCCAGCAATATCACCAACAAGCGTATTTTCACCGCCTGTCATAGTTGCATTGCCTGTTCTACTACCAATACAAGTTACGCTATTCGCTGTTGTAACCCCTAAACCAGCAGCATATCCAACAAAAGTGTTTAATGAACCACTAGCAGCGTGGTTATATCCAGCTTGATAGCCAATAGCGGTTAATTTATCACCTGTAGTATTTGTGTATCCAGCTTGATAACCTACTGCTGTGTTGTTAGATGCGGTGGTGTTATATAAAGATGCAGCTCCTACAGCCACATTTGAACTACCGGCACCGCCAGCAGTACCTGCATAGCTTCCAACAAACACATTGTCATGACCGGTTGTTAATGTTGCGCCAGCGTAATACCCAACAGCCGTTGTGCCAAAAGTTTCTGTAGCTAAATTGTAAGTTCCAGCGGATAGTATTCCAAGTGCAGTTAATTTTGAACCAGTTGTGTTTGAATAACCAGCAGAATAGCCTAAATAAATATTGCTGTTTCCGGTGGTGTTAGCCACGCCAGCGTTGTACCCAACAGCCGTATTTGTGCTTACACTACCACCACCCTTACCAACAGTAAGACCTGATATAGAAGCATCATTAGTTACTGTTAAGCCAGCGGGGAGGGTTACATTACCACTAGCATCTTGGTTTACGGATTTTTCAGAGGGATAAGTTATAAAGACATTGACTGTACCTGAGAATGTCACCGCTAAACCTCCATTGCTGGAAGATAAAATGGTTGTTCTAGTTAAAGTTGGACCTGTTGTTGAATAAGTCCCTAGACCTACTTCCCAATTTCCTGATGTATCAAATGAACCATAGTAAGTGGTATTACCATTACCAACGGCAACAAAAGATTGATAGCCAGCTACACTACCTGAAAGAGTAAAGCTAACAGTGGTGTTAGCAGTACCCGTTTGCTGTACTCGATCATATAGTGCTAAAGTCATTTAAGACTCCTATTAAGAGGTTGCTGTTGTGCTGTAAGTTACTGAAACTGTATCACCCGCTGTAGTGATTTTGGCTGTACCAAATGCACCTGAGCTATACAATATGCCAGTGGTTGAAGATTGAGTTGCTGATGCACCTGAACCTGTTACCAAAAAGCAACCAGCAACAGTTCCACCAGCACCAGTGATGGTGTAAGTAATTGCAGTAGCAGTGGCAGTAACAATGTTTGAACCCGGTGTTGCATTAGCATTACCAGTAGGGGTTGCAAACACAGCAGTGCCACGAACAGCGGAACCACCTACAGTGTAATTAGTAAACTCTGTCCATCCAGCATGGGAAGACATTGTGTCAAGGGGTGAAAATGTAGGGGTTGCATTAATCAATCCCAAGAATGGACCTACTAAAGTAGTAGTAGTTTCCAAAAGTGCTGTAAGCATTAAAATCTTACCGATTTGATTCACTTGGTTTTCAAACTCTTCAGCCCATTTGAAATTACCATCTTTATCATGACACACCATACTGTAACGACCAGTCATACCGATGTTTTGATTTGAAGTAACATTGGACTGCATAGTGGCTAACGCATGGTCGCCATTTCCTGTAAATTCTTTCATTTTTATTCCTCTAAGTCAAAAGTGATGATGGGTTTGCAAATACAGCGACAATTGGGTAAATCTGCGGGTAATCCCCGTACTTCGTTTCCATACATCATACCAATATACGGAGGATCGTCAAATGAATATTCATTACCTGACATTTTGACATGAAGCGGTCTAGGCTCTTTCCCCCCTCCTGAATGAATCCAAACGAACTTCTTAACTCCTAGAGCTTTGAGCTTAGTCGTGTTAATTGATTGGTAAGCCTTACGAGTTTGATCGAGGGCTACATTTTTAGCATGACGCACATTACCATGATATTTCTTTGTGAGAAAAGGCACAAGGTCTTGTAAACCATTTCCAGTAGTAATGCTTCGCATGACAGCACCTTGAACCTCTCCAATGTACTTTTGGGGTATGAGTTTGATTAAATTGCTGGCTTCTAGAGTGCTTGCCTTGATTACGTCTTGAAGTACAGCATCACTAAATGAAGTATTGATAGTGAAATCTTTACTAGCGTCTTTAAGAGACATTCCTAATGTGATTGATGAATTACGCATAGTTCTAGAAATCATGCGATCTACAGCTCGTTTTGCTAGTTTGTCAAATCTTGTTGTCCATTTTTTGAGCAAATAGTTCAAAATAATCCTAGATTGACTAGATGTAGAAGCATCCATTGCAGAACCAAAATTGGTTTCTTTAAAGGTGCGCTCTATCTCTCGCTTTACGTCACGATACATTAAACCCACCAAATCAACGATAGGTTTGGCAAAATCAGCAGAAATTCCAGCATTAGGTCTTAAAGCTCCACCAATCAAACCATCTTTAGGATCAAGCTTTTTAATTGGCTTCATTTAGCTTATTTTTTATAAAGATTATCTAAATGTTTTTTTGCTGAATTTGAATGTTGTTTAGCTAGGTCTAATTTGCCTTCTTTTTCATAAGCCCTAGCCGCTTCCATGTGAGCATGAGCCGCTTCTTTTGGGTTATTTAAACCATCTAAAACAAAAGCTTTTTCAGCTTTAACAACAGATCCAAAATCTTTAGCGTCTTCCACTTTATTAAATGGCTGTTCTACGTTTTTTGATTTTTCTTGAGAAGTTTCAGTATTTTGTTGAGGCTTATGAACATTACCAAAATGCTCTAAAGCTCTACTCTTGGAAGAAAAGCCACTAGCACTATATTCTCTGCCTTCATGCGATTTAACATTATGTTGTTCAGCAGGAATGCTTACACCCCATTGAGTTGTTTCTTTATGACTTGCAATTTTTCCATTAGCACTCTTATTAAAAGATTTAGTGCCTGTTCCTGAAGATACAGTCCCAGCCTCTTTGCCCTCATGAAGAATGGTATGTTTTTCTTTATTTGTAATTTCGCCAGTAGAACTTGAAACCTTATTACTTCCTACTGTTTTATATTCATTACCTTTGGCAGAAGTAAATTTACCCTTTTTTAGAGCCGCAGGACCTTCTTTTACATTTCCCTTGCCATCAATAAGGACATGAGCACCATTAACAGTAATCCACTGCTCATCAGCATCTAACGCATCAGTTACTCTATCAAAAGGCTGTTCTTCTCCACCATCAGGATCATCTTCGGGATCATCTTCAAGGTCTTCATCATTAGGACTTTCTTCCATGATGCCTAATTCGTTATAACCACTTTGTTTATCAGTAGCAATACGTTGACGCTCATCTTCACTAGATAAAGCACCTGATTGGATAAGAATTGCAGAAGTTTGAGCTTTCGTAAAGTTAGTAGCCGCTAATTCTTCAGCAGTAGGAGTATCAAGAGGCAACCAGTTCAAGGTTGTTTCTACATCCATTGCGCCCAATTTAGGGATTACATACGCTTTCATTACTAAAGCATGATGCCGTTCAGCCAATGGAGTAAGGTCATGGGTTTGTATTGATTCCAATAGCTCGTGATAGCTTGCTTCCTCATAATCACCTGAAGAATTGAATCCTTTAGGAGAAGTTCCAATCAATTTAGTGGCTGGTACTCCAGCAATAGCGGCAACAAGCTGATACTGAGTCATGATTAAAGCATCCATATCCCCAAGAGAAGTATCGAATTGCTCGAATTCATCCCCTTCTTTATCGCCTAGCTTGACACCAAAGTTATCTCGATATTGTGACCATTGTTGAAGTCTCTCAATAGCGGCATTGGAATTTGACATAACAGCTTCCATGTCTGTTTTCCAAACAGTTGTACGCTTAGTCATTGCTAATTGTGGTGCTTCATTGGCTGTACGCTCAGAAGCGTAAACCCGTTCCATAATCTGCTGTGAAAGTGGAATACCACCATAAAGGTAATTAGGCTTTAATACATCTACTGGTTCTGCATGACGGAAAATGATTAAATGGCTTCTATGAATCTTCTTACCATTAATGATCCACCAAGTAGGTTCGTAGAAATGCAGAGTATCAGGTTGGCTTGCAGAAGCACCATCCAGCATAGGAGCTGTCCAGTACGGATCAACTTGCACAATGCCTTTATACGATCCTGCCGTAATGCCATCAATGTTAAATGGCTTTTCATAATATTCAGGGTCAGTTGACATAACCTTGAACATGGCAATCCGAATACCAAAGATTCTGCCTTTGCGGATGAACTCTCGCATATTCTTTTCAAGGCTCATTGATCGGTCATACCGCTTCATGATCTTAACTACTTCAGGCTCTAGCTCATCGCCATCTACGCTGACAATGTTATATCCCTTACGAATAGCATCATCGGCTGGCATTGCACAGGCTTTGTTTACTAACCAGTTTTGAGCAATAATTCCGCAAAGCTGTGAGCCGATAAACCCTTGTGAGGAATACCATCCCACTAATGCTTCACTAATTGAATTGTTTAAAGTGTTGTAAGCCTTAAATTGTGGAAAGCCATCGCTGGAATCATCTTGAGCATATTCGCCTGTAAAAATAGGCTGTTGTCTTTTTAAATCAAAAATACGCTCTACTAAATCAAAACGCTTTTCAGGCTTGTCATAATCAACATGAGTGCTGAACAAGCTCGTTCTAGGAACAGCCTCTTTTGGTTCTTTTTTTACTTTGGGTTTTTTGAACCAATTAAGCATATCTGCCTTATTCAAAGAAACTTCTTTGATGAATCAATGAGGTATTAATTGTGATGTTTAATAAATTATTCATAACAACTAATTAAATTTATAGTCTATCTTTAATTACATTTTACATGAATCTACTATTTTTCGATCTTTTTGTAAAGCAAATAAAAATCATTGTAAAGATTCCCCGAAGGGTCAGGTTACGTTTATCCTGCGTCAGAAAAAGGAATTAACTGACCGATTGAAGCCAATATTAATCCATCAATCATCTTCATGCAATTTTCTCTTTAACCATTTCTAATAAATCTTCTTCACTTATACCCCAATACTTTGTAAATCCTTTATGTCCAAGAGCGTGAATACTGGAATCTCCAAGCCTGTGATGGATAGCGCATAAAGGGATAACAGGGGCGAGACTTCGTTTTCCTCCGTATCTGCGGATATGGTGCATCTCTGTTGGAGAATCATCTGTTTCTCGTATGCCGTTGCATTGGCACAGAATACAGCCCAATCTCGCCAACTTAGCATAATTATCTTTTTCAGCTTTTGTCATCCAAAGAAACTTCTTCTAGGTACTAATATTTCTGAGAATGCTCTTGCAAGAGCATCTACTTGGTCATCATTATTGCCATTAGGGAACAATCTCATTTCACTTGTAAGAGCCATATTCCATTCTCCACGCAAAATCATTACGTTGCCAATGTTTACTTGAGCCGCAAAAGGTTCAGCTCTTGTGACTTTATCACCCGATTCAGGTGAACTCTTGACGTTATATCCAGCCAATTCTCTTGTTAAATAGATTACTTGGGTTTTTCCAGCTTGACCGGGGTCTTGCGGAATACTAATTTTTATTGCTTTGGTATCCATTGCGGCTGTATTCATCATGGCTTTATCTCGCTCATCAGGACCACAGCGCAAACGAACAATGTCAGCAATGATGTATCTACCATCAGGCATTCTGCCTAATTTAGCTCCTACTGTGTAATCCCCATCCGTTGTGCTGGCTAAATCCCATGCCCTGCACCATTTAATATCAACACCAGCAGGGATAGCATCTATAACTTGTAATTGGTCAGGTTTAAACAATCCACCTTTAGAAGGTGAAGGTTTTTGCATATATTGACCTGAAAACACATAAGGATTGGCTTCTTCCATTCTATGTAAATCTTCAATCGTATGCTTAAAGTCCCATAAAGCTGTGTCATCATCCCCAATAGCAGGAATAATGATGCTTTCCCATTCCTCACCATTGCCACCAGCCTGTAGAAATCCTGACAAATCCCCTTCATGGAGTCTTTGCATAATGATAATAATAGGTGTCTCAGGACTATTGCAACGTGATTCAAGGGTGTTTCCAAACCATTCAATGACGTTATTACGCATGGTGTCACTATGAGCTTCATCTGCTTTGTGCGGATCATCAATGATAATTGCTCCACCAAAACCCGGTCTCATTTTTCCAGCACCAAAGCCAGTAATCGTGCCTCCTGCACCAGTAGCATAGACAACACCATTTTCAGTTGTACGCCAATCAGACTTTGAATTGCTATCCCAACGAATATGCACGTCAGGGAATATAGCCTTGTACTCCATGCTTTCTACCATCATTTTGGCATTGCCACTATTGTTTGTAGCTAAAGTGCCTGAATAGGATGTATGAATAAACTCTGCATCAGGACAATGCCCAATTGCCCATGCTATAAAATTAACCACAGCAAGCTCGGTTTTTGAATATCTTGGCGGTATGTTGATAATGAGTCTTTTGCACTCACCCATGTACACACGAGTAAGAGCATCGCAAATTACCTTGTGATGCCAGTTATCCTTCCATTTATAGTTCTTACGCTTCTTGAACATATATTTAGAAAAGAAGTGAAAGTTATCACGACATTCCACATAAAGAGCTAATCTTTGTGCTTCATCCATCAATATTCTTCAAGAATCTCTTTTCTAGCCTTCAAGTATTCTTCAATGGATACATTACAAGCGACCAATGGACCACCATTTTCCCCTGTGATTTCAATGGCTTGTGCGGATTCTCTCCATTTTCCTCTTGTTTTCATCCAAAAGATTTGAGCAGATACATTGCCATTGATAGCTTGGTTATAGAGTGCTCCACCTACTGCGGCTGTTGCCTTTGCGCTTCCAAGGTCTAATTCTTCTCTGAAATATAAGTTAAGAGTCGCTAACCCAATACCTTTTCCAGTTTCAGGATTAATCACCATACGACAAATTTGATCTTGAGGTGTTCCTACTGCGGCTAATTGAGATACCTGTTGTTTTTGTTTGTCTGTGGGTTCAAAAGGTGGGTGTCCAGCTTTTTCCCGTTTTTGTTTAGTTGTCATATTTATCCTATAAGGCTAAGAATATCCTCATGTGGTTGTCCTTGCTTATGGACTGGATGAGTTGTTTCCATGTGGCTTTTGAATTTATCCCAATCCCTGCGGAAAAATGGTTCAAAGATAATTCCTGACTTTATTGCTTGTTTGTAATTCATCCAGCCTAATTTATCTCGATGTCTGCAATGAACCATCATGTGACATCTAAAACATAAATGGAAGGCATCTGTTTTTCCTGCTTGGAATGGTTCGCTGTAATCTTCAGCATGAGCATCCATAATTCCTTCATCTTGACCACAAGCGCAACAAACTGTTGGCTTTGGTAATCTAAATGATGCCCATTGTTGATTAAGCCATGCTTGTGCTTTGTTTCTTTGGGTAGGCGTAAAGCCATTATAAGATTTCATATCTTCCTCAAATACGCTACATTTTTATGAATCTTAATCACTTTGTAATGTTTTGACACTAGCTGGCATTCATCTTCCAATGATGCCAACGCATTAATCGCTGTTTTAGTGGCTATTCTGCCTTCAATAAAAATCTCTTGAACTCCTAATTGAGATAGTAATTCTATGAATACTTGTCCAAACTCTATGTCATTGCCAAACAATTCAGGGAAGCAACGTCTTGCAACTAATGTATCTATTTTAAACTTTTTTATGATCTGAGCAAGTTCTTTTAGCGTTTCAGGCAATATATTTAGACATATCAATTGAACATCAATGCCCGAAAGACTGGCTAAACTGACCGCTGTTTCATCAGCATCCACTCCAATAACATCATAAACAAGGTGTTGTTTGATTCTTTGAGCAAGCAAACCAGTAGAACAGCACAAGTCTAAAAAACTTTTTCCTTTGCTATAAGCCAATATGGCATGAAAAATATCATCATGGATTGCTGGAAATCGTTTTCCAGTTTTCCACGTTACAAGGTGCTGTTCAGAGTTGAATCTCATTTTTTGTCATTCTTACTTTCATGGGGATACCAAGCCTTAGAATATTTGTAATCTTTAATATTTTTCATCTTGAATACTCCATCTTGATACAAAAGATCAATTTCATCCATTGTTGCTCCAATGTTATCCGCTATTTGCTGTGGATCATAATTGTGAGTATCAATCAATTCTTTGATAATTTCGCTCATCTGAATAGCAACATGGCTACCTTTGGCTCTATTAATCCTAATGGTTAATAACATAGCTTCAGGTTTAGTCAACTTCATAACTACACAGGGTACTTTCCCTTCATAGCGTTTTTTAAGAGCTTCGCTATCCATACTGAGTTTCCAACGATGAAATCCATCAATAACCATGCCATCAGGATTAATGATTATTGGTTGAATCCAGCCACATTTGAGGATAGAACGCTCTAATAATTTCAATTCAGGAGTAAATACCACATTTGGATTCCAGCCATTTGCCTCTAAGGACTTGGAATCTCGCCATTGGATATTGTCAATTGGTTCTTTACTTGTCATTTCTTTTTTCGCTCAGGAAGAATGTTTCGTTTAAATGCTCCACTCATAAAAGCACCAAGAACATATAGTGGTGGATATGCGTCAGGATATTTAACTGCGCTGGCTTTTACAGTTTCAAGTCGTTTGAGTGCCAATTCATATTGACGCTCATCCTCATTAAGGTTGTCCTCAATCCAAGATCGTATTCCTTCAAAGGATTGACCATATTTTTGTTTAATGGCATTACGATCAAGCTCATGCCAATAACGCTCATGTACCAGCATTTCAGGAAAAACTTTGATAATTCGTTGGTAAAAATCAGGAGTTGTCTGCCTTACTAAATCAAAACGCTTGGCGGCTTCAGCATGAAGTGGTGTAGAAACCCTTAATCCATTACCAGCCCACATCTGCATATCGTAGATTTTGCAGTATTGGATTTCCCTGTCATAAAAGTATTTGAAGATGTCATTTTCTTCCCAATCAAATAAAGGTTTGCAAAGCATGACATTCTTAATACTTTGATCGCTTACTGCATTAATATAGTTTTCATTGAGCTTATTGACGCTTGCCCGAAACCGCATTAATGATTCACTTGATCTAATACCAGTCAAAAAGGCAATTTTTCCTTTATAAAACTTGGCAGTAAAGGCATCCATTGAATATTGGTCAAATTCACGATTATCACCATCGGGTAAGCTGTATGCCCATTCAGGCTTTTCTCTTACCCAAGGTCTTTTGGTATCCCATTGTGTATAGCTGTGAGTTACACCTAAGATATATTTTGCACTCTTTAAAGGAACGCAAAACCAAATCATATTAATCCAAGACTCCATTCGATATTTATCTACAAAATGGATAACTTCATCAGGAATAAGCTCCTCATCACGAAATACCACATCCATTGGTTTAGTTATTCCTCGCTCATCCATGACTTCTTTGACTAAATGGATAACTGCAAGGCTGTCTTTACCGCCTGAAAACATGACCACAATAGAATCAAAAGCATCAAATAAATGATGAATTCGCTTTTTTCCTTCTGTTAGCACATCAGTATCAATGTACTTCTTGACTTTAGCCAAGGTCTAACTCCCCAATGTATTCAGAAAGACGCTGTCCAACGCTGTCAGTTTCAGGGAATTTTTCCTTTAAAAAGCGGATAAAAGCATAAAAGACTTCTTGTTGTTCTTCATCATCAAAAACAATGTTGTACTGGATGGAAAAGTTTAATGGCTTATCACTAGGATCAGTTGATTTAATGGGTTCAGGATACATAATTTGAGATAGTTCTTCACCATCAAAACCCATCATTGCCATGTCAAATTTCATATCTGAAAGGTCATGGAGTTCAATTTTGAGCAGTTCATTGTCCCAATCAGAATTCAATGCCAGCTTATTGTTTGTCAAAATGTAGGCTTGTTTTTGAGCTTTTGACAATCCATCAATTTTTACAAAAGGAACTTTAAGCATTCCCAATTTTCTTGCGGCTAAAACTCGCCCATGTCCAGCAAGAATCATATTGTCTTCATCGACCTCAATAGGATCATTAAAACCAAATTCCTTGATTGATGCCACAATCTGAGCTACTTGAAGATCGCTATGATTTCTAGCATTTTTGGCATAAGGAATTAATTTCTCAATTTCAATTTCTGCGGTTTTCATTTTTTCCCTTTGTTAAATTATACATCGTAAAGTATATAACAAAACTCTACGAATGTTGATAAGGTTTTATGATTATTTCAACTTGACCATTTTTCATAAATCCCATTTTTTCTAATTGCCATTTGTGAATAATGCTGTCATCAATCATTACTCCAGCGACAACCAGCGAATCAGTTAATACCTTTTCATAGTTTGCTATGTCTCGTTTTCTTTTATCAGGCATCCAAAAGTTATATGTAACAAATAATGGAATATCTAATTTTAAATTGGCATTTTGAAGTCTTACATCAAAATAGATAAGCTGGTTATACGCTTTTGCTTTTGAAGTTTTATAGGCTTGTGATCCATTTCTACCCATGTAATGATTTGTACTTGGAGGAAAAGGAACTGTAAGTTTCAATTCTTCAAACATTTTATTCATTAGGTAAATCGTTAAATATGACGTTTTGATCTATTGCCCATGCTTCTACCATCATCATAAAATCATTAAATTCAGGTATATCTAGTTCTGTGCTGGACATTCCAACCACAATGATTTCTCCATCAGGCAATGGAATTTCTATCACACCAATGAATCTTCGTTTTGCCCATTCATGCCAAGTTTCAGCAATTAGGACATTTCCATTGATTTTTAATTGTTCAGCTATTTGATGCAATATTGCCCAATAACGTCTATTTTGAGCATCCCGTCTTTTTTGCCTTAATGGCTGGAATGTTAAAATATATGCTCCATCTGTATAGGTTTTTTTACAAACATTTAGAGCTGTATCAAGGTCTTCAATTTTTAAAACAATCTTTTTATACATCGTATTTTCCAAACCCTGTGTAAAATTCTTTCAGTTTTGCCCTAGCAATTTCTGCACTCTTGGCATCACGCTCAATCTCTTTTTTTGTCTTTTGATGTGTAAGGGTTTCTTCAGGCTTAACTGGAATTCGCACTTGATTGCATAGGTTATAAATTTGATTTGGATTCGTAATGAATCCATCAGGGTCTAAATTCTTAATCAAATAATCAATCTTTGGCTTGTAGGTCAACTGGCGGTCTAGGATTTCTACCCAAGTCTGCTTCATCAATCTTGGATCAATTCCTTGAAAATTAGCCAAAAACCGATTTCCATAAAAAGCGGATAACTTTGCGATTAAGTAGGCATATCCTTGGTCAACTGTAAAAAAGTCTTTCTCATGAAATTCGTTTTGCATTTTGACCAGCCTCCATATCAAATATTTGGGCTTCTGAGCGTTCCTTTGCAATTGGTGTACCCAACATCATGCTCTCTAGCTGTCGTGTAGCCAGCACACTATCACGCTCCTTGAAACTGCTATTCTTTGCAGTAGCTACATCCTTTATCCACTCCGCTTTAAAAGATTGCCAATTTCGCTCACAACAAATAATCATTGCTTGTTCCAAACTAACACCAGCTTTTAAGGCTTCACGCTCCATGCCTTTCAATGCTGTAGGTGTCCATCTTGCTTTCTTGGATCTCCTAACTTCCATGTAATCTTTAAAAACATCATCAGATACACCGAATGGTGTAATGTCTTTTATTGGTTTATGGTTATTGGTTATTGGTTTATGGTTAGCATTGCCTTCGGATTGCGTCTGTAATGCGTTCGCATTGCGTTCGCTTGTTCGCCCATGACCAGCTTGCCATCTAGCGTTTGCGGACTGCCTAGCTTTCTCACTTTTACCATGATAAGCACCTATAACTTCATCACATCTTTTATGAATATACCCTGCTTCTGTCAATTCAAAAAAGTCTGTTAATACGTTTTGAAGCGATTGCTGTTCATCCGCATTGCGAACGCTATGCGAACGCATCAACTTCGCAAGGTCATTGCTTAACGGCACTTCATCAAGGTAATAGCTGTCTAGTAATTGGCGATAAATGCCATGCTCCAGCAATGTTAGGTGGGAAGTATCTTTCCTGTAATCACCAATATTATGTGGGTAGAAGTGCATTATTCCACCTCACTTTGACTTAGATAATTTGCCCTTTTTTCATCGGCTACCTTCAGCAAATCAGGCATCTTTTTCATCAGCCCTCGCATTTGTCCTATGGTAACTAAAACCATATCGCTGTCTTGCTTTAGGGAAAAATCGCCACCTTCAGTAATGGTAATTTCCAGCCCTAGTTTTGGCTCAAACTTCACTTTCATTTCACTCTCCTTTAAGTAAACTTTGCCAAGCATCACGCCTAACAAATCTGCAACATTAAATTATATGAACTTCATTGACTTGTGCAACATCTTTTTTATTCAGGTTTCTTACCATAGATTTCAGGAGATAAATCATATCGACTAATCCCTGATAGTTCTTCGACCTTCAATACATGATGTGGAGGAATCTTATTTTTCTTTCCCCAAACATAAACAGCCGCACGAGTAATTCCAATCTGTTTTGCTATTTCACTTTTGCCCACAATTCGCAGGGCTTTTTCAATATTCGTAATTTGCATTTGCAATTCTCCTAATAAACATTCTTGAATTGTAACAATTTATTTGACAAACGCAAGGTTTCACGTGGAACAATCTAAAAGAATCCCCCATCGCTGGGGGACTTGTTCAAACTACCGATAATTTCTTATTCAAATACGTTCCCAAATATTTTGCTCCATCTACTTGCGGTGCATACATATCAATTGCATAGGGAAACTCTAAATCTTTTGGTAGGGGTACATACCAAATGCTGTATGGAATTCTTTTGCTTCCATACTTTTGATTACTAAACCAGCTAACAATTTCAAATAGATCATTTGACACTTTCCATTCCCAAGAATTACATCCAAAAAAATGGAACTGCTGAGTTTCTTGATTCATTTTATTTCCTTCACATTTAGTTTTTAAAGAGCATCGTAAGTTTCACCTTACTCTTAGAGTATAACACATCTTTTGACATTTGTCAAGTTTTATTTTACATCTATTTTGTTGCGTTAGAGCAACGTCAAAATATATTTTACTTTTTTTGTATTTATTGCTTGCATTTAATATTTACATCTGTAGAATAGTAATTGTAGTTTGTTTAGTTTAATTAAATGTTAAGGAAAATAAAATGACTAAAGAAGTGACACAAGCAAGAATAGCTGAAGAAAAGTTGATGTTCGGTGAGCGTCCCGAATTGTTTTTAGCTAGGCATAAGGCTTATATATCAATGGTAGGTATTGATATGTTTGTATGCGGCTTAATGAGCGATGCACAAGAAGTTATGGCGCATGGCAATGTTGAAGAAGCCCGACAGTTCCTTAATAAAGCCAAATGGCTGTTAATTCAAAAAATGGAAGGAAACCTTTAAATGAAAAAGAACCTAATTATTACTTTGGCAAAACATACAACAGCAAAAGACATTCTGTTTTTCCAAATAACACCAGCAGAAGATTTTAATTTCTTTACAAAACGTGGCTATGACAAAAAGTGGAATCTACATACCGCTAAACCTATTAGCTTTGAAGATGCGGCAAAGGTTCGTGACTTTACAAGGGAATATTTGGCAATTGTTCTTGAAGGCAGTTTTGTGTATGCACCATTGAATACTGAATATGCCCCGACTATTGATGAAGCCATTGAAACAATCAACGCAATTATTGACCATGACCAAAAAGCAGATTGGGAGGCATGAAATGAATAAATTTATTGAAGTCGTAGGAGTTACAGCATTGGGCTTGATATTCGGGACTTTGATTGCTTGGGGCGTAATTGGCAATCAATTTTTGACAATTTTTATTAAAGGTTAGATATGAAACTTCCGACACATTCCCTGCCTAAATATGTAATTGACACTTTATCTGAAAAATTTACTGAAAGTGAAGTCAATGTCCTTGATAGGAATTGGCACTTTTTTTCACAAATGCGATTTGGTTCTGCAAGCAAACGTGATTTTTGGAAAGAAGGTCGAATGATTTTGAGCTGTTTAAAACTGGAGGAATTTAAATGAAAAACTTAATGGCTAGATGTATTGAGCGTGACGATTGTAAAGAACTGGTTTTGCATGAAGTTACTTATGAAGATGAAAATAACAAAAAAGTTATTGTCAAGGTTTTGGCTTTTGACCCAATGGATGCCATTAAACAAGTGCAAAGGAACTTATCATGATTTTAGTCATTGATACCCAATATTGGGAAAACTATGGTGCTCATGATTGGGATGGCAAAGGTGAGTGTCCACAGTATTGGAAAGCCAAAGGTGGCTCTAATTACAAGATTAGTGGTGCTCCACAATCTTTGAACTATGACGAATTATTGAAATATTCATTAGCAGTAGAAGTCAATAACGAATATTGCAGAGAGCAAGTAATGGGTGTCCATTTTGAAGAAAACACTTGGCTATCTTGGTTTGAAAAATCACAGCTTGAGTGGGATGGTGAAATTGTCCATAAAGAACCAATTTTGACTTGGACTGAGCTTCTTCAAAAAAATGCCAAAGATATTGCATTTATGAAAGATTTTGTTGACCAGTCAAACTGAAGATGGGGTTAATCCCCGAAACCCTATTGTTTAGGGTCTTTGACAAACACGAAAGGAATCAAAATGGCACACGAATTAACTGAAAGAGAAAATGGTTTTGTTGAAATGGCTTTTGTCGGGGAAACACCTTGGCATGGTCTTGGACAAACGCTTGAAGCTGACGCAACCATTGAACAATGGCAAGTAGCCGCTGGTATGGATTGGACAATTGAATCCTCCCCAGTTGCTTATGGAACTGGTCAAGGTGTAATAAAAACACCATTGGAAATTTTTGAAGGTCAAAATGTTCTATATAGATCAGATACTAAAATGCCTTTATCCGTTGTATCTAATAGATATAAAGCGGTACAGCCTTTGGAAGTCCTTGAGTTTTTCCGTGACTTGGTGGCTAAAAATGGATTTAAGATCAATACAGCAGGAACTCTAAAAGGTGGCAAGCACCTATGGGCATTAGCTGAAACTGGCAAATTTGGTGAAGTCTGCAAAGATGATGGTGTCGGTGGCTTTTTGTTACTGTCAACATCATGCGATAGGACATTGGCAACGACAGCAAGGTTTACGACAGTTCGTGTGGTTTGTAACAATACATTGACGGCTTCATTGCAGAGTAATCAAAATACAGTGTCATTTAGTCACTTGAGTCAGTTTAACCATGAAGCAGTTAAAGCAAAACTGGGCAATGCGGTTGAAAGTTTTGGTTCTTTTATGGAAATGGCTAAACACCTACAAGCACAACAACTAGGGGCATTGGCTTCTGAGAACTTCCTCAAAAATCTATTGACAAGTTTTAGTCAAATTAATGATCCTGACTATGACATGACTAAAAATCGGGCTTACAAAAAGATTATTTCTTTGTTTGATTGTGAAGCCAAAGGACTCAGTTTAGTTGGACATACCAAGTGGGGAATGCTCAATGCTGTTACTGAATATGTTGACTTCCATAATCCAAGTAGAACCAATGATTCTAGGTTGAGTAATGCTTGGTTTGGTAATGGTGATCGTATGAAATTAAAGGCTGTAGAGCTTTTAACAGTCTAGTTGCAAGGATGCAACATCTAAAAATATTTTTAAAAATAATTAAAAAAGATGTTGCAATCCTATTTGACATCTGTAGAATATAAGTTGTGGTAAGTAAATTAAATGTTGAAAGGAATAAAATGACAATAGCACGAGAAATCCTAAAGCAGTTAGGTGATAGCAAATTCATTGCTATGACGGGAGCAAAGCATTTAGCAGATATGCAAGATGGTCTTTCTTTCCAACTATCCAGCAGAATGACAAGAAATCGCTGTAATGCAGTAAAGATTACTTTGACTCCTATGGATACCTACCAAATTAAGTTTTTGAAAATTTGTTCGACAGAACTTAAAACAATCAAGATTATTGATGATGTTTATAACGATCAATTGCAAGAAATATTCACTAACGAAACTGGATTGGAGACTTCATTAT
>Ga0208507_1000209_pt1 | contig 42136 bp, 69 predicted proteins | sample CryBogCBH12Aug01_FD_184626 | JGI IMG/M metagenome (GOLD analysis project Ga0208507, IMG submission 184626) | Freshwater microbial communities from Crystal Bog, Wisconsin, USA - CBH12Aug09.1 (SPAdes) (version 2) | ecosystem: Environmental > Aquatic > Freshwater > Lake | place: Crystal Bog...
ATCCGAACATCTTTCCTGAAATCCAGAGAACGTCCTACATATTTTTCTATCGTGTAACACAAATTATCCATTATTTATCCCTTATGCCGAATGTATTGAAAAAAAACAAACAGTATTATCGAGTGTTAATGCACCACCAGAGTTTTGATAAGCATACACTTGAAAATAACCTCCAGTTGTAACTTGTACCCATTTGCCTATCATGATAGAAGTACCAAAACCATTAACAGCTTGTACCTGTTCGTAGAATAAATCAGCTCCATTGTATCTAATATCTACTACCCTGCCACCTGTTGCATTTGACGGATAATACAGTTGTACCTGTACGAATACTTCTGTAACTCCAGCTGGTACAGTCCATTTGTAATTACCTGCCGTATTTGTGTAAGCGGAATAAACGTCAGCTCCTACGGTACTAAAAGCACATAAAACATTTGTAGTATTTGCTATACTTTGACCTGTGCCTAATACAGCAGCAAAAACCTCTCTTAATGCACCTTGTTTAGTAGTATCAGAAGCATGTATATGATCTGCTCTTGCTACAGTAGTTAAAGAACCCACAGAAGCAGTACTATTCATTTTTATATTAGATGCAGATGTTTCAAAATTAACATTAAAAGCTGTGTTGGTTGAAATATCAGTTACATTAGCAGTTCCACTAGTTGCATTACCTTTGTAAGTATATGCTCCTGCTTGTGCTAATTTAGAATTTGTTACAGAATTATTTGCAATAGTCAATGCTCCAGTATTGGAAATAGTCGCATCTCCAGATAAAGCCACATCTGTTGCCACATTAGAACTATTACCCACATAAATATGAGTATTGGTTAAAGCTATCATACCACTACCACCAGCTGAACCATTAGAAGCAGCAGTAATTCTTCCTTTAGCATCTACCGTTAAATTAGTGTTAGTATAGCTACCCACATTACTATTTACTGTGGCTAAAGTAAAGGCTCCAGTATTAGCCAAAGTTAAATCTCCACTAGCAGCCACATCAGTAGCTACGTTAGAGCCATTGCCGACTAATAAATGAGCAGAAGTTAAAGTGGTTGATTGTTTGGTAGTATCAGAGGGATGCACGTGATCTGCTCTTGGTGTAGTAGTTAATACACCTACAGACACAGTTCCATTAGATTTAATATTAGAAGTTGAAGTTTCAAAGACTACAGGAGTTGCAACACTTAAAGGAATGGCTACAGTGCCATTGCCAGTTAAAGTGGTATCAGTTGTTACTGTATTTAATCCCGAACCTGGAACAGATACTTGAATAGCTCTTGAACCAGTTATCATATCTACTTCAACTATTGACCAGTTACTAGCATGATAATATAATATAAATCTACCAATGAATACAAATTCAGGAAATATTGAAGATAAAGAATTTAAATTTAAATTTTGACTTGTTTGTTGTTGTTCTAATACTAATGTACTACTATTAGCTTGTCCTTGCAAAAATACTAATCTATAATTTTGACTATTAGAATCAGCACTTGCTGGAATAGCATATAACCAGACAGACATATAACTATTATTTGACATTAAAGCCTGTGACCATGTAGACCCTGTGAGCAAATTATAATAAGGTCGATTTCCGCTTAAAGCTACTATATCTGTCTGGGCTGTTAAGAAATTTTCATCAGGATTGGTATTTGTTAAATATTGTTGAGTATAAGAATTTATAGGTAAATCAGGAATAATAGCTAGTAAATCTTCATCATATATTGTTACTGTAGATATTGCTGGTCTTCTATCAGCAGGAGTTGTACTATTTAATACATAATTAGTAATAGAGGGTGGATTGAATTTATCTATCCAAGTGCCGATAACTTCATGAAATTCTCTATGTGTTCTGCAATACATGAAATCATGACATTCTCTTTGACCTATAAAGCCTACAGTTGAATTAAGATAAATAGCATTAGCAATAAACATATTTCCAATGAAATTAGGATAAGTACTTGACCATATATAATTAGTACCATCATAATATAAATATTGATTTGTTGTTTGCCCTGCTGGATGAGCTGGACTCACCCATCCATTTACCATTGTACTTACAATTTTCCCTTGATAATAAGCCTGAACAGTTCCACCTACTGTTATTGTTCTTGCTGTAGCATCATAAGTAACAGTAGTAGCTTCAGGAGCAGTAAATCCAGTGAAAAAATCACCATCAAGAGAAACTTGTAATTGAGATTTAATTGTATCCCCTGATTGTATTTGTTCTACTTGTCCATTATTGATTACCAATACATCTCTTGAAGTCATATTATTTACCTATAAAAGAATTGACATTTTAATATCTATTTTCATTTCAGTTGTTGAAATAGCAGTTCCAACTTGTTGTACATATTGTCCGACAGCGGTTGGTGCTGTTACTGTTATTTTACCATAAGCAGCAGGATCTAAATAATACAAAGCACCTGGAGTGAGTCCACCAGATTCCCCTGTACAGACTGCATCCCATTGAACTGTAGTAGCAGATAAATCACCTGTTAATTGAACAGCTCCAGTACTGCCAGCAGCGGTAGAAGTTGCTTGCATAAAACCAATTGGATTAATAGTTCCAAGTGCATTAGCTTTAGCCATCTTAACTGTATCTGCTGCTGAAATATAAACTGGCATGCCTATTGTAATTGTTGCACTAGATTCACCATTTGTAAATACAGGTAAATTAGCATTATTTGCTATTGAATCACCTGATTGAAGTTGTTGTATTTGACCATTTGCTATAACTAAAGGGATTCTCTGAGTCATTATAAACCTTCTTTCTTCTTAATATCCGATTAATTCTATAAATCCACTATCTGTAGTCCCTGTAATTGTTACTGCTATTGTAGATAAAGCTGTAACTTTGGCTGTTAAAGATTGAGATAATATTTGAGGTGTATTAGTAAATGCTACTGGAAAAGTATAAGAAGCTGTTCCATTTAATGAATTTAAGTATATAATTATATTTTTATAATTACTTGCTTGGAATGGTTCAGAAAATATAGCAGAACCTCCACTAGCTGATGTTAATATATATTCATAAATAGTATGTGAAGTATATCCCATTAAATACATTTTTGTATCAAAGAAGGTTATAGCAAGACAATTAGTATCTTGACTTGTTGTATTAAAAAATTTAGTGGAATAAATTGCAGTAGAAATATCACCTGCTACGCTTAAATTATATTCATAGACAGAACTAGTAGCACTTCCAGTAACATATATTTTAGTATCATCAGTAGATAAAGCTAAATTCCATATTGAAGTATCTTGTGAAGATGGATTAAGTGATTTACTGCTATAAGAAGCAGTAGACAAAGTCCAAGCTGTTGCTAAGTTATATTGATAAATAAAATTAGTAGTATGATCTACAACATATAATTCATGTCCATCATGAGAACTTGTTAATCCCAATACATAGGAACATTGAGCAGATGTATCAAAAGAAGTAATATAAGTTGCAGTTGTTATATCTCCAGCTGTACCTAAATTGTATTGATAAATAGAATTAGTTACATAACCAGTAACAAACATTTTTGTTCCATCAGGAGAGATTGTTAATCCCCAGGGATGACTTAATTGAGATACTGTACTAAAAGAATTAACATAAGAAGCTGTAGACACATCACCTGGTGTACTTAAATTATATTCATATATAGCTCCATTAATATAGCCAGCTACATACATTTTACTTCCATCAGCAGAAACTACGATTCCAAAAGGCAAGGTATCTTGAGATAAAGGACTGAATGATTTACCAGTATAAGAAGCAGTAGATAAATTCAAATCACCAGCAGCAGCATTGACTGTGGTTTGAGTCGTGTGAATATCACCACCACCACCACCACCACCAGCTTTAAATATAGCATTACCACTAGAAGTATCTTTAGTTAAGACATATTCATTTGTAGCAGAAGCTACAGCAGTCAAGTTATTTAGAGCAGTTTGTTGAGAAACAACATCTGAAAGGTTATTTGCTTTTGTTGGATAATTACCGAAAATAGTATCACTTTCTGTTATATAACCTGTATTATTAATGAAAGATATTGTATCATTACCTGAGATAACTATATCATTACCACCATAAATAGTAGATAAACCTTGAGTGATAGTGGATGATATTGTATCACCAATTATACTAATTCCTGTACCAGCTACTATTGTTGGAATCGCTGTGCTAATTGTGTTTAGTGCCGTATTTAAATTATTTGTATAAGTTACACCATCCACATCGTTAGGGAGATTGTAAGTCATTATTGCTCCTTTATAAAAGAATAGGTTTTTCTATCTCTATTTCTAAAGTTGTTGTTGATACTGCCTCACCAATTGATACTACATATTGACCTGTAGATGTTGGTGCAATGTTTGTTATATTTCCTGCTATATCAGGGCTTAAATAATAATAATTATTAATTGACAATGAGGATATTCCTTCTGTTAATAATCCAAAATCAGTTAATAAAGATATATCAGGGACATCTCCTACTATTAAATAACTTGTACCCGTTATAGCTGGCCAGTTACTCAGTGTTAAATTATTTTCTGTGTATTCACAAGAGAATCCTATGGAAGTATCCGCTATCGCAAAGCCAACGACCTTAGAAGTCAACAAAGCAGATGCTTTGGCTAATCCAATGTGTCCATTATTTTTAATATAAACTGGTTGTCCTTGTTTAATTATTTCATCTGCTTGAGCTGATAGATAACTTGTTTGTGGAACAGCATATAACTCATTACTATTATTTATTTTAATAGTGGAATTATCTACTTTTACTGCAAAATTAATATTACCAGTATTATCAAGAGTAACATTAATGGCGGTATTAGCACCATTTATTATATTTTGGACTAAGGTCTTAAAAGAACCTTGTAATCTACTTATTAATATCTTTTGCATTTAATTTACCTTAATATGGTGTTGATGGTGGGGTGAAGTTAGAAGTATGTGCTTGCGTTACATCAAAAAATCTTAATTCATCAAGATAACCACCAAAACTACTATTGCTTGATGCCATACCTATCATTAATGGATTGGAGCCACTTGTATTAAAACAATTATGAGCAACTGGAGTTCCTGACAATATTCCATTGACAAACATGCGAGTTGTACCATCCGATGCACAAGAAACTTCTATATGTGTCCAAGTGTTATATATACTTAACCCTGTTGGCATTATATAACTAAGTCCTTGCGTAGGCACTGAGTAAAAATAAATATCATTACTTGATATAGATAAACTCCACCCATTATATATATCATTTGTAGAACATGTTAATAATCTATAATTAGCTCCGTCATTATGTAATGTTTTAACCCAACAATCAAAACCACCACCACTTGATGCTAATGCTCCTATTATAGAATTTGAACCACTGGCGGTAATATACCAAGAAGAAGGATTCATGTAACAAGATGCTCCACCAAATTTATAATCTGATGAACTTATTATAGCGTTAGATGTTGAAAAATTTCCGTGAGGATTGACATTATTAAAATCGGTATCGAAATGAAATAAAGAATAAAATGGATTTGTAGTTGTTTCATTTACTGTATTTGACATTGCCGACTCTCCATAAGCATTATAAGCTGTTACATAATAATAATAAATTCCACTACTTGGAGTTGTATCACTAAAAGTAAGACTTGTTGAATTTCCCACTTCTGTAAAATTAATATTATCTGTTGATCGATATATATTAAATCCTATTTGATTCTTAGTATTATTAGTCCAAGACAGATTAACTATTAATCCTGAAACACTACCTGTCAATCCAGAAGGAGCATATAAAGTTGATTTAATATCTTCATTAGCAGGATTATTAACAGTTGAATTGACTGGATTGCTAAAATTTCTATTTAATTGTTGAGTAGTTACTCCAAGAGTAGAAGCCAATGCTGTTATATCAGGCTGAGATTTGTAAGTTACTTGATTCAAGAATCCAGCTATTTGATTCATGACTGGATTTATTGCATTACCATTAGGAGCATCAGCAAATATTTGCCCATTAATAAAAGGCTCAACTACTAATGGAGTTAGAGTTAAGCCAGTTTTAGTGTTAAGGTCATTACAAGCTGTTACTAAACTAGTTATTATTGAATTAAGAGATTGTGTCATCTTTACCTCTATGCTGATAATATAGTATTAGTTAATACAGTTGGAACTACAGGAGTATGTGTTATGTTTTTAGCTAATGCTATTGTATTGATATAAGCTGCGAATTGAGAAAACAAAGGATTCAATGCATTGGACCCTGGTGCATTAGTATTTAATGCTGTAGCTTTTAATGGTGTCCATACAAGAGGAGTTAATAATGTTGTCATTGTTGACCTGCCATTACTTTTTGAAGATATTGTCTTAATATATTTTGTTGTGACCACGGAGCTAATGCATTTAAAGCTCCAGCTCCAGCTTCATATCCTCCAGTTGCTATTCCATGAGCTAATGGAGAGAAAGATAAACCTGCTAAAGCTAAAGGGGAGTGTACTGCTCCACCAGCTAAAGCACCTAATGCTCCTGCTCCTCTTAATGCTTGTATAGCACCACCACCTTGAGGTAATAAATTAGTAAATTGACTTCCTGCCAAATTAGTAGAAAAAGCAGTATTAGCTTGTCCAAGTTCAGGGCTTATTTGTGAAAGTCTATCCCTAAAGGAACCAGCTAAAGCTTTAAGTGCTTGATTTCTTACTGTATCTTCACCACTTTGTACATCATAATTAACTCTTTTATCTAAAAAAGTTTTCATATCTTGTAAATCAGAAGCCGTTACATGTGTTGGAGTTTGACTAGTAGGCTCTGCTCTATAAAAATCAGCAAGTTCTTCATCTGATAAAGTCGGATTCATTTGCCTTGCCCTTTGTAAAGTAGCAGGGTCTAAGCCAGCTAACACATTTTTTGCTGGTTCTAAGGCATTAACAGAACCATTCATATAATCAGTTATCTTTTTAACTTCTGGAGCTATAGTATCAGATTGCCAATTAAAGTTACCTGCTTGATTGGCTTTCTTTAAACCTGATTGTGTATCTTCTATCATTTGTGTTATATCTGATGTAGGAACGGGTATTTTATTTGCTAAGTCTGATACTGCTTTGTTTACTAATTGTCCTGAAGTATCTACAGCACTCATTCCAGGTATATTGTTTAACATTGCTCTAGCAATAACAGGATTGCCACCAACATCTATATTCTTAAATATTTTTTGATAATCACTAGGATTGATTCCAGCTATTCCACCAAGAGTTGGAGCTAAACTTCTAAAAGCACTTCCTGCTACTTCTAATCCTGCTGGTAATACTCCGCCTACTAAAGCACCTTGTCCTGTTTGCTGTGCTATTTGTCCTAAATTTTGTCCTTGATTAGCTGCACTAGAGCCTTGAAGAAATCCACCTTGAACAGCTCCAGTTGCTACTCTTTGTGCTAATGGAGCAAAGCTTCCAAGTTTAGAGGCTATTGTTTCTCCTAGTCCTATTTCTGGTGCTGCCATCATAGGAAGTATATTTCCCAAAGCCCCACCAATATTCCCAGCCGTTCCTTGAGCTTTATAATCACCAAATACAGGTGTAGCATTACCAGTAAAAGCTTGGTGTGCTAAATTAATAGCACCTCTAGGTATTTCAGTTAAGCCACTCAAAAAGCCTTGTCCAAAATCTTGTAAAGCTCCCACTTGTGGTTGTGCTTGTTGTGGTTGATTATCTAGATATGTAATTGTTGGTTGTGCTTGTTGTGGATTGGTTTGTTGCATATTAGATTGTTGTGGATTATCTAAATAAGTTATAGGCATTAATCAATCCTCGCTAATCTACCATTAATTGTTATTATGCTTCCCTTTGCAAGTCCTGCTGATATTGCTTCCTGTTCTGAATTAAATGTTTGTCCTTGCATAGCACTTGAAGTTCCATAAGGTGATTGATATTTCTGATTCTTAAAGTCTACACCAATGGAAGTAGCTACTTGATTTTGAAATATAGCCATTTTAGATTGTTTTACTGCTTCTGTATCAGACCATTTAGGTAGGGAATCTTTTATTTGTTGCATACTCCAAGTAGAAGGTCTGCCTGTAGAATTTTCAATAGCTTTCAATGCGTTCATTGCTACACTATTTCTTTGTGTTTCATAAGCTGCTATTTCAGGTGTAGTTTGATTCGGCTGAGTTAAGAGATTTGTTTGTACTGCTGCAACATCTCCTAAATTATTTATTTTAGGTAAATTAGCCATTGTAGAATTTAAGGAATCAAGATTAGCAGAGAATCTATCTATCATATTTCTGCCAGCATCGGTTTTTTGTTGTTGCTTAGTTATTTCTAATATTTGATATTGACTTAAAGGAGCAGGAGCTTTATTCATTACAGCAGTAGCTTTATACATTTCTGCCAAAACAGGATTTGATTCTCCTACCTTAACTCCATTCTGATACATAGAACCATCTTTAGGGTTAAGTTTTACACCATTTCCTAAATCTTCTAATTCTGATTGACCATATTCTGTATTAGCAACATCGAGCAATCCTTTATTCTTAAGCTGTTGCATAGCCATCTCTTGTTGAGCTGCTGATGCTGCTGATGCTGGTGATTGTAAATTACTTATTCCAGTATTTAAATTTTGTCTAGCTATATCTGCTAATTGTTGATTAGGTTGTTGCTGTGCCTGTACCCTTGCTTGATATGACTCTGGACTTTCTCCAAAGCTACTTAAAACTTGAGTATTGGCTCTAGCCTGAGCATTTATTTTATCTAATCTATCTTGCTCTAATTGATTTAATTGCATCTGTTGTAATTGTTGTTGTAGAGTATTTGCTTGTTGAGGCATCACTTGAGGATTTGCTTGCTGAGGATTTTGTTGTTGAGGATTCACTTGTTGTTGTTGTGCTATTTGTTGTGCAAGAAGTCCTTGAGGCTGATTAGCCACCTGAGTTTGTGAAGGATTCACTTGCTGTTGTGAAGCAATTTGTTGTGCTCTATTTATTCTTTCATTTCTTTGCTCAGGTGTTAATATGGATGATACCATAAAATCTGCACTTTGTTTAGGTTGCATTAATGATTGCAATGAAGGTTGATTTTGAATAGGTTGATTAGACCACTGACCACTTGCTCCTCCACCACCAAAACTACCTCCTCCACCACCACTACCACCGCCACTAGTTTGTTGTGAAGGTTGTGAAGGTTGTAAAGGAGAGTTAAGTGAATTGGCTACTTGTTGATTCATCCATTGCATTAAAGGATTTAACATAGGATATGCTTTACCCCAATCACTGGCACTTGAATATAAATCTAAATTAGGTGTTGACATAATTTTATTATCCTTATATTAAATTATTAAAATCCATATCTCCAAGGATTCATCAACTGATCTTGTTGTTGTTGCTGTTGCATCTGTTGTTGTTGTTGTTGTTGGAAATTCATTTGTCCTGGCGTACTATTAGCCCATTGATTATATTGATTACCCATGTTTCCTGTATATTGATTAGCTAGATTAGCTTCGCCTAATGCCATGTTTCTATTATTTTGATTCATCGCATCATTATACATAGAGGTATTTATCCCACCAAATCTATTAGCCATATTCTGGAGAGCGCCTTGTTGCTGTTGCCCATATAAATTTTGTAAATTTTGTTGACCGATATTTTGTTGTGCTTGTGCTACTTGCTGGAAAGCTGGATTGGAATATGCATTTTGCATATTATTGTAATTCATTCCCATTATTAATTCCTCTATAACGATTGTAAATCTTGAATATTTGATAAACTAAACATACGAATCCCAAAATCATTTTGAACACTTGTTCCACTTATTCCTATTGCTATTGATTGGAAGTCTGCACCTGATGGAATAAAAACTGGTAGGTCTGTATTTTGTCCAAGTATCTTGCCACTTCCTAAATAATCACTTCCTAAATTGAATATGTTATTAGGAACATTAACAGGAATTGTTATAACATTATTGACTATACCTTGATAAGCCAATTCAATATTAAAGTTGTTTGTTCTTGAAGAATTGACTAAAAATTTTATTCCTTCAATTGTTTTATAAACTGAGGCTTGTCCTAGCTCCATTTTAGGGAAGTTTGTATAGAACTTATACCAAGAACCATTACTAGCATTGTAATCACCACCAAAAGTATTGCCAGTGTCTTCTAAATATATTTGACCAGAAGATGTTCCTGTATATACTTTAGCATTATAATTGCAAGCTGTAGTTGCTGGAGTTCCCACTCTAAGATAAATAGGAACTAATTGTTTTTGATTATAATATTGAAAATCAAATATATAACATAAAGAAAGATTATCAACATTATTTTGTTTTACATACATCCATATTTGATTTTTAGCTGGATAAGGAACTATAGTTATCGTATTTAATGAATTTAAATCTAATAAAGTAGCCAAATTTATATGTATTTTATCTGTTAATGAAGCTCCTAAATGTAATTGACCTTCATCTGACTTACCTGTTATTAGAGTTAAATTAAGATTTTTATTATTAAAGAAGTATTCATTACCATTAAAATGTATTCCTCCTGTTGGTGAGGATGTTCCTACATTATCAAAGCCCTCTATTGCAAAGCTTGATGTGTCATTACCTGATAACAAGTAGATGTGATTGGAAGTTCCTATGACCATATAGGGTCCCATGTTTTCCATCCAAGTTATATTATCAGTATTGCCCATGAAATTATTTATATAACCACCAAACAGATTATTTGAAGGATCATCTACCCATTGTGTAGGATCGCCTAAGTCAGAGTAATAAAGATTAGCTCCATCTGCTATCCAAAGTCTGGAAGCATAAGAACAACATACTTGACCATTAACTCCTCTTACTGCAAATATTCCAGTATTGGTTACTGTATTTGTTGTTTTATCATAAATAAAAGCTTCATTTGTACCATTACAAACTACTGCTTTTTGTAAAAATTGAGTATAATTACAGCTTGCAGTTATGCTTAATCCTGTTTTGAGTACAGTAGGAGCTACACCAGTTCCATTGAATAAATAGAACTGGCCATCTCCTCCATTGAATATTAAATAATGTGAATTAGCTACTTCATAGTCAAACATACCCAAAATGCCACCAGTTATTTTGGTGGCAAGTAAAGGAGTATTTCCCAGCATGGGCTCTAGTATTCCATTAACCACCCATACATTTTGAGATGAAGTCCAATATAAAGGTGCAGATACATCATACATTATATCTTTGTATGGAGAGTCTGATTCGGAATTATAGGAGATTCTGTAATCCAACCCACCATACAAATTTCTTAAATCTTGACATTTTATTGGCATTGACTTGTTTTCCTCACCAAGTTTGTCTGGTAATTTTAATACACTGTTGACCTTCTTGAGTGTTTCTTGATTCATTTATCATATTACTTACTCTTTCAGAGAATTTATCAATGTATATTGATTGACGTACATCTCCAAAGAATAAAACAGATAATGCACCCGCTACAAACGTATTATGGAAAGAAATATCACAGTTAGGTGTATCACTAGCAAATTGCATTATTTGTCTTTCTACGGACACTCTAGCACCCGCAGAATGAGTGAACGTTAAATTGCCCACAAAAGTCAATAAATTGTTCACAGTATCTATTGATTGAATAACTCCAGTTTCTACTATACTGGTATTATTATCTATATAAACAACATCACCGACTTGAAATACACTCTGAGTATTGCCATACATATCTACATCTTGTGTATGATCTACAGCTAATATCTTTTGTCCTGATTTATTTTGTGTTCCTGTAGGAGTTGCTACAGAGGCATTAGAGAGTGCCCAGTTCCTACAATAATATAAACATATCATTTTATAAGGTTTATCGGGGATAGGTTTTAAAAGAACTTGATTATTATAAACTGTATAATCTCTTGGTAATCCCATTGTCGTGCTTAGACCAATATTGTTTGCAATAAATCCTGGTAAACCATCGGCAAAAAATTCTTCTGAGTTTTCGTTATATTTCAATGTTACATATCTTGCTGGCTGTCCTAGCATATTATAAGATACAGGTTGAATCATTAATCCGTCTTGTTTTATTTTACCAGTGAATCCTGCTGCTGGTAAATCATAATTGTATTGTCCTGCTACACAAGTCATATTAATTTCTCTTTTACGATAATCGTAATTGAAATTGAGCCAAGTATCTTGTAAGCAGTTGTTAAGTTCTAAAGCCACTTTACCATATATTTGTGGGTTAATATCAGACCAAGTATTCAAAACAATTGAATACTTGGTTAAAACAGTTTCTCTTATTAATTCTAAAAATGAAGCCATTTATATTTTATTTCCTAGAAATTTATTTAACGTCTTGCATTGGTACTTTGTTGAAATCAAAACTTCCTAAGTCTTTACTTTTAAAGTATTTGTTGGCCGCTCTATTAGCAGAACCAGTGAATTTTTTACCACAATTATTTTGAAGGTCTTTAAACCATCTTTCATCTTCTTTAGAACCGCTAACCCATTCATAATCTTTAATGCAATATGAAAGTGCGTGTTCAAATACTTTTCTATCTATTGCTGATACTATACCAGTTGCCAAAAATCTTACTGAAATTGAAGTATCATTATAATTTCTTACTTTTTGTATAATTGAATCTGACATGTGTTTACCTTTCTTAATTACCTGCCTTAATTAAAGCAATGGGGGATTTCTCCCCCATTAACTTTTTATTCTATTGGAATGTTACGCCGATACCATTAGTATTAGCTGAATAATCATTGATATGCAATTGTTCTGCATCTATATTGATTGTGCTTCCTGCTGTGAATCCTACATTGAAATCAATGATAAGATTGTCAACAATGTTTTTCATATTTCTTTCATATTGATTAAGAAGTATGGTTACTGTTGAAGCTGCTGGTATATTGTAAACTGTATCTTTCATTGCCAATGCAAATCCACCACGAGGATTAACAGGGTCGGAATATTGTCCTTTTCTGAAATATACATAGTTGGCTGTGCCAGCATTGTATATTTGAACTCTGGTGCTGCCGTTTTTCTGACTTAATGCTAAAGGAACATAGATTCCTGCTGCTAATACTCCTGCTGTAAGAGTATAAGGAGCATCTAAAATAGCATCATATTGGTTTTGAAGATTTACTGAAATTGGAACTCTTGCCATGATTTATCCTTTCCTATATAGTTGTCTGAGCTGAGTAATTGAATGTAATGTATGCAGAAGCACATTTATCAGGTCTTATCATGCCTACGCCGAATATACCTAAGCCTCTGAATACATCACCGAAAGCAAGTTGCCATCTAAGATGCTCAGAAGTCAAAGCTTTTTGCATGATTGTTCCGAAAGCTTCACCATCAATAAAAGCAAATACATAGTAGTTGCCTAAAGCATCAGCAGAGAGATAATTAGATTCAAGAATTTTAAATCCTGCAAATTCTCCAATATAACCTTCTTCTTTATCTTTTTCACCAGCTAATGTGAATTGTGAATCTTTGGTTGCAATTAGCATACCAGTTAAAGCAAAAGGAACAATTATTGACATTTTTCCAGGAATCCATGAGGTTCTTGGAACACCATCAACAATTTGACCTATGCCAAGTAATGTTCTCATGTCTTGGAATATCTGTCTAACATTTCCATATCCTACTGAAATAGGAACATTAGAAGCTAGATTATATTGAGGTGCTGTATTAAGTGTGAATCCTGCTTGTGTGATAAGTGCGATATAAGAATACTCGATAGCATTTTCAAATTTATCAGAAGCGTTTTTAATCAAGTTGCCCATGAAGATGGATTGCTCATCGTGAGCTAAAGCGTTAACCTGTTTAATTTTCTGATCATAGAAAATGAAGTTATAATATAATGGATATTGAACTCTAATTTTGTTCATGCCATTAGCAAGTTCTTGAGGTGCTGATGTATCACCTTGATAAAGTGATACGGATACTTCAGGAGTTAATGTGAATTCGATTTCTTCATCAACTGCTAATCCTGTTTTGAATTCTGTTTTTGAAGCTTTACCAAAATGAGGAGTTCTTTCTAAGTTAACTTCTGGTATTCTTTCAAATCCTTTTTGAGTCAAGCCACTTAGCTTGGAGTTTAATAAGGTTGACATTTAAAATTTTTCCTTTCTATCTTTTTTTCTTTGCGAATAACTTCTCAAAGGCAGCATATCCCCCATCTGAACTAACTTCTCTAGGATGACTTCCTCCCAATTTAGGTTCTTTATTTTTTATATCATCTCTGGCTTTATTAGCTGCAAATTCTTTAGATAATGCTTCTTTGTGCTTCTCTATTGCTTTTTCAAATGCTGGAAATATGTTTTCTACTATATCCTGTGGGACTGCATAACCTTTTTGTTTTATTTCTTCCCATGCTTCTTTTATAACAGGATTCTTTAACCTATCACCAAGCATTTCTTCTGCTTTTTCATGATTCTGTTGTACCTTTTGAGAATAAATATTTTTTTGTTGTTCTTGTATCTTTCCGATAACTGTTTTCTTTTCTGATTCATATTGTTCTTTTATTGAATCATATTCACTATCTAATTGATAATTGAATTGAGCCAGCATCTCGGCTTTTTGTGCTGCATTGTATCCCATCTGTTCAAGTCTATGTGTTTCTTGAGCTATCAATTGAGCTTTACCTTGTTTCAATTGATTTATCTTTTGTTGATAAACTTGATTGGCTTGTTTTTCTTCTTCACTACTCTTAGCTTGTTCAGTTTCTAATTTTGTAATAGCATCAGTTTTAGCTTTATCAGCCTCGGCTTTTGTTCTTGCTGAATTTTCTTGTTGTAGTTTAGTTAATGCAGCCTTTGTATCTTTCAGAGCTTTCTTTGTTCCATCTGGGTCTGATGGGTCTGGCTCTTGTGTTGTTTGTTCATCTTCACTTACAGCCTCAGTTGTTTTATCAGGTTCATCTGCATGAGTAGTCTTTTCAGGCTCTGCTTCGTGAGTAATCTGTTGTGTTTCAACATCGGTAGTTGTTTGTGTTGATTCATCAGGCACACCTGCCATTTGTTCTAACATTCCCATTAATTATCGCCTTTCTAAGTTATAATAAAATAAAACCGTACGTTATGTACGGAACGCCTTATGGAATTTATAATAGGAAAAGCCACAAGATATGAGGCGGCACATCTGTTCAGTTTTACCCTAGTGGCATTAAGTTATTTCTTTTTCTTTACTTTATTAGGAAGCTTCTTGCCTTTAGAAGCTTTATTAAATTCTTCTACTGTTTTAGCACCAATCTTGTCTTTATTAACATTGAAATATTTTTCTTGAGCTTTGGATTTGTATGGCATTACTTCAAAGCCTCCTTGATAGTTTTAAATGCTTCTACCGTTGCCTTAATTTCCTGTGGAGTCTGTTTAGCTATTTCTTGAATTAATTTCAAGATAGCTGGTAGATTTTCAATAAGTAAAGTTATATCTTCTGGTGTCATTTTTTACTCCTATAAAGTAATATTATTATTATGCAAAGGATTGTTGCATCTATCATTGTTTCCATTATTTTTTCTTCTTATTTATTTTAGCCAATGCTTTTTTATCTATTGCTTTATCTTTAGGAGAGTTCTCTTTGACTTTTTTATCCATCTTTTTATCCATTGGTGATTTTTCAAATTGTTTCATAGTCATTTTCTTAGCCATCTTCTTGCTCCATTCCTAATAAATTTTCTAAAGTATTAATATCTTTACCAAGTTTTTCTTCTGTTCTATAAAAGAACTCATAAGAAGTTGTCAATATTTCTTTATCTTCAAATATTATTTGTTCTATACCATGCCAATAATAAGCAGGAATAGTAAAGATAAGAAATCTCATTAAAGATTTAATCATTTATAACTCCTTTGATATTCTAATATAATCAGCTGCTAAAGTTTTATAGGCTTCTTCTCTTGTTAATTTTTTTGACCTAGAAATATTTGTTCTCATTCTATTTTTTAATTCTTTATTTATCATATTAGTATTAAAAATATTATCGAAAACATTATTCATCAAAAACTCCTTATAATCCTGTTATGGTTTTAAGACTATTTGCAGTATCAAAGGTTAATTTAGCTAATTGTGCTTCTATTGCTACTAGTGCTGCTAATATTGCAGTTACATTTGTTGCAAGGACAGTAGCATCAACTGCTGCTGTTACTTGTGCTTGACTTGCTCCCACTCCAGGAGATACTGGGATATTATAACCATTTGTTTCCAAAGCTTTTAAGAAATAAGTTAGAGCACCTATAATCATTTGTTGCTCAGCACCCATTGAGCTAACTCCTGATATACCTTGATTATAAAGAATTTCTGCCATGTTTATATTCCCTCTATTCTTTTAGTTAACATATATTCGTTTAAGTAACCATGAACTTTTCTTATACATTCAGGTCTATTTTTATTTATATCTATTGGAGTGTGTCTAAATTCTGTTATAACACCTATTAAAAATGATTTAAGTTCTTTACTCAATATACCATTTTCTTTCCAAAAAGGCAAAGATGTATCTTTGTTTATTATTTTGTCAATAAATTCAGGAGTTATAGAAACAATTGTTTTTATTTCATCTAATGCTTTTTTGCTTATCATAAAACAATTGGTTCTTATAAAATCTTTTATTTCATAACCATCTATTATTGTATTAGGCTTTGCATCACATAATGTACCAACTATTGTATTCAATCTTTTGCATTGAGTTATTGCAGCATCTGAAATAACAGAATCGAAGTCAAAGTAACACCCAGGATTGAATAAAGCATCGTTTGCAAATAGAATGACATCATAGTCAATTTTATTATCATCTAATAATTCTATTCCTTTCTGCCATCCACTAAACTCACCAGAGGAATTATCACCTTGTATATAGTTTATATTATTTTTTCCATAGGTATATAATTGTTTTTCCTGATTACTTATAATTATTGAAGTTCCTTTACACTTCAACATTTTAAGATATTTTTCAAGATAAACATAAGCATAAGGATATTTTTTTTGGTCATATTGCAAAAATAAGACAACAAGTTTAATGTTTTTATCTATTCCTAATGGGTCATAGATAGTGTTTTGGTCATGTATTAAAAAATCAGTGAAGTCATAACCAGCACCAGCAATATCAACTCTCGCTCTTTTTTGTTTCTCTATGAAGTCTTCTTTAGATTTACAATAATAATGATTGAGATAAATTGTATGACTACTATGTTTTGTAGTCAATGGATAATCGATAGGTTCTTTGTTCTCCGTTACACAATATCCATCAGTATAAGAGAATGAATGTGGATTCCAAGTTGATTGTATTTTTCTAGGATTGGCAATTGTTTTAATATGTTTATTAATTTCAAAATCATCAGAAGCTCTATAAGTGAAATTATCTATTATATTTCCTTGTGGTCTTTTTTCATGTCCTGAACTACCGTATATTCTCCAATTTATTCCTAATCCAGAATATTCTTCATATTCTTTCATTAAGTCTGGTAATGGTTTTTCACTTACAATAAATTCATCACAATCAATAAAAGACATCCACTGTGTTTCTTCTTTGTGAAGTGCCACACAGTCCATATAAGCATTAAGTTGGCAAGGAGCTTCATAATTCCATATCTTGTAAGTTACTACGTCTTTATAGGCCTCCAGAATCTCTCTGGTGTTATCATAAGAGTTATTGTCATAAATATAAAAATGTTCTATTCCAATTCTTTTATGATATTCAATCCATTCGACAAGATTCTTGCCTTCATTTTTGATAATTGCACAAATAGATAAATATTTCATTTATACCGCCTTAACTTATTATATTATCTATGTCCTTAAATATAGAGTTTCTGCCAGCTATAAAGCCAGCTAAATAAGTTGCTTTCTCAGGAGTACTATAATTGGATTGAGTCAATATTTGAAAAGATTGCTCCATTTCATATTCTTTAAAGGCTTGATAATCTTCAAAGATAATCTTGCCTTTAAAGAGTGAAATAAAGAATTGTTTTATTTTGTCTTTTATGCTTTTATTCATACTATTATATTCCTTTTGCTAATTGACTATTAGGAGTTTTTTCTATAATAGCACCTTGCTGAATATCTTGCATTTTCTTTTGTGCTTGTAAATCACTTACTTGCATCTCAAGTTGTATCTCTTGAGGTGGTATGATTTGTGCATCTTGCATTAATTTTATCTTAGCCTGTTTAGTCAACTTGCTATCAGTCCATATAGTCAATGCAGCAATATCATTTTGTAATTGATTCATTGGCATAGGAACTTGTTGAGGTTGAGGTTGACTTGATTGTTGTACCATTTGACTTACTTGTTGCATCATTCGTGGATTCTGTGCAATCTGACCGAACATTTGTTTCATCTGCTGAGCTTGAGGAGGAGGCATTTTAGAAAACATTTGTTGTAGTGGGTCTGATTGAATCCATTTGGAAGCATCCTGTAGTTCATAGATACTTGAAGTATATAACCAAGCAGTAGAAGTATCATACTGTACACCCATTTGTTGATAGAATTGCATCTGAGCTAGAAGACCTTGAATCTTCGCTTTTTTCTCGATTATAGCTTGGATACTTCCTATCGTTATATCAGGACTTTGTTTTAATAATTCTACACTTAATTGTTTTGTATTATTTACTCCATCTTTTGTTGTTTTTACATCGAATTGTTTTATGTTTCCATCTTCATCTATTTTATCTGTATATTCTGCTATCATTTGAAGATGTATTCTTATTGAAGGAATAATAGCAAAATTTACAAAGTCTAATAGTTCAGAACTGAATCTAGTGCATCCACTTGTTATTTCAGCCATGCTTTGTAAAGCTGTTTTATCAGGTGCTCCCTGTACTGGTGATGCATTAGGGTCTGTATTTGTTGCTGTTGTATTTTTAATCAATTGTTCATAATATTGTATATTTTCTGTAAGAGCAGGAATGTTTTTATAACCATCAACTTCTTTGAACATTTGATTGAAATTGCCAATATCTCCTATGCTACCACCTTTTACAGTCACTTCATTGAGCGTACCAACTTCAATAGTCTTTTTATCATCTGTTAGATGACTTCCTTGTGGAACTAAATAAGCCGGTTGGATAGCAAATTTTATAGCATCTTGTTTAGCAAGTTGCATTTTAGTAGCTATTTCATTCATGTAGATAGCAGGGACTAATTCACTTAATCCTCTTAGAGTAGTCACATCAACTAATCTAGGACACCATACAACTCTACATTTACTAAATGTTTCTGGATTACATTCTAGGACTACTTCACTTCCAGCAGTGACTATATAATAGTTATCAAGAGTTTCATCATCTAAATCTAAATCACCGATATAGTGAATTATCTCTATCATATTACCAAAGACTTTTCTATAAGCCAATCTATTGGTATAATTATCTCTTGTTTTTTCTGTGGCTGGAGGAGTACCTATTCTAACAAGTTCTCTTAATTTTTCTTTATCTTCTGCTGATACATCCCATGTTTTGCAAATATCATTTACTGACATCCATTCTCTGACTATTTTAAAACATGAGGGTTTTTCAAATATTGAATTATCATATATTGTTGAACAAAAGTCTGGGAGTTTAGTTGTATCGAAAAAGAAATCATGAGGCTCTATGGCTCTTGCATGACATCCTTCCCAGTCTAATTCATCTTCTATTGTTATATCTACTTGAGGCATGCCATCTTTGTCTAAGTCTGGACTACCATCTTCTTTTGTTCTAGTTGTTTCTTTTTTAACTTTTTTCATTCTTTTCTGCCAAGTATGAAAAAGAATAAACTCACCACGATTAAGACGTTTTTCCATTGCTGCCATATAGGAATTAATAGAGCCACCTTTAATCATTTGTTGTAAGTAATATTGTTTTAAAATCTCATCATCTTCTGCAACACCAGTATCAACATTGAAAAGTATTTCTGGAGTTTTGAACAAAGAATTATTATATTCAGCCTTAATAGTATCCCTTGCATTCAATACAAAAGGTAATTTACCCTCAAGAAGTTCATATTGAGCATCATGTTTAGTCATAGGGTCAAGAGAATTGACAACACTACTAACCCAGACAGTATGAGCCTTAACATAATCATTAGCAACAAAAGTAGGCATAGCATCTCTATTACTTTTTTGAAAGTGTTGTTCTATTTTAGCACATACCAAATCAGCATTAGTTTTTGTTTCTGTTGTTTTAGATTTTTTATTATAAACATCTTTTTCTTCATTAAGATTGAATTTTTTATTCTTTTTTGACATTAAATCACCTTTAAGTTATAATTTAATTTCTTTTAATAATCTTTGTGTTATAAAAATATAAGTTATAAGATAGGCATTTCAACCCTTAGTCTATTTTATCTTAAACTTACTCGACCTTTATTTATTTTACCCATCTCTTGTGTCTTGAGAGATGATCATATATCAGGAAGGGATTTAAACTCTTAACTCTATCACAAGGATAGTTTTTATCTTGCTTGTCGCTTAAACTACCTGATATTATTTTGTCAATGTTTCAAAAGCTAAATCTCTATCTTCTTTTTTATGGAAAGGATAAGCCTTACCATCTATGATTAACATTGGTATTTCTTCATAGTCTGGTTCTTTAGCTGCATCTATAAGGATATTACCACTTTGTTTTGGAACCAATTGTGATTGTTTTAAAATACAAACAATTCTAGTTTTATCTACTAAAATAAAACTTTCTTCATTTACTGTTCCATTTATTTTAGTGAATTTTTTTGAAACTTTTCTGTGTTCTTCATTGTCTACCATTCTTAATAAATCGCTCATTTAATCCGCCTTTCTTTTCATTTTTTCCCAGAACTTATCTACAAAAACATAAGGTTTAGTTTCTTCTGTAATTATATTCTCAATGACAGGAAAGTAATACTCAATAATATAACTAGCTGCATCAAATATGTGCCCTAAGAATTTAAGTTCTCTACTGCCTTTTATCTGTGTATGACTTGGAGTTTCAATACTGCTTGTACCTTCTTTGTATTTTAAAGTTTCACAGTTAAATATTAACCATTTACATTTGGGGTCAATATAAATAAATCTTTCTCCGTCATCGGAAAATATCATTTGATTCCAAGCATTAACCCTGTTTTTTATTCTTGGATTGTTTCTTCTTATATCAACATCTATCTCTTTGCCTTTAAAATGTTCTCTAAGCATATTTAACATAATGGCATAATTACTATAATCAGAATCAGTATGTCTAGCATCTCCAGAGGCATCACCATTTATTATTATCTTGCCTTTGTGATTTCCATAACGAGAAAGAAATTCTTTCATCGTTTGTTTTGTATTGGTATTTTCAAGTACTATTTCGTCAATAAATAAAACAGTCTGTTCAGTCTTATGTGCTATGACCCAACTCATGGGGTCTACGTTGAAATCACATGAGATATGTAATGTTTCTGTATCAAAGTAATTTAAGTCAACTATATTAGCCTCTGTGAAGTGTTTGGTTACTAAATTGATTAAAGCATCATTAGGTTTGTTTAAATAATAACAATCATATTCTTCTGGTTTATTTATTTTTAATTGTTCGGCTATCTGAATAAAAATATCATCAATATACGGATTATCCAAATAAGTAGTTTCTAAATAATAAATATACGGTGCAGGATTATCTAAATTTAATACTTCCCAGATAGGCAATCTTCTCTGAGTCCTATTGAAAAGTAATAAAGCAATACATCCCTTCTTTCTTCCAAGTAATGGCATGAAATAATCAAGAGCAGCTTTACTAATAGACTGAGCTTCATCAATAATATAAATATCTACTGCACTAAATCCCTTTAATGCTTCAAGTGAAGAAGTGTTTCTATCAGCCATCCCTGAAAATGTTATACTGCTTCCAGTCTTATTATTCCAAATATCTGATTTGTTATATTCCCATCCATAAAGATGAAACTCATCATCAATCTTTGTTATAAATTCAGTGTATAAAGACTTCCTTAAAGTTTCTTGTACTTCTCTTAAACATACTATTTTTTTCTTAACAGAACTTCCGGCCCATAATACACTCTGACACACTGAATAAGATTTACCTGAACCTCTACCGCCAGATAAAGCATACACTGTATATCTAGCAGAATTTAAATCAAATATCTCTGCAAATTTTGGTATTAACTTAATCGCCATCTTTATCCTCTGTTATGAAAAACGCCTTAATTAAATTGTCATCCAAGTAATATCTTTTCTTTCCACCACGACTTATATATATCTGATGATACTTATTACTGCTTAATATAAAATCACCAAATAAATGAATCCTACATTCTATTTGCTTCAATTTCCGAAAATCAGAATAATTGATAGAAACCACCTTTCTAAAAAAAATAAAAAAAATTTTAAAAATTATATTCATAAATTAAATAATAGGGGGTTCATTTTAAAAATTTAATAAATGTTTCTGTTGGATATTATATCTATGTATTATTGTTTGTATATGAGGGTATAGGGGGTAGATAAAAAAGTTAAAGAGTATCAATAGTCTTGATATGAGTGTGATTGAGTGTCATGTTGTTAGACTTGAATCAAGTTGATAGTCAAGTATATATTGAAATAATAATTAGAGGCTATTCACTTAATGATTTGATTAGGATTATATCAATCTGGATAGATTATAAGTAAAAGATAAGTAACTTGCCTTCTCGTTGATGTGAGTGCCCTCAGAATTGATGTAAATGATTCTAACAAAGTTAACATTTTATCTTATGCAATTATCTTTTAATTTTAATTTAATTAAACCAGTTTATGTTTAGATAAGCCAGAGATTAATTTATTTAAATTAAACCAAGTTAAATATTAAGTTAAATATTAAATTAAACATTGGTTGCAGTATATATATTATTCTTATTCTTATTCTTATTCTAGAACGACTTAATTTACTTAATCAGTATTTTTTAAGACGTTTTAAGACGTCTTAAAAACGTCTTAATTCTCTGCAAGTATGAATATCATTGAGTTTAAGGCATACTTTTTTTCATTATTTAATGAACTTTGTCTGTCAATCAGAAGGGGCTTGACTCTTGACTGTATCTCTGAAAAATTGATTTCAATGGTAGATATATTATAGACCATATTTTAAAAAAGCTACATTATCAATATTATTCGTTTTTTCTTGTACTTTTCTTGTACTTTTCTTGTAGTTTTAATGAACTTTTCTTGTACTTTTAATGAACTTTGCTTGTCAATCAGAAGGGGCTTGACTCTTGACTGTTTTTTATTGATAATATTAAATATTATTATCAGGTATATTATATTATTATCTACTAGTTTATTTAGTCAACAAATATATATACTCAACAGTAAAAGTTGTCTCCGTACGGTGGACGATTGGCATTTTTTCAAGCTATGATTGAAAACGTTTTTTTACTATGCTTTTTTTCTATCCCTAAGCATTATGATTTCTGTCGGCATCTCTGGTAATTCTTTATATGTTTTTACATTATTATCTAATGTTTGTTTCTTTAATCCACTTATACTTAAAATAGATTCACATGCTTTGATTACATTGGATTCATTATTGCTATTATTTACAATCTTTATCAATCTGTCTACAACCAAGTCTGTATTGGTTTTTATCTTAGCCTGAATGTTATTTTCTATACTAGCTTCAATTTTTATTTTTAATTTTTCCTTTTTTTTGGTTAAGTCTTGACGGGCTATATAGTTATATACCTGAGGTTCAGACATTCCATACTTAACTGCAAGTTCTTTGGGCTTCATATTACTTAAATAATCTTTAGTGAAATCTATTTCATTAAATGTGTCAGGTAGTTTTAAGTTAGCCATATTTAATCCTTTATTTTTGGGCACAAAAAAACTCTTAATTGATTACTGTTTAATGTAATTAGTTAAGAGTTTAGTTATTAATCATTTATATTATATACTTTGTAATTGTCTTTGGTTATGGGTCTTAATGTTGTGTTTATTATTTTGTTAGTGTTAAAACTTATTTCGTCTTGTTTATAATATTGTTTATTGTCTATTGTTACTATAGTATTCTTACCATAAATCCACCCTGGATGATTTTTTTTATTTACTTCCTGATGATCTGGAAAGAGTATTTCGTCGAATACTGAATTCATATAAAACCGCCTTATCACTTATCTCTATATGTATATTGTATCATATTTTGTTAAGTTTTACAACATTTATATTACTCTTTAGGCTAATATAAGATAGTTCTTTCGGGGGATAAAATTACTTATTGCATAGTTTATTATAAGAGAGTAAATAAACAAATGGAGAAACAACTAAGTTTACAACAGTAAAATAATAATTAAGTTATAGGAATTTAAAAACTGGATAATTAAGTTAAGTAATTTATAAGAATATAGGAGTAATAAAAATTATGTATACAGAGAATATTCACTTACCAATGTTTAAAGGATTTTATGAAACATATTATTACAGTACATTAGATAGTAACGACTCAGATAATGAAAATATAGAGGATGTAAACTATAACAATTTACATAAAGACACCAGTAAATTTTTATGTAAAGAAGTGCAGGGAGATATTAATTTTAGTTTAGATGACAGGGAACAAATAAGAATTAAATTTTTAAAATTAGAATCACCTGCTTATTACAATTATTCTACTGATAAAATAGATTGTAGAATCTATTTAACTGATAAAGCTATGTATAAATTAATAAATAATACTTATAAGAATAAAGAAAAATTTATACAATATTTAAAAAATAACTTTACTAGTTATGATGGTTTTATTTCTTTTTATTCTAATCAATTCCCCGCATGGGTTTTACTATTTAAGCAGTTAGTTAATAGAGACAGTGAGATAAAAAAAGATAAACATAATATAATAAATGTATTACTTGAGTTTTATTTACAGATTAAATATGTAGAAAGCAAAACTTATAAAAGATATTGTAATTATGCTACTGATAATTACAGCACTAACTTAATGTTAGAGAGCTATGACAATTTTTCTGAGTATGAGTATATAGAATCAATAGGATAATAAATTTATTATAGGAGATAAAAAAATTATGAATAAAGAATTAGACTTATTTATTAAAGATAAATTTAAATGCACTAAAGAAGAGTTAGTAAGATTGTATAAGAGAGATATTATTAATAATGGTAGTTTTATTATCGCTACTGGAAAAGGTTATCAATTAAATGGAATACGTAATTCGAGAGATCAAAAATGGTTTATCAATTTACAACTAGATTTAAATTCTACTAGTGATAGTTGCAATTATGAAAATGTAAGAATAGGTGAGGGAATTTATTAATGATTTACAATAATAAGGAAGTTAAATTAAATAATAAGAATTATAAGCGTAGAAGTGCTGATGGGATACCTGAAAATAATAGTTATAATGAAGGTATCCTGAGTAAGTTTATGAGTGATGGAAGCGTACCTGAGTATGTTTACAACAGTAAAGTAATTAAGTTATAGGAGTAAATAAAATTATGATGATAAATACATTTATTTTAGAATTTAAAAACAAAGAGACTCATTCAATTGATTTTTTAGAAAGGCTAACTACTGAAAGTAATTGTGTTATGATAGAAAAAAGATGGAGGTCAAGTATAAATAAGAATGTGGTTTATGACCATGCACCTTTTTGTAGTGATAACTTTAATATAGAGGTATCAATACAAGGGAGCCAAGAGGCTTTAGACTACATTGAATATTGTTTAAAGAAAGAACTAGATACAAAGAAACATTTAAATAAATGCTTAGAATTAAGTATGTAGTACTAATTTATTAATTATAGGAGTAAATAAAATTATGTATATATTTAGATAACTCGCAAATAAGAGAGTTCAAAGGTATAGATAAAGACGACGTACTAAAACAGATAGATAAAATGGTAGAAAATAAACAGATAAAATTCAGACAGTTTGAAACAATACAGGAAGCCTGTATATATAGATAAGATATTATTAGTTAGTAGTTAATATATAGGAGATAAGAACATGACTAAAATTAATGAATTGAAAAAAATACAATCTGAGTCAAGAAACGAACTAGAAATAGAAGTAATAGAAATAATATTAAACCAGGCTGGGGATGATATAGACTTAAAATCATGGTTAGAGAATTTATTAAGTCATGGATGTATATCTGGCATGGTTTCTGAGTTAGTGCATTATAATGATACACATGCTTTTTATAAAGAGTTCCTTGAGGAAATACATGAAGTAATACAAGATGATGAGGAGGAATCAGGAATTAGTATATTTTCTAATACTCAAGATAAGAACCCTTTATATAATTATTTAGCTTGGTACGGTTTTGAAAGAATAAGCCAAAAATTGTATAGTAGTTTATTTGAAAGTGAAGATGATTAAAATTGTAGTTAGTATAATATAGGAGTAAAGCTCATGAAAACTTTTTCAATCTTATTTATTATTTTCTTTCCAGGATTTTTAAAATTGTCAATGGAGGAAAATTACTGTTTCAGTCCTGTTATTGATATTCCTATGGTAGCAATGTTGTCAAGTATATGTTCAGGAATAGTAGTATTTTTAATTTATGGTATCTTTGGAATTATAATATAAAATTATAGGAGTAGTTAAACATACAGGAGTTTAAAATGGATTACATACAAGAAGAATTAAGAACGCAATTAGATAATTATGATTATTACCAAGAGGAAATAGAAAATACTGATTGTTACCAGGAAAGAATGAACTATGAATTAATGAAAAAAGTAACATTGGAAGAAATAAATAGACTAAGAGATATATTAGCTAAAGGAGTTTAAATAATGAATAAAGAATCACTAAAAAGCAATATTGAAATATTAATGTATGAACAGAATGAAATATTAAAAAAACATAATGAACTAATGGGAAATTTATTGTTATTAGTTATCAATAAGGAGCTAAGTAAATGAAAAGAGGACAATCTTTTATTGAGATGACTTTAATTCTAGTTTTTGTTTCAATAGCAGTATATGCATCTTATCAGACAATAGGATTAAAAACAGTAAATACTTTTAAAACTATAATAAACAAAATCAATGTTACTAATCAAGTAAAACCCGTTAGTAATTCAATAAGAGGTTTTAATCATGTCTGATTTAACTTGTGCTGATTGTGAATATGGGCACTGTAATTCCAAATGTAATGATTGTAAATATAATTGTGATAAAAAAGTTTGCATTAAAAATAATAAAAATCAAACAATGGTATCAGGTAAATGTTTTCATACTTGCGATACAAAATCATTTAAATGTGATAAATTTAAACAAACGGAATACTAACTCTAAAGACTCTCACTTGAGAGTCTTTTTTTTATTCGATAGTTTTATACCTAAAATATATTTAACTTATGCTCTTGGTCACATGAGTGGTCTTAGAATTGATTTACTGATAACTTTCTTTTGTACACAATTTAAAAGATTTAAACTTAAATAACTTTTATTAATATTTTTTATTTTAATAATTATTTTTGGATTCATTTTTTCACACTTTCATTATGTTAAATAAACGCTCTGGGTATTTATATTTTAAAAATATTATCTCTGACTTGGCTTCAAGATCTGTTTCAAGATTTACTATTTTATATTTATGCCAGTCGGGCAAGCCTCTGACTTTATATTCTATTTTATATTTCATTATTCAGCCCCTGTATTCAAAAATTCTGTCTTAGTTCCCGAATAATTGACTTTGTAAATACTATAATTGTTTGAATAAGTACCTGTTTTAGTATCAAAAAAAAGTTTAGCAGCCTTATTATCAATGCCGCCCATTCTTAATTTACGAATACAGCACCAAGTAGATCGCTTGGAATAATCTTTTAACTCCATATTGCCCTCATCATCTGGTGCAAGCATTATAACGCAAGTAGCTTCTTTTACTTTAGTTCCTGAACCGATAAATTCATCCATGGATGGAATAACTGGCTGTTCTTTAGATTGATACCCTTTTCTTAGATGTGATATAGCTATTACAGCGACTTTAAATGAGTCTTGAACATCCCTAATTGTTCTCATTAATTCGCTTATATGGTCATTATCGGACTCTTTACTATATTTGCTTACATAATCCAGGTGATCTAATATTATTAATTTTGATTCATTATTTTCTACTTCTTTTATTATATCATTTTTTAATGATTCAATATCATAATTTCTACGCCTGTTTATGATATTAATCCCCTCAAAAGCTTTTTTAGCATGATTTTCAGCAGTAATTAATAATGAATTGTTTATATCAAAATTACCGCTTGCGAAATCTCTTAGATTTAATTTATAATCACTAGCTAATTGCATATATTTATAATATGCCTTCTCTAAAAAGCAATCCCCTTCAAAGTTTTCAAGAGAGAACAAAGAAATTTTAGTTCCTATATCTCTATTTGATAAAGCTATTTGATTGGCAATACTGGTTTTACCTGCACCGCTTCTAGCACCTATAAGGATTAAATCGCCTTGTAATATGCCTCTGAGCTTATCATCAAGATACGATACTCCGAAATTGCCTATTCTCTTGTTATTGTCCATGTATTTTCTTAACATTTAATAAACTCCTTTCGATTTCAATAAATTATCTATCTCTGGCTGTTCTAAAGGCTCTGATATTCTTTGATTTAATCCGTTAATAATAAAATTAATTTCATTTGATTGCAAACCAACATCTTTCATCCACAAAGTATATCTAGCTAAAGTATGATTACGATTCCCATTGTTCAATTGATTAATTTTAAATATTCTATCCCAGTTATCAGGATTCAAAAATTCTGTTTTTTCACCATCAAATTTAATGGGTTTAAGCTTTGGTTTTGGTATTTGATAACAACATAACATTTTTTCTTCTGTATAAGCCTTGTCGTTACTTTCAATTATTTTGATAAAAAAAGGATTATCTTTATCTTTCATGTGCTTAGATGTTGGGAATCTTAAAAGCCTAGTAACGTCTGTACAAGCCTTATCAGCATTTAGTTTTTTTATTAATCCTCTCTCTATTTCTTTGTAATTTTCAAAAGTGGCATTAATTGCCCGCCAGTAGCAATGGTAACCTTTTTTAGTTTCAACAATGATAGATGGTTTTAAAGCTAATGATTTAATATTTAATAACATTGATTCTTTGCTACCTTCATCAATATCAGCAAGCCAGAAGTTTATTTTTTTAAGATTCTCAGCTTTTCTATTTCCTTCAAAATCGTTGACACAAGTAAAAATACCATAGCCTTGATTATTATATTCTATTATTTGCTGATAGGTTATTTCAAAAGCACCTTTTTTTTTCAATTCATTATCATAGTCATGTAGTGCAAATATTTTCATCGCATCAAATCCTCCAACTCTTGGTTTATATCAAGTTTGTTTGACATCTTAACATAAGTCTTATCTTTTTGTTCCCACGTTCTTATACAAGCCTTCCAGTCTTTAATTTTATTATTACCACGCATCCAGTTTGTTGATTCATAGTAATTATAAAAAGCCAATGGATTAATATTATTGTTTCTCTCTTTACAATAATTAATTATTTCTTCAACCACTGGTTTAGTAAATCTTTTCTTCTCTATATCTTTATCTAATTCTTTATCTATATCTAGAACGTCTTGTAAGTCGTTTTCAGACGTCTTAAAAACGACTGAATTTTTACAACATAATAATTTTTGTTTTTCATAATATGATCTATTTCTTAATTGTTTCAATAATTTTGATTGTTCCATGCCTTCAACATTCTGATGTTTTTCCCAGTTAGTTATTAAAATTGTTTCGGCATCGGTAATGGTTATTAATTTAAACTTAGATAAAACGCTAATTGCTAAGTTTATTGCTTGTTCATCCCTGTCCATAATAGAAGCCAGCATATTATTATTATATGGAATATCTATATCCATATAAATTTCTCCTCTATTGTTTATTTTACCAGCGATAGTTAAAAGTTCAAACCAGACTACAATAATCATATCACCACTAGGTAATTTTTTAATAATTTTAATTTTCTGGTCATCAAAGACATCTGTTGTCATTTTAATCCATTTAATTTCATTCATTTATTTTCCTTCCATATTAACTATTATAAATAGTATAACATTTATAATAAAATATTCAACTTTGTTAATTATTGTAAATATTAGGGTTTAATTTTATTACAAGATATGCTATATTAATAAGGTCAGATAAAAAGGAGAAAATCATGAATGAAGATATGACTGAAGATATGAATATCAATCAATTAACTGCATTTTATTTAAAATTAGGTACTATTGCAAGATATAATACTTTTATAAGGAGGGAGATAGTTGAATTACAAAATAAAATAATAATGCAAATAGGAATATTATATATAAATAAGGAGGAGGAGGAATAATGGATGAATTAGAAATGTATGATCCATATTATGTGGATTGCCAGGGTGATGATATGAATAGTCAAGAAATATGGATTAATGAAGAAGAAGAATATATAGATAACAAAAATAAGGAGATATATTATGAAAGCTTATGATTATTATTTAGACAAAATAACTGATGAATACAATATGTATTGTATTCCTATTATGGATAAAGAAGGCAATATAATTAATTGCCCAGAATGTGAAAATAAATGTGAAGAATATGAAGAAGAAGGAGAATAAAAATGGATAAAATAACAGGCTACAAAGGATTTAATAAAGATTTTACGTGTAATGGTTTTCAATTTGAAATAGGAAAAGATTATGAGCACAAGGGAAAAGTAGAGCCTTGCTCATCAGGATTCCATTTTTGCGAATATCCTTTAGATGTTTGGAATTATTACGGCGATATTGTCAACAATAAATATGCAAAAATTGAAGCCTCAAAAACAATAAAAAAAGAAGGTAATAAAAGCTGTACAAACAATATTTTAATTATTAAAGAATTAACTTTATCTGACTTAGTAAAAGAACAAATAGAATTAATGAAAAATTTTACAAATGATAAAAATACAGAAAATAATAGCGGTAATTATGCAAAAATAGCCAATAGTGGTGATTCTGCAAAAATGGCCAATAGCGGTTATTCTGGACAAATGGCTAATAGCGATAATTCTGGACAAATGGCCAATAGCGGTAATTATGCAAAAATGGCTAATAGCGGTAATTCTGGACAAATAGCCAATAGCGGTAATTATGCAAAAATGGCTAATAGCGGTAATTATGGACAAATAGCTAATAGCGGTAATTATGGACAAATGGCTAATAGTAGTGATTATGCAAAAATGGCTAACAGTGGTAATTCTGGAAAAATGGCCAATAGCGGTAATTCTGGACAAATGGCCAATAGCGGTAATTCTGGACAAATGGCTAATAGCGGTTATTATGAACAAATGGCCAATAGCGGTAATTCTGGACAAATGGCTAATAGCGGTTATTATGGAAAAATGGCTAACAGTGGTAATTATGCAAAAATAGCCAATAGCGGTAATTCTGGACAAATAGCCAATAGCGGTAATTATGCAAAAATGGCTAATAGCGGTAATTATGGACAAATAGCTAACAGTGGTGATTATGGACAAATGGCTAATAGTAGTGATTATGGACAAATGGCTAATAGTGGTGATTCTGGACAAATGGCTAATAGCGGTAATTATGGACAAATGGCTAATAGCGATAATTCTGGACAAATGGCCAATAGCGGTAATTATGCAAAAATGGCCAATAGCGGTTATTGTGCAAAAATGGCCAATAGCGGTTATTGTGGAAAAATGGAATCTACAGGGGAAAATTCTATACTTGCTGGTATAGGTATTCAAAACAGAGTTAAGGCTATAAAAGACAACTGGATTGTTTTAATAGATTATCAATATTTAGACGATGAATGGGAAATAAAAGAAGTTTATCGGGCAAAAGTCGGAAAACATAAAATTAAGGGCGTAAAAATTATGCCTGACATATGGTATTGGCTTAAAGACGGTATTCTTATGCAAGAAAAATAGAATGGATATAATAAGATGATAAAAAACTCAATGAATGATGACATTAATGCATTTGGTGTTTATAATATAAATGGAAAGTTTTTAAAAGAAATAAAAAATACTAGTTGCTATAATCATCAAATAGTACAATTACATCATTTTATAAAAAAACAACATTATTCTAAGAACCCTCAGTGGTTCTTAGAGAGAAAAATAAAACAAAAGCTTATACTTCTACCAATAAGTTTACATTATGACCTCCATAGCGGAATGAGTGACCTTAGATTTAAAGAATTATATAATATAGGCAGATGGGATTTATTGTTTTCACGTAAAAATTATATAAAGGAGAATTAAATGAATTATACAACACAAATAGAAGAATTATTGGAACAAAGGGCAGATGCTTTAATAAAAAAGCATGAGCATAGAGAATCATTTTCTAGAACTACAGCACAATTAACTACATTAATGGCTAAATATATTGATAAAAGTTCTGCAAGTTTTGAAAATAAAATTCAGTTACTTTTAAAAATTAAAGATATTGAAAATGAAACCTTAGAACTTAATGAATCGTTTCAAATGGATGAAGTTTATTTCAAAAAATATAGAGATTTGGACCTATTTTATAAAGATAAAATTATCGAGCTTCAATCAAGACGAAAAAACGAATCAAATTACGGAATGTAACAAAATATTATAAAAATATTTAAAAACATTATTAATCAGTTATAATGAAATAGTAGATAAAAAAGGAGAATCAAATGGTAAAAGCTACTTTAGTTAAATCAACACCTTATTCAGATAAATTCGGTTCTGGTATAGAATTTATATTTAATTCAGAAGAAATAGGAGAATATAAAACTAAAAAAAATCAAGAATATTTAACGAAAGAAAAAAATATGTTCTTAGTTGATCTTGATTTAGGCTCTTTTGTAGAATTAGCTCAAAATCCACAAGGGGCTGGTTATTTTATTAATAAATCCAAAGAACAGCCAGTGAAACAAATAATCGAGAAAAAAAAATCCATAGAATTTGAAATGAAAGACCCGCAAGGCGTTTTTTCAGAAGAAAAAGTTGATTTAAATATTAAATTTGATTATGCAGAAAAAGCATTTAATAAAGCTTTTGATATCGTACGAAATAAATTAGAGATAAGTGGATTAATTGGAAAAACTCTAGATGATTCTCTTTTTAAGGGTGAAGATATTAGAACAATGATAAATACAGTTTATATGAGTTTAAAATAAAGGAGATTATTATGTCAATTAAAGGTTATAAAATATTTGATTCTGATTGGAAATGTAGAGATTTTCAATATAAAATGGGTGAAACTTATGAAATAAAAGAAAAACCTGTTTTGTGTGAAAAAGGATTTCATTTTTGTATTGATATATTAGACTGTTTTAAATATTATGATTGTGTTCGATGGAATCACATTGCTGAAGTAGAAGCTATAGGAGATTGTACGAAATCTAAAGATGGCTGTACTAAAATTGCAACAAATAAAATAAAAATAATAAAAGAAATAGAATGGAATGAAATTAGTACTATAGCTAAGTCTTATGGTGTTAATTCGTCTGATGGTGTTAGCTATTCTGAGGGTGTTAGCTATTCTAATGGTGTTAATAAGTCTAATGGTGTTAGCTGTTCTAATGGTGTTAGCTATTCTGATGGTGTTAGCTATTCTGATGGTGTTAGCTGTTCTAATGGTGTTAGCTATTCTGATGGTGTTAGCTATTCTGAGGGTGTTAGCTATTCTAATGGTGTTAATAAGTCTAATGGTGTTAGCTGTTCTAATGGTGTTAGCTATTCTGATGGTGTTAGCTATTCTGAGGGTGTTAGCTATTCTAATGGTGCTAATAAGTCTTATGGTGTTAGCTATTCTAATGGTGTTAATAAGTCTTATGGTGTTAGCTATTCTAATGGTATTAGCTATTCTGAGGGTGTTAATAAGTCTAATGGTGTTAGCTATTCTGAGGGTGTTAATAAGTCTTATGGTGTTAGCTGTTCTGAGGGTGTTAATGAGTCTTATGGTATCTCAAATTGTTATGCAGTAGATAATGCATTATTTTTAGCAAATAAAAAAAGAGTATATACAATTTTTGGAAAAGAAGTGGATGAAGAATATTTTAATAAAGTTGATAATAATTTTAAGAAAAATTTAAATAACTGGACACCTGTATTTAATAATTTAAAATCACTTTATATAAAATATGGTTCTGAATGGAAATTAACGCCAGTTAATAGAGCCAATGAAATCAAAAAAGAAGATGCGTGGAAAGGCATGCCAATAGCAGCAATTAATTATATTAGGTCTATTCCTGAATTTGATGCAGAAATGTTTTTTGAAATAACAGGTATAAAAATATGATTAAATATTTTGTGGGAATAGATGGAGCATCTACAGGTGCTATTGCTATTATAGACAATGAATTAAATATAATAGATGTAATGAAATATTCACAAGATGATTTAATGTTAATGTATCATTTTTTAAAACCTTATGCTATACATGGAAGATGCGCAGTAGCCATAGAAAAACCTTTTAGAAATCCAATGATTGGCATGGAGAAAATATTTCAAATTGCTGGACAGTATGAAATGCTAATGACAATATTAAATATACCTTTTTCATGGGCTGAGCCAAGAATAAATATGAAAGAAGCTTGGCAAAAAGAATTTAATTTTAAATGTTTAATCGATAAAGAATATAACAAAGAATTAAGAAAGACTAAAAAGCTCAGAGAAGCCCTTAAAAATGAATCAATTGCAATCTGTAATTTATTATTTGATGATAAAGCTGATAAGTGGTTAAGAAAACCAGTGAAAAATAGTAAAATTGGTAAATTATGTAAAGCCGATGATAATATCTCTGATGCATTGTTATTAGCTGTTTACAAAGAAAGGATAAATAAATGATTAAAAAAACTGGATTATGTTTAACTTGTACAGATTTAACCAATAATGAAAAAATCACCATTCATAATATTATTCAAAAAAGTGAAGAATTGTTTGGAAATCAGATACAAATAACTAAAAGCAATAGCGGTAAAAATATATTTTATATTAGCTGTAATGATGAGAATATATTAAGAAGTGTGGCTTTAACTTTTGATATAATGAATGAAGAAATTAAATTTTTAGAGAAATGTTATGCTGGATAAAACAGAAGAAGCCAAAGAAATAATGATAGTATGTATTAAAGAATTAATACAAAGAAAATTAAAAAATAAGAATTTAAAAAAAATGTTGTTAAAAGAAAATAATTTTATAGAAAGTGAGAATTATGAGCGAAAAGATAACAATAATACATTCTGAGAAAAATCCATACGTTAAAAAGTTAGAAACTGAAAATACAGATTTAAAACAACAGCTTTCGGATGCGGTGAAAGTGATTGAATTTTGCAATCCTGCTTAAAATGCTACAAGTAATTGCGATTGCCGTGATTGTCAAATAGCTAAAGACAAAGCTAAACAGTTTTTACAATCTCTAAAAGAAAAGGAGATAAACGAATGATAGGAAAATATAAAACCATAACAGCCGAGCGAGATAAGAAAATTAAAGACATTAAATGGCTTGAAGAGCATCTTGATAAATTTATGGAATTATCGGGACATCCCAAGGGACCAAATGATACTGAATCAGTAGAAAAAGCTCTGGATTATTTTACGGAATATATAGATAAAGCAGATATACTCACAACCGAGAGGGATAAATATAAAACAGCTTTAAATATAATTTCAGAGAATAGACTATATTGTAGTGATATTAAATGTTATCAATGCGATTTTAATTGTGCATCGAGCCAGTGTTTAGAGGAACATCGACAACAAAAAATAAAAATAGCAAAACAAGCTTTGGGGGGGAATAATTGAGTTTAACGTATTCAATCAATCAATATGATTCAGACGGGGATTCTTTCGATGACTGTATTTTAATTCATAATAAGGGTGATAATTTTATTTTGAGATTTGAAAATATACTCGAATTACGGAAGTTTAAAAAACAATTAATTGTGTGTATAGAACAAATTGAAGAGGAAACTAAATGACAAATAAATCAAATGGTGTATTAGGTATTAAATATGATGAAGGAAAACCAAGATTATGTAATATGTTAAAAGGTTTTTATGATGGATTGATAGCATTATCAGAACTTTATAATTTTGGTGCTTTAAAGCATGGTTCTGAAAATTGGAGATTAGTTGAAAGAAATCGTTATCTGGAAGCATTAACTAGGCATTTATTCTTATTAAACAATGGTGAGATTATAAACACAGAAGTTTATCAAGAAAAAGAATATAAATTTCATCATTCAATACATATAGCTTGGAACTCATTGGCTTTATATTGGTTTGATACTATTAAAATGGAGAATGGAGAATGAATAATGATAAGTATTATTTATTTTATTTTGGCAACAATATCTTTTATAGCTGCTACTTTTACTCATGGATTACACCAAACAGATTTTTATATTTTCTTTGCTCTTTATTTAATATTAAATCGTTTAGAACAATGAAATATAATTTATTATTAATATTAACTTATTTAACAGAGGTTGTTTACGCCATAGTCGGAATAATTCATGAGAATATACTTGATTTTTTACAGAAATGTTTTATAATGAAAAATATAGAAGCCAAGAAAACAAATAGAGTAGATGTTTATTTATAAGGAGAACAAATGTCAACAATTATTTTCATTACAGCTCTTTTATTAGCCATGATTTTTGGAGAATATCTTATTTTGTTAGAGATAAGTAGATTAAAGAAATAGGAGAATGACATGGAAATATATGCAAACAATGAAACATCTTTTTATGTAATTATTAGAAAAACTGACTCAAGATTATTTAAACACTATACCAAAGAAGACGCAGTAAAAGAAGCCAAGAGATTAGCAAAGCATGAGCAAGATACTTTCTTTGTTTTAGAAACAGTTGAAGCTCACGTAAATGTACCCAGGACAATGAAAGTAGGGTTACAATCAATAAATTATGAACCTGATGATGTCAAGTTAGACCCATTAAGACATTATTAAACAAAAAAACCTCTGTTAATTACAACAGAGGTTTTTTATTATTTATAGTTTTTGACGGCTTCTAATCTTGCTAACCATCCTGCTAAGAATTTAGTTTGAGTCTTATCTGTAGCATATCTTTCATATAATACTTTTCTTAAATTATAAAATGAATCAAAATTTCCTTTACTTTCAATATGTAATATCTTGGCTGTATTAACACCTAAATTAACAGCAGAGTCGAAAACCATTAAACTAAGTCTAAAATCATTAATTTTATCAGCTCCAGAGGTCAACCAGTAGTTCTTATAATATATCTCTGATACTTCACTATCAGTTATTCCTTTTACGCTCTGAATGGGCTTACTGTTTATCCTACGATAAGCATTATAAGTAGATTGAGTTATACCATGATTAGTGGCTCCACCCTTATCGTCTTTATTATCAGAAAATCCACCTTCAGCTTTTAATACAAATTGTAATGCTTTATTAAAATTATCCATTAATTAGTTCCCTATCTTTAAAGTATTCCTGTAAATCTGCTGGCGTTATAAGAGAATAAGGTATTTTAAACTCATAACATATATCAAATGACTCAGAGCATGCTGCTACATATTCACTACAGACCATCCCGACGGCAGCAGGAATTTTTAATCCCATTAATCTATCACCCACATCATCGGCAAGTTGTGTAAATGAATAACCAGGATTAAATTTAACATAGTATTCAAGTCTATTTATGTTTAATGGATATTCATAAATTAATAAAGGATTTTTATTATCTCTGTTGTATTCTTCTACGGAATATTTTCTAACACCATTCCATTTAGCATGGCTCTCATATATATTATTGTTTGCTATTGCAAAAGCATGGCTTGCTAATTTTTCTATTGGAATATCATTATATACTTTATGTTGTATTTCTTGTATTGCTTTAGCTATTAAAGAATTTCCAATCTCAAGACATACATACTGTTTGTTGATATTCAATTTAGAGGTATCTATAAGAGTCATAAAGCCTCCTTTGCTATTAACTAGATACAAACACAAAGGACACTTTTTTAAGTGTCCTTTAAACTGATTCTATGAGTTACTTGTTTTATCATTTGGTAGTATTTCTATAAAATCTTTACATAAGGGTCTTATTTTGGTATCATCTAGGAACTCTGAATAAGATTGGTTTTTATCTGGAATACTTTTGTACCTATAACATAAACTTTTCTTTGGACAAAGACTAGATGCACACATTTTAAAGTTTGGCATTTATTCTCCTTTTCTTATGCTATTATATCATTTAAATCTATTGGAGCTAAAGCTAAAGTTTCTATTTCTTCATTTTTTCTATGTTTATAGTTATTTAGAGCATATTGAATATCAGCATAATTATAGTAGATTTGTTTAGTTCCTTTAAAACGATAAACTATTTCTTCCATTAATCACCGCCCATAAATTAATCTATTAAACCAATTATCTTTCTTATAGAAGTTACACCATTCAAGTGGCTGTGTGGTTTCTAATCTAACCATTGGTGTATCTGTTGCTAACATACAGAGTGCAATACATTTATCAAGATACAAACAATTGTTACATAAGTCGCAGTCGCAGTTAATATCGTAAAAATTCCCAAACTCATCATACTCTATAAACACTTTATTCCTTTCTATATCACTACACTGAATATTACATTATTTTTATGAAGTTTTGTAGCACTTTTTGCATTATAAGATTGCAATTCTTTTATAATGTCATATCCTTCAATGTCATCTACGTTTTGTAAGTCTATAACAATTCCATCTCTGGATTTATTATCATAAAAAATATAAATATTTTGAGAGGCTCTTCCTACCAATCCAAGTTCTTGTTCGTTATATGTGTTAGAGCCGCAGAGGGAAGCACTACGAGCTGAATAATTACTAACGTTTGCACAGTGCACATGACCATAAATAATGTAATCAATTATAGTTCCTTTCTGAGCATAAGCTCCGAATTTTAACTGAACTGCTGTTTGTGTATTATTTTTGGTTAATGATCCATCGCCATGAAGTAAAACTATATTTTGCCCCACAATATTAATAAGTTTTTCTTTATTACTTCCAGTGGCAAAAGTTATCCCTTTACTCTCCATAAATTGTATTTTGAGCATATTTTCAATTACAGAATCAAAATTATCGGAAGCAATTATTTCAGAATAACTATGTTCTTTTTCTATTCTTGATTCATTACCAGTAACAGAGGCAATCATAATATTAAAATCTTGATTTAAGTCAAGTATAAATTGTTTAAGCAAAAAGAAAGCAAGTACGGAAGCATTAGCTCTATTTGTAGCTTGATTTAATAATTCATCCAATCTTCTATTAGAGTTCAATAAATCGCCTGTAAGGGCTAATAAAATATTGTTGATACCAAGTGCCTTAAAGTATATTTTAGATTTAATAGCGAGCAACTTAAGACGCTTAGAAGCCACATTAAAATCATATCTATTGCCAACAATATCAATAAGTTCATTAAAGTGAGTATCAGATAATTGGATTAAACCGCATGTTTTTGTGTTTAATTCTTCATGCTTTAAGGTAATACATCTTTGTTTTTTGAGGGCTTCAATGAGTTCTTTGTTATAAGCTTCAAAAGCATTAGAAACACGAGCTGATTCCCTAAAAGCTTTTCTTTCTATTCTATTAATATCTGCATACTTTTGAGTTTGATACTTGTAATCAATATTCTTTTCAACAAGCTCTTTATCAGCTATTTCTTTACCTTGTTGCCTTACTTGTTTAAATACAGCTTCTATTGAACTTTTAGTATATCCTTCTGGAATACCATCTTGCATTTTAAGCCTGAGATCATCTCTTGTCTGGATGCCATTAAAATAAGATAAGTCCATATATTCTCCTTATGTTAACTACCGCCTTAATTATTTAATTCTATAGTATTCTCAACTTGGTTTCCAAACACATCCCAGTCATCATGTGATTGCCTTGCAAACATCTCTAATCTTGGTATATCACCATAAAGTTGTACAATTCTGTTTCTTGCTTCATCTGGTTTTTTGCTATGCTCTTGTCGTGGTGAAATTATAATACTTGAAATGGAATTACTCACTGGTTTCATCTTACCCTTAATACCAAGTAAACATACTTCCGCATTGGATTTTGTATAGTATCCTACTCCAAAAAAAGGTTTATTATTTCTGGGATTTGTTTTAACCCATGTAAATCCTACAGTCTTGTATTTAAATCCCCAGTGTTCAAAAAGTTTAATTTGTTCGTTTAGATAAGGAAAAGTACACCACATAAATAATGCGCAATTTACATCAGATAATTCATTAATAGGCAAGTTTTTTATCTCTTGCATAGTCATTAAATCATAATGACCGCTTGCTCCTCCCCTAAATCTAGTTTTATGATTAGCCCTAGGATTATATTTCCAGGGTGGATCAGCATAAATAATAGAATATTTTTTCATATTATTTCCTTATTTATCTACTATTTAAATACTATCATAGATAAATAGATAAGTAAATAATACTTATTCCAAATGTTACGATTAGTAAATACAATACTTCAAGTTGCATTATGGACACCCTTTAAACATTTTCAAAAACATGTCTATTATTCTGTTCTCTGACTCAGTAATACGTTCTGGAATAGCATCAATCTTACTCTCTAATTTGTCTATTATTCCTTCAATAGAACAAATTTCTTTATCAAATACATCTTTCAAAACATATAAGCTTAAATCTTCATTTATTTTATTTATTTCATTCATTAAATCATCATGAGTTTTTATTGATTTATTATTTAATTCTTCTTTATAATGTTCAATTATTTCAAATTTAGCCAATTTATCTTGTTCATATATTTTAATTGGTACATAAGATGTTTGTAGGTATTTTTTAAGAGCATATCCTATTACAAAAATTATTCCTATTGCAAATATTACAACAAGCGGTAAATTTCTAATTATAGTTCCAAAAATTACACTAATTATTGCTGATTCCATGAGTTATTTTTCCTTTAGATATTCTATAACACAATCTACTTTTTTATGCAAAAGAAGTAAAGAAAGTTCACTACGTTTATTTACTTCAGAATCTTGTCGAGTATCCCAAATCAACTGTTCCATTATTCTATTACCTCCCTGCTGAATGAAGATATTTCCGTAGATAGCCCATAAAGATATAACCATAGTATAAAGCATATACGGATAAGGATCAAAAGCTACTTGTTTAATAGAGTTAAACCCTAACCAAATAATTGTAATTGCAGTAAACCAATTAAACCAACACCAAGAACCTAAAAAGCTTGTGACTTTATCAGTTATTTTTTGACCTATAGTTAAAGCTTGTTTTGGTGGGATTATATTTACCTGACAGGAAAGTTCTCTAATCTTTTCATCTAAAATTTCTTTATATTCTTTACTCATTGAATTAATTTCCTTAACTCTATGGCTTGATTTTCAACATCTTGTATTTTCTGAAAAGCTACTGTATGAAGTAATGTAGGATTGTTTAAAGCAAATTCTCTTTGATAGCGTGTAGAAATTGACTGGAAGTCTAAATCACTAAGTTGCTTATAGATACCACTATTTATTACTTGATTATTAATGTTATTTTTGTCTGCATAATCCTGTAATTCTTGCAGAGTAGGCTGAGGAATATCAGTAATATTCCATTCTTTTATATAATCCCCATTGTCATCGGAATCATTTTGTATCCGAACATCTTTCCTGAAATCCAGAGAACGTCCTACATATTTTTCTATCGTGTAACACAAATTATCCATTATTTATCCCTTATGCCGAATGTATTGAAAAAAAAGAAAGAGTACTATTGAGTGCTACTGCACCACCAGAGTTTTGATAAGCATACACTTGAAAATAACCTCCAGTTGTAACTTGTACCCATTTGCCTATCATGATAGAAGTACCAAAACCATTAGCAGCTTGTATCTGTTCGCCGCATAAAGCAGCTCCATTGTAGTAGATATCTACTACCCTGCCACCTGTTGCATTTGACCCATAATACAGGTCTACCTGTACGAATACTTCTGTAACTCCAGCTGGTACAGTCCATTTGTAATTACCTGCCGTATTTGTGTAAGCGGAATAAACGTCAGTTCCTACGGTACTAAAAGCACATAAAACATATGTAGTATTCGCTATACTTTGATTTGTGCCTAATGCAGCAGAAAAAACCTCTCTTAATGCACCTTGTTTAGTAGTATCAGAAGCATGTATATGATCTGCTCTTGCTACAGTAGTTAAAGAACCCACAGAAGCAGTACTATTCATTTTTATATTAGATGCAGATGTTTCA